>OIWS01000939.1_pt1 | contig 33097 bp, 31 predicted proteins | sample 1587611 | NCBI WGS metagenome assembly OIWS01 (sample SAMEA3888919, study PRJEB22519) | human gut metagenome | biome: human gut; feature: human-associated habitat; material: faeces | place: Denmark | collected 2010 | reverse complement strand
AAGGCATACCCTCGTCTATAGATATTGAATTCTTAGAATTAAACGACAACCCCTAATTTATTTTAGCTTTCCTAAATTTTGACTTAGTCTTCCTTAATAATCTTCTTATTTTGGCCAAATACTTTTGTTATTTTTTCAAACGATCTTATTAGTTGTTGTTTATCCATCTTTTACGATATTAGCTACATATCTTCGTGTAGGGCAGGGAAGGATATGTGGTATTTTACTGCCAGGAAGCGTATGGTGCACACAACAATGAAGGTGATGAGTGATACAAATCTTACGTCCATGCCTACCAGCGTGAGCCCCCAATAGACGAAGCCGCCTACGACGCATGCTGTGGCGTATATTTCTTTCTGAAAGATGACGGGTAGGTTGTTGAGCACGACGTCGCGTATGACGCCACCCATTGAGCCTGTAATGCAGCCCATGATGATGGCCACCCAGAAGGGGTATCCACATTCAAGTGTTTTCTGTATACCAGCGATGGTGAAGAGGGCTAAGCCCAGTGTGTCGAAGATAAACCACGCGTTGTCAAGCTTCTTAAGATAATGTGAGAAGATGAGTGCGAAAAACTGTGCAAAGACAGCGCATATCATATACATCGACGATGTCATCCAGAAAGGTGGTACGCCCAGCATGACATCGCGCACGGTGCCACCACCTATGGCCACGGCAATACCGCAGATGAACCCTCCGAACCAGTCGAAGTGTTTGGCTGCAGCGTGCCTAATGCCCGACACTACGAATGTGAATGTGCCGAGTACCTCGATGATTTTCATCAACGAGCCATATACTTCGTCAAACTGTGTAATCATACTTTTGATACAACATTGATGGGATGGCCCTCGACAAAGGCTTTTACGTTTTCTTCAGCAATACCCATTAATCGTTTACGAGCTTCAACAGTAGCCCATGCGATATGTTGGGTGAGATAGGCGTGTGGCTGGGCAAACAGTGGATTGTCGGCAGTAGGTGGTTCTTGTACCATTACATCGGCGCCGTAGGCTGCCAGATGTTCGTTTTCAAGTGCTTCGGCCACATCGTTCTCGTTTACCAGTGGTCCGCGACCTGTATTTATGAGGATAGCCCCTTTTCGCATTTTGCTGAGTGTGGCTTTATTGAACATCTCTTTGGTAGAGGGGGTGAGCGGACAGTGCAGTGAGATAATGTCGGCCACGCCCAGCAATCCTTCAAACGTTGTTTTTTGTATGCCAGTGGGCAGCTCTGAAGCGTTCTTGCTGGTAACAGCAAACACGTCCATGCCGAAGGCTATAGCCAGCTGAGCAACCTTCATGCCGATGTTACCCAGACCGATGATGCCCATGGTGAGTGCCGACAGTTCGCGCATGGGTTCATCCCAATAGCAGAAGTCGGGGTTGTTGCTCCATCGTCCTTCTCGGTTCTGTGTGGCATAATGGTCAACGCGGTTTGTGATGTTCAGAATATGTGCGAATGTCATTTGTGCCACGCTGTCGGTGCTGTATGCCGGAATGTTAGTAACGGTTACGCCATGACGTGCCGCGGCTTCAACGTCTACCACATTATATCCAGTGGCCATTACGCCAATATATTTAAGGTTGGGCAATGCTTTGATGGTGTCGTCATCAAATACTACCTTATTAGTGAATACGATATCTGCATCGGCAGCTCGTTGCAGCACCTCTTCAGGTGTTGAACGTGGGTAAACGGTCAGTTGTCCGAACTGCTCAAATGGTTTCCATGACAAGTCGCCAGGATTGAGCCCAGCACCATCTAATACTACTATTTTCATACTTGTTTGTTTTTCTTATTTATATCGGTCTCCCCACAATCGCACCATGCGTTGATATAGTTTATCTTCGGCGGGCGAGTGTTGGGCTTGCCACAGGCGCGTGTCAGTAAGAGCGTCGGGCATATATTGTTGTTGTACAAAATTCTCGGGATAGTCGTGAGCATACTTGTAGCCATCGTGGTAACCCAGTTCGCGCATTATTGCCGTAGGGGCGTTGCGCAGATGCAGTGGCACAGGTTGGTTGCCCGTCTTGCGCACCATCTCAAGAGCTGTGTTGATGCCGTTGTATGCCGAGTTGCTCTTCGGACTGGTGGCCAAGTATACCACCGCCTCTGCCAACGGAATGCGTCCTTCAGGCCATCCTATCTTCATCACTGCGTCAAAGGCAGCATTGGCCAGCAGCAGGGCGTTAGGGTTTGCCAGTCCGATATCTTCGGCAGCACTTATCACCACACGTCGAGCTATGAATTGTGGGTCTTCACCACCTTCAATCATTCGAGCCATCCAGTAGAGCGCGGCATCGGGGTCGCTGCCACGAATACTTTTTATGAAGGCCGATATGATGTCGTAGTGCATGTCGCCTCCCTTGTCATAGGCCAGTGGGTTTTGTTGCAGTCGGCGTTCCACAATGTCGTCGTTCAGCACCACCGTTTCGGTGCTTTCTGCCTCTACCACCAGTTCCAGTATGTTTAGCAACTTACGAGCATCGCCACCGCTGTATCGCAGTATGGCATCGGTTTGTTCTAGTAGAATATGGCGTTTGCTTAGCTCCACGTCTTCGGTCACGGCTCGGTTTAGCAGAGCCAGCAAGTCGGCTTTCTCAAGTGGTTTCAGCACATACAGCTGGCAGCGTGATAGCAACGGGCGTATTACCTCAAACGAAGGGTTTTCGGTAGTGGCGCCTATCAGTGTCACCACACCTTGCTCTACAGCTCCCAGTAACGAGTCTTGCTGCGATTTACTGAAGCGGTGTATCTCGTCGATAAAGAGTATGGGCGATGCTGTATTGAAGAAACGGTTGTTTTTTGCACGTTCAATCACCTCGCGCACATCTTTTACGCCACTGGTAACGGCGCTAAGGGTGTAGAATGGTGTGTCAAGTTTATGTGCAATGATTTGTGCCAAGGTGGTCTTTCCTACCCCAGGGGGGCCCCATAGAATGAATGAGGAAATGCGTCCTGCGTCAATCATTCGTCTAAGCACAGCATCTTTTCCCACCAAGTGTTGTTGTCCGACATAGTCGTCAAGGCTTTTGGGCCTCATTCTTTCTGCTAAAGGCTGACTCATATTTTATTGTTCTAGTAAGGCAAAATTAGGAAAAACATACGAAATGAGCAAAATTTATTATAGAAAAACTTGTGAATTAGCAATATTGTATATACTTTTGCAGCACTCCTTGCAGAGGGATGTGTTTTGGTGTCTCCTGTAGTAGGGGCATACAGCCATCTTTTATTTTAGAACTTTGCACGATACGTATGTGCATCAGTATTTAAAGAAAGAGTATATAAATAGAGAATATTGAAAATATTAAGATACATATATGAAACAACAGAAAGGATTGACTTATAAGACATTAACTAAAAGCACTGTGTGGGGTTTGCAGGAGAACGATGTTTTCCGTATGATGGAAGCCGCCGCTAAAGATGCCGATTTTAAGGACAATTACCGTCACTTTGTTGATATTATCAAGTGTGCATTTGAGGTAGAAGAGGTGAAGGTTGACCGTCCAGAGGTAATTGCCAAGTATGAGGCTCGTGGCTTAAAAGTGGCTCCTATCAGTATGGACGACAAAAGCGTTGTGAAGTATGGCATTAAAAAGCGCCCCATCCAGCGTGTTACCGATCTCACCTATGAGAATATTCATCACATCTCGGCCGTGACGTTGCTTGAGGTTATCGACCGCAACTTTGGCGGAGGCTGGGACTCGTTGTCGCAAAGCATCCAAGACATTATTGAGAGTGGTTTCGACATCAGCACCACTACATTGCCTAAAGATCGTTTGCACAAGGCTGGTGGCATGTATGAGAAAAAGGTGAATGATGGTTTCGAAGTGCTTGAAATACCTAAGGGCTCGTGGGTAGAAGCAATCTTTGCCAAGGAGAAACCTGAGATGCTGAAGATGAAAGACACTTTAGCTGAGGACAAGATGGAGAAGCGTTTCTCTGATGATGACGACGAGGACGACGATGAAGATTTGCCCGAGATTGACGATTGTTACAATGACGACGACGATGATGATGATACGTTTGATGAAGATAAGCTGACAGAAGAAAGCTATCGCACCACCTTCGACACTGATCCCGACGAACTGAATATGGAAGCCGAGGATGTGAGTGACGATGACGACTATTAATATCGTATCGTAGTTTTTTAGAGATACAATGGCGAACCAAGAACGCAATCAGTGTTCTTGGTTCGCTTTTTTTGTTTGCTACGTTGGCACACTATTTGCATAATGCATGGTGAGAACGTTATGGCCTTTTTAGGCTGGTACTGGGTTCTCGCAATGAGAAAAACAAAAATAACAGAAACAAGAATAACAGAAATAAAAAATAAAACATATACAATTATGCAGAAAGGTAATATCGGGGTTACAACCGAGAACATATTCCCCGTCATCAAAAAGTTCCTCTATTCTGACCATGAGATTTTCTTGCGCGAGATGGTGTCGAACGCTGTCGATGCTACGCAGAAAATGAAAACGCTGGCCGAGCGTGGCGACTTCAAAGGCGAGCTGGGTGACCTCACCGTGCGCGTAAGCCTTGATGCCGATAAAGGAACGCTGACCATCAGCGACCGTGGTATTGGTATGACTGAGGAAGAAATTGACAAATATATCAACCAGATAGCTTTCTCAGGCGTTAACGACTTCCTCGACAAATATAAGGACAATGCCAATGCTATCATCGGCCACTTTGGTCTTGGCTTCTACTCATCATTCATGGTGAGCAAGAAGGTAGAAATTGTTACCCGCAGTTATAAAGACGGTGCTAAGGCCGTAAAATGGAGCTGCGATGGTAGCCCTGAGTTTGAGATTAGCGATGCCGAGAAGGAAGATCGTGGCTCAGACATTATCCTTTACATTGACGATGATTGCAAAGAGTTTCTCGACAAGATAAAGATACAAGAGTTGCTGAACAAGTATTGCAAGTTTATGCCTGTGCCCGTAGCCTTCGGTAAGAAAACCGAGTGGAAGGATGGTAAGCAGGTAGAGACCGAGGAAGACAACGTTATCAACAACGTTGAGCCTCTGTGGACCAAGACTCCCAGCACGCTGAAGGACGACGATTATAAGTCGTTCTATCGCACTCTTTATCCCATGCAAGACGAGCCGTTGTTCTGGATACACCTTAACGTCGACTATCCCTTCAACCTCACAGGTATTCTTTACTTCCCGCGCATCAAGAGCAACCTCGAGTTGCAGCGTAACAAGATACAGCTTTACTGCAACCAGGTGTTTGTTACTGATCAGGTAGAAGGCATTGTGCCCGAGTTCCTTACCCTGTTGCACGGCGTTATCGACTCGCCCGACATTCCCTTGAACGTAAGCCGTTCATATTTGCAGAGCGATGCCAATGTAAAGAAAATTTCAACCTACATCACTAAGAAGGTGGCCGACCGCTTGAACAGCATCTTTAAAGAAAATCGTAAAGAGTATGAGGAGAAGTGGGACGACTTGAAACTCTTCATCCATTACGGCATGCTGTCGCAAGACGACTTCTACGAGCGTGCTAAAGACTTCGCCCTCTTGAAGGATGTTGATGGCAAACATTACACTTACGACGAGTATAAAACCCTTATCAAGGATAATCAAACCGATAAGGATGGCAACCTTGTTTACCTCTACGCCACTGACAAAGAGGGCCAGTATAGCTTCATTGAGAGCGCTAAGGCCAAGGGTTATAGCGTGCTCTTGTTTGATGGACAGCTCGACGTGCCCATGGCCTCAATGCTTGAGCAAAAGCTTGAGAAGAGCCGCTTTACACGTGTTGACAGCGATGTGGTTGACCATCTTATCGTGAAAGACGACAAGAAGGAAGAGGCTCTTGACAAAGAAACAAGTGACAATTTGTCAGAGATGTTCCGCTCACAGATGCCAAATATTGACAAGGCCGAGTTCTATGTTCAGGTAGAAGCGTTGGGCGAGCAGGCACTGCCCGTTATCATCACCCAGAGCGAGTATATGCGCCGTATGAAGGAGATGAGCCGCTACCAAGCAGGCATGGCCTTCTACGCACAGATGCCCGATGCCTATAACATTGTGCTTAACAGCGACCACGCTCTGATAAAGGGCATTGTTGAAAGTGAGAACGCTGCTTGCGCTGACGCACTGAAGCCCGTGGTAAGCGAGATGAAGGGCCTTGAGGCTCGTATTGCCGCCTTGCACCAAAGCCAGAATGGTAAGAAGCCCGAAGAGGTGACACAGGAAGAGAAAGACGACCTGAAGAACACCGAGAAGAGCCTTGACGAGCAGCGCACAAAGAAGAAAGACATCCTCACCGCCTTTGCTAAGGACAACAAGGTTGTGCATCAGCTCATCGACCTTGCCTTGCTGCAGAATGGTATGTTGAAGGGTGCTGCCCTTGATGCCTTCTTGAAGCGTTCGGTAGACATGATTAAGTAAAGGCTTTTCATGCAATAGCCGATAATAGTGTTATTCATACAATAACTGATAGTAAGGTTATTGGTGCAATAGCTGATAGTAAAACTATATTATACAATAATAGGTAGGAGATAACCACTCGTGCTGCGGGTGGTTATCTCCTACCTTTTTTTGTTGCCTCTTGCTTAGCAAGGTTCTTTTTGGCTCATATAATATTGTTGCGTTTTTTACCAATTTAATAATATATTATAGCGAGTATTTATTTTTATCTAAACGGATGCAGCCCTTTAAGTAGGACGGTGGCCTCCGTGCCCCGTCCTCCCGACATTAGGAATAGGTAATAAATATATGAGGTTATCTATTAAGAAGCGTTGGGTGCTGGAGGACGGGGCGCGGAGGCCACCGTCCTACTTAAGTTTGCCATCGTCCTATATGGATAATTCATCGAAATTTGTGTTCAAGAAAATGCGCGAAGCGCAAAATAGGTTGCTAAAAACACAACAATATTATCTGAACCGTTCTTCTGGGTATTGTATATTCCTTCAAAGTTGGTTTGGATTTGATACGATTTTCTTCAAAGTAGGTTTGGATTTGGTATGTAATTATGTCAATGTTGGTTTGGATTTGATACCAATTTTCGTCAATGTTGGTTTGGATTTGATGCAATTTTCTTCAAAAGTTGGTTTGGATTTGAAAATAATGTGTATCTTTGTGCTTGATATAAAGGTATTTAGATATGTTTAGACGAATAGCACGCCACCACCACCTTTGGCGAGAAGCGCTTGTTCTGGGTGCGCGATGCGCGCAACTCGCAGGCTGAGGTCGACTTTGTGATACGTTATAAGTCGCATTTGTTGCCCATAGAGGTGAAGACGGGTGCCAACTCAAAGCTTCGTTCCCTACATCTGTTTATGGAAGAGTCGAAAGAAAACATCGCTTTGCGTTTGTGGAATGGCCCCATGACGTCAGATGTCATCACCCGTTCTGATGGTCGACCTTTCACACTATACAATATCCCCCTTTATTATGCTGGACATCTGCACACCTTGATGCAGCAAACCTTGTAAGCATACTAGGTAGGAGATAAACGCTCGTCAAGGGTGCTTATCTCCTACCTTTTTTTATGCTAATAAATACTGAATAGTAATAAATACTGAATAATCGAAAGAAAAAGAAAGTATAAGATTAGAGACGGGGTGTGAGGGAAAATTAGCCTGCCGTCGACTCACGATCAATTATTTCGCCACGCAGTACCACTTCTTCTACCTTCTTTGCATCATCAGCGATATGCTCCATAATTAACCTACACGTTTCTATTGCCATTTGTTCAACAGGTTGCTCAACAGCCGTTATCGTTGGGTGGACAAATGTGCAGAGTGTTGTGCCCGACATACAACAAATGCGCACATCATTAGGAATATGCAATCCGCTTTTTTGTATAACACTCTTTGCGCCTAAAAGAGCTGTCTCAGTAAAACCAAATACCGCATCAAAAGGTGTGCCCTGATCGATAAACTGTTGCATTACTTGGCTGCCTTCCTCAGCGCTCAATGCCGAAGGCAACACTAATGCCGAATCATAAGCAATGTTATATTTCTCAAGAGCCTCTCTGTATCCACGACGTCGTTCTACGCCATTGCGTATGCGCTCAGGACCAGGAATATATACGATACGTCTGCACCCACTGCGTATAAGTCGTTCTACCATGAAGAACGACATCACCACATCGTCAAGACGCACCTTTGACACGTCAAGGTTTTCAACCGTACGATCAAAAAACACCAAAGGTATGCCACGCGCTATTACGCTTTGAAAAAGTGCGCTATTGCGCTCCTTGTCACACACGCTTACCATTATTCCGTCAACCATACATTGCATCATCATCTCAATGTTTTTGCGTTCTTGTTCCGCGCTCTCGTTTGATGTGGCAATGAGCACATTGTATCCATGCTTGCGCAAAAAGGTTTGTGCATGGCTAATGAAAGTCATGTAGAACGATGTTACAATCTCCGGAATTACAATGCCAATATTATGTGATTGTTGCTTTCTTAAGCTCACAGCCAGCTCGTTGCGGTGGTATCCCATCTTACGCGCCGTTTCTGTTATGAGCCTCATGGTGTCTTCCTTCACGTTTTGCGAATCTCCCGACAGAGCGCGTGAAACAGTCGACTTCGACAGGCCCAGCTCACTGGCAATATCTTTTATGGTGATGTATCTTGACATTATAGATTATCTGATTATGTTAGTACATCTGCAAATATAACAATTTTATTATTATTAAAGGTGCTTTAAAATCTTTATTTTTTTTCTTTTAAGCCCCATGCTTTGTTCGTAAACCATTGATAGATGAAGGCAAAACCATTGAAACCCTTGGGAACGATTGTGAAAAATGGGAACGGTTGTGGGAACGATTGCGAAAAAACATACATGATATTTGCTTTTTCTTTTTGCTGCGATGTTATAAATTTGCAGCAGAAAACAACAGAAAACGACGTATGAAAACAAGACGACGTTTGTGTTCGTATCTAAAAAAAGTAAGTTATAAATAACTAAAACCAACAAAACCTAAGAAGAAAATGAAAACCTCTTCAAAACAAGGCCACGTGCCGTTCATCAGTAAAGTTGCCTACGGAATGGGCGACGTAGGATGCAATTTCAGTTGGATGTTTGTCAGCAACTTCCTCATGATTTTCTATACCGATGTCTTCGGAATAGGCATGAGTGCTGTGGCAACTTTGATGCTTGTTTCACGAGTATGGGACGCTGTTAACGACCCCATTATTGGAACACTCACCGACAAAACTCACACACGCTGGGGACGGTTCCGCCCATGGCTTCTGTTCGGAGCACCTATCACCGCCCTTGTGCTCATGCTCACATTCTGGGCGCATCCTCACTGGAGCCAAACGGCAAAAATTGTTTACATGGCCGTTACCTATTGCATCTTGGTGCTTGGCTATACCTGCGTAAACCTACCTTATGGCACCCTCTGCGGCGCTATGACACAGAACATTGACGAGCGTGCACAGCTCAACACCAGCCGCTCGGTAAGTGCCATGATAGCCATAGGCGTCTTAAACATTATCACCGTTCCGCTTGTAACGTTCTTAGGAAAGGGCAACACACAGTTTGGATATCTTGCCGTGGCCATCATTTACGGCATTATCTTCGCTGCTTGTCACATCTTCTGCTTCAGTAAGACAAAAGAGGTGGTTGAGGTGCCTGTAGGACAGAAACTTCCCATATCGGTGCAGCTGAAGGCCGTGTTCAAGAACCGTCCTTATCAGCTGGCCATCCTCGGACAATTTCTTTTCGGCTTCATCCTTTACGGACGTAACGCCGATATACTTTACTATTTCACCTATGTTGAAGGTTCGGCCACACTGTTCAGTTATTATTCAATGGCCATCATCGTGCCGTCGATAGCAGGAGCGGCTTGCTTTCCTTGGATGTTCAAGAAGACAGGCAACAAAGGTTATGCCGCAGCCGTATTTGCATTGTTTTGTGGCGTGTTCATGGCTATGCTTTACCTCTTTAGCCCCAACACCACTCCGATAGCGTTTTACGTTTGCTCAGCCCTCGCTTGGTTCTTCTTTTCTGGGTTTAACACCGCCATCTATGCCGTAATTCCTGATTGTGTTGAGTATGGCGAGTGGAAGACGGGCATACGCAACGATGGTTTTCAGTATGCCTTTGTGTCGCTTGCCAACAAGATGGGTATGGCCCTTGGCACCGCGCTCTTTGCCTTGGCGCTCGACTCGGCTGGCTATGTGGCAGGTGCGCAGCAAAATGCCGATGTTATAGCCATTATGCGCCACACGTTCTCAACCATTCCTGGTGCGCTGTGGGTGTTCACCGCCTTTTGTCTGTGCTTTTACAAGCTTCACCGTCATGTTTACAATAAGATTGTTGACGAACTGAAACAACTAAAGAGCAAGATATAAATAAAGAACGAAACACGTTGAAAAATAGATATACAAAACAAAAATATCCTTTAAAAATATTACAACTATGAGACAAGCAATATTAGTAGCCCCAAAGCACATCGAGTTTAAAGAAGTGGCAGCCCCCAAGGCCGAAGATCTTAAAGAACATCAGATTCTTGTTAACATAAAGCGTATCGGAATTTGTGGCAGCGAGATACACTCGTACCACGGACTTCATCCCGCAACATTCTACCCCGTGGTTCAGGGTCACGAATATTCGGCCGTGGTTGTAGCTTGTGGCAGTGAGGTCACTGTTTGCAAACCTGGCGACAACATAACAGCACGCCCCCAGCTGGTGTGTGGCAAGTGCAACCCTTGTAAGCGCGGACAGTATAATGTGTGCGAGCACCTGCGTGTGCAAGCCTTCCAGGCCGATGGCTGTGCACAAGACTACTTTGTTATTGACGACGACCGTGTGCTGAAGCTGCCTGATGGCATGAGTCTTGATTTTGGTGCTATGATTGAGCCTGCTGCCGTAGGTGCACACGCCAGCAACCGCACCGATGTGAAAGGTAAAAATGTGGTGGTAAGCGGAGCAGGAACCATTGGCAACCTTGTGGCACAGTTTTGCAAGGCACGTGGCGCCAAGCGCGTGCTGATAACCGATGTTAGCGACCTTCGTCTGGCCAAGGCTCGCGAGTGTGGCATTGCTGATACACTTAACATCACCAAGCGTCCGCTTAAAGAGGTGGCCAAAGAGCTGTTTGGCGATGAAGGCTATCAAGTGGGCTTCGAGGTAGCTGGCGTCGAGTCGTCCATCCGCTCGCTGATGGAAACCATCGAGAAGGGTAGCGATATTGTTGTAGTGGCAGTGTTTGCTAAAGATCCTGCATTAAGCATGTTCCATTTAGGCGAGCATGAGCTGCGTCTTATTGGCTCTATGATGTATCGTCATGAAGACTATCAAACTGCTGTCGACTTTGTGTCAAGTGGTATCGTAAACCTCAAACCGCTCATCAGCAACCGCTTTGCCTTTGAGCAATATGACGATGCTTACAAGTTTATCGACACACACCGCGAAACATCAATGAAGGTTATTGTCGACTTAGAGCAAAAGCCCGAATAGTAAAAAGCATAACAGGCACTTTTTATTCGTTTGGCTACACCTACTTATTTGAATTTTAAAAAGTAAGAATTGGTTTATTTGTGTTTTTAAATAAAATGTACTATTTGAAGATCTAATTATTCAGGATGAACACATTGGCTTAGGAGGACAACCCTTGCTGGTTGTCCTCCTGGCACCAACGTCAATATCCACGCCACATGATGAATGTTCCACATATAACATTATTTTGTTTAAGCAAACTACACATTAATATATAAATATGAACCGACTTTGTACATCTATCATAACCTTTGCAGTGGCCTTAACGGCCTCGGCACAGATACATCTCTCTGCCGAATTAAATAATAACCACCTGTGGCGCGGTATAGAAGTGGCCGATGGGTGTGTGGTAACGACCAATCTCAACTACACATTAGCCCACGGCCACATGACGTTAGGCTTGTGGGGTGGCACCAATACCCAAGGCACCTATAAAGAGTTTAATCATTATCTGAGCGTTCAGGGCGCTGGCTTTCAGTTTAGCGCGTATGACACCTACAACTTTTCTCCTGGTGTCTCATACAACAACCGCCAATATTTCAACTATGCCGCTCACGAAACAGGCCGCTTTCTCAATTGCACCCTCGATTATCGTTTCCAGCAACCCCAGTTTCCGCTGCTGCTTAGCTGGTCAACAATACTGTTTGGGCGCGACCGTTCTGCCGACAATACTGCGCAAAAATATACTACATTTGTTTATGCCGAATATCCTATATACAAGAAAGATGGCTGGATGGTTGACGCAGGCGTAGGTGGAGCTTTCGCCCTCAATAAGGCTGGCGATAACCAACACTTTTATGGCCACACATCAGGCATCGTTCACACCCAACTGAAGGTGAGCCGCAATTTAAAGATAGGCTCTTCCTACACCTTGCCCATTCATGTTATGGGCATGTGGAATCCGCAGTCGGAAAAGGCTTATTTTCAGATAGGTGCACAAATAATAAATTTATGAAAAGCCTGTTATATTTAATTTTTAAAATGTAATTTTGTAAAACCGTTTAACAAATTACAACGTTAGAAAACATTTCAAAAAACAAAGCATGATGAACATTAAAACTTTTACAACGGGCGTACAACACATAGGCATACCCACCAACGACATTGAAAAGACCATCAACTTCTATCTCACACTGGGCTTTAGCATAGCCTTGCGCACACAAAATGGTGATGAAGAAGTGGCTTTTCTTCAGCTTCATAACCTCGTTATCGAAACATACCAAAACCGTCAAGCCACCATGGCCTATGGTGCCATCGACCATATTGCCATTGATGTAAAAAACATTGATGAGCTGTTTAAAGTGGTGCAGCAAGCCCACCTGACGATGCTTGACACCGAGGTGCACGGTTTGCCTTTTTGGGAGCATGGCGTTAAGTTTTTCACCATTGAAGGGCCTAACCGTGAGAAAATAGAGTTTTGCGAGCGTCTGTAACCTTCTATAAAGGGGGCGTATTCGCCGAGCGAGCCTTCACCCTCGTCATAGATAAATTCGCCATAGTTGGGGTCGCTTGAGCTTGGTGTGTCGTGCCAAAAACCAGTGGTTAATCGTTGTATATCATCCGATTAATTGGGTAAAAGCCCGCAAAAAGTCGTCTCACACCGACCGTTGCTCGTGTTTACAACGGTCGATATGAACACGAGCATCGACCGTTCTCCATGTTCATAACGGTCGGTGTGAGACGACTTTTTGTGGGCTTTTTCGTTTCTAAACGTTGGGTTTTATAGAAGAGGAGGTGGGGTTTTAGGTCTTGAAATGCCGCCTTTGACATTATTTTTCTTTGTTATTCAGCATTAAGGCTGCCTTTTTTCGTTTGTTCAGTTGAAAATATGTAACTTTGTATTCAAAGTACTCAAACAAACACCTACTTATTTTATGAGCATAAAATACGAAATACAGTCGATTAAAAACTCGCAAGGGTCGGGCGAAGAGCGCCACTTTGCACGCATCTTCGAACAGGCACCCATGACGGCACAGCAGTTGGCCGCCCATATACAAAACTCGTGTACGCTGACCAAGGCCGATGTTGAGGCTACGCTGTCGGCCCTGCGCGACTATATGCTTCACGAGCTGTCGCAAGGCCATCGTTTCTACATCCCCTCGATAGGCTATTTCTCGCTGTCGGTCGATTTAGACATGCCGGCCGATAAGCCCATCGACAAGGCTCGTGCCGACTATCTCAGTGTGCGCAACATAAAGTTTCGCCCCGATGCTGCCTTGCTGAAAGAGGTGAAGAGCAACGTGCGCTTTGAGCGTGCCGACTTCAGCAGCCAGTCGGCCGACCTTACCGAAGCGTCGTTGCTTGAAATGCTAAAACAATATCTTGCCGAGAACCCCTGCATCACCCGTCGCGATATGCAAGACCAGTTTGGCTTGCGCCAGAGCACTGCCCTGAAGTGGCTGAAACACTTTACCGAGGCTGGCGTGCTGAGAAAAGAGGGTGCCAAAAACTCGCCCGTATATTTCTTAAACCCCACAAAAACGGTTTGATGCACCCCTCCCTCAAAAACAGCTATCTATGAATATTGCAATCATACTATCGGGTGGGGTGGGGTCGCGCATGAACCTCGACATACCCAAACAATATGTTTTGGTAAACCATCAGCCCATCATAAACTATTGTTTAAAAACCTTTTTAGACAATAGCCTTACCGATGCCATCATCATTGGCGTGGCCCACGAGTGGAAGGCCTTTGTGCAAGAGCATGTTGAAAGGCTGCATCCGCACAAGCCCATTTATTATGCTCAGCCTGGCGAAACGCGCCAATACTCAATCTTCAATGCACTGAAAACGGCAAAGGCATGCGGCTGTGCCGACGACGACCTGGTTATTATTCATGATGCGGCACGCCCCCTGGTAAGCCAAACCCTGATAAACGCTTGCTATGAAGGCTGCCAAGAGGCCGATGGCGTGATGCCCGTGATACCTGTTAAAGATACCACCTACCTGAGCGAAGATGGCAAGCATATACAGCAATTGTTAAACCGCAGCCACCTGTGGGGCGGACAGGCTCCTGAGGCGTTTCGCTTTGGCAAGTATCTGCATGTGCACGAAACCATGCCTCGTGCCGACCTGCTGAAGATAAACGGTAGCACCGAGATAGCCTTTAAGGCGGGCCTAAACTGCCAAATGGTGACGGGCGACCCCATGAACTTTAAAATTACTACGCCCGAAGACTTGTCAAACTTTCAGGCCATTATAAACAAACAATAAACAATGAAAGCATACGTTCTTCATGCTATAAACGATTTGCGTTACGACGACGTGCCCATGCCACAGTGCCCCAAAGGGTGGGCCATAGTAAAGGTTCGGGCCGCTGGCATTTGCAGTTCCGACATTGCCCGCGTGTTTACCAAAGGCACCTATCATTTTCCCACCATTCCGGGTCACGAGTTTTCGGGCGAGGTGCACGCCGTGGGCGACCCTGCTGATGCCGCACTCATAGGACAAAAGGTGGGCGTGTTCCCCCTCATACCGTGCCGACAGTGCGACCAGTGCCAGCAAAAACACTATGAAATGTGTGCCCATTACGACTATGTGGGCTCGCGACGCGATGGCGGCTATGCCCAGTATGTGGCTGTGCCTGTGTGGAACCTTATTGCGCTGCCCGCCGATATGCCCTTCACCGTGGCAGCTATGCTCGAACCGCTATCAGTGGCGCTGCACGCCATCACGCTGGGCGGCGTAAAGCCTGGCTATCGTGTGGCCGTTATTGGCACAGGCATGATAGGCATCAGCGCTGCACAGTGGGCGTATAAGTTTGGGGCCAGCAGCGTAACGGTTATTGGGCGTAACGAAGAAAAACGTAGCTTGATAGAAAAGTGTGGGCTTAACTATAGCGTGTGTACCGATAAGAGCAAGATGCCCGAATATGACTTTGTGCTCGAGGCGGTGGGCACCCCCGCGGCCATAACGCTGGCCATAAGCGGAACCAAACCTGGGGGCACGGTGCTGCTAATGGGTAACCCGTCGGGCGAGATAGCGCTGTCGCAAGACGTTTATTGGCGCATCTTGCGCAAACAGCTGGTGCTGAAGGGCACGTGGAACTCGGCCTACGATGGCACAAACCCCTCTGACTGGACCAACGCTGTCAAGGCCATTGCCAATGGCGAGATTAATGTGGCACCCCTCATCTCGCACACCTTCACGCAAGACCAACTGATGGAGGGCCTGAAGATGATGCACGAGCACAAAGAGCCTTATTGCAAGGTAATGACAACGTGGAACGACTAACAAAACCCAATAAAAACTGTCAGCGTATGCGCAAAGGTGAAATATCAGCGTCGATGATGTGTACCGACCTTATCGACCTGAAAGAAACAATACGTATTTTTGAAGAAGAGGGTGTAGAGCATCTGCACATCGACGTGATGGACGGCACCTTCGTGCCCAACCTGGGGCTGGGGGTTGACTATATTCGTGGTTTGCGCGAGCTGACAAACATTCCGCTCGACATACATCTCATGGTGAAAGACCCCGAGTATAAGTTGCAGTGGATAGGCATACGCCCCACCGATACGGTATCGGTGCATTATGAAAGTACGTTTCAGGTGCAACGTGTGCTCGACTATCTTGAACCCTACGGCTGCAAACGCTTCTTGGCCATCAACCCCGCCACGCCCGTCAGCGCACTGGAAGAGGTGCTTGAATATATTGATGGCATAAACCTATTGATGGTGAACCCTGGCTTTGCGGGGCAAAAGATGGTGCCGTCTACCATCAGAAAGGCACAAAAAGTGGCCGACCTGTTGAGGCGTGAGCATCGTGAAGATATTATTATTGAAGTGGATGGAAACATTACACCCGAAAACGGACGCACGCTGCGCAAGATAGGTGCCAGCATGTTTGTGTGTGGTACCAGTGCTATCTTTAAAGGCGATGTAAACAAATATAAGGAAAATATTATCACCTTTAGAAAAAGTATTGACGACGATTGTCTTACAAGTTTGTGCTAAGGCAAATGGCAAAGCCAAGCGTGCAAGTGGGGGCTATAAAAGTGAAAAATATTATTAGGTAAAGAGATAAATGACCAGCAAGATTGAACAATTTAAACAGCAGCAGCTGCGACGCTGCCAACTGAAACAGCTCACGATATTAGAAGAAATTGACCGCATATGCCGAAAGCACAACATTAGCTATTGGCTTGATGGGGGATCGTTGCTGGGCGCCGTGCGCCATGGCGGATTTATTCCGTGGGACGACGATATCGACATTGCCATGCCGCTTGACGATGCAAAACGCTTTGCACAGGTGGCACCTAACGAGCTGCGCCAGGGCCTTGTGCTACAAAACCCTGAAACAGAACTCACACGCGAACCTATCATGAAGGTGCGCGATACCAACTCGTTTTATGTTGAGGCTAACGACGACTTCTCGTTGCCGTATGGCAAGGGGTTGTATGTCGACATCTTCCCCTTCATAGCTTATCCTAACGTGTCGAGGGCGTTTTGTAAAAAATATGCCAAGGGCATGTCGAAGTGCTACTCTATCCTTCACCACTCGCACACCTACTCGTGGCGTGCTGCTGCCGAACTGTTGTGGTTTGGCGCCTTGTATCAGTGGTATAAGTTGCGCTGGAAGTGGGCCTTCGCCACAAAACGTACCGATACCTATATGGCCAACGTGCTGATAAACAATGGCTATGGCGTAAGGCACAGACAGGACAGCATCTTTCCGCTGGGCACCATCACCTTCGAGGGCAAAACCTTTATGGCACCTTGCAACCCCGATGCCTACCTATCTGACCTTTATCGCAACTATATGGACATTCCGCCCAAAGAAAAACAAAAGGTGCACGCCGTGTTTATCTTGCCTGAATTGGTAGAAGAAGCAAAGTAAAGTGAAGAACTGATGCGCGATTACTCTCCTAACGCCTTGTTCAACGTCTCGTTCAGCTTTTTGTTGGCGGCCTCGCGCAGCTTATTTTTGTTGGCCTCCATCATCTGTTCCGACTTTTTCTTGGCTGCCTCATAGTCGGCCTGAGTCTTTTGTTTTATTGCTTCGCCTGTAGCTTTAACGGCAGCCTCGGTCTTGGCTTTGGCAGCGTTCAGGTTGTTATGAGCCTTGGCAGCATTGGCTTCGGCAGCGTTTTGGGCCTCGGCAGCACCTTGCTCAAGGTTGGCGGGCAGGTTGGCAATGCCGTTCACCAGTTCGGCCACAATAACATCGCCTTTGGCTACCTTGTTCAGCGCCTCTTTGTTGGTGTCGACATATTCTTTTAGCTTTGCGCTATAGGCAGCAGCCTCGTCGGCCTTGCCCTCGCTTTGCAACTTCTCAATTGTTGCCTTGGCATCGGCCAAGGTCTTGGCCAGTGTCTTGGCATCGCCACTCTTCAGTTGCTCGTCAAGCTGGGCGGTAACGGCTTCGGCGTCAGCCACTTCTTCTTCCTCTTCGGTTTGTGCTGTTGCTTGTTCTACAGTGTCGCTCACCACATCGGCAGCGGTGGGCGCTGTTCTACCACCACAGCTCACAAGAGCGATGGCGGTACATACCATGATAAATGTTTTTTTCATAATTGTCTTCGTGCTTTTAATAACAAAAGTCAAAGTTAATCATCTTATTTTTATCGCTCCCTTTTTGTTTAGATGATTTAACAAAAAGTAGTATAACAGAACTTTAAATATGAAATAAAATGATTATATTTGCCACAAAAGAGAATACAATATGCCAGAATTATGTCGTTTCTATGAATAATTAAATTGAATAATGAGTAACATTGATTTAATAAGAGTGGTTGATGTTGATTATCTGAAAGATTTCACCATGGACCTTAAATTTAGTAATGGCGAAACACGTCGTGTCGACTTCTTGCCATTGCTGGTAGGCAGAGGTAAAGAAGACCTTAAAGACCCCGATAAGTTTATACAGTTTGGCTTGAACCACTGGACCTTAGAATGGTATAACGGTATCGACTTTGCCCCCGATTTCTTGTATAGAAACGGACAGCAAGTAGCCTCATAAAACGAATGATAAACATCATGACAACCCAATCAATGCGCCACATCATTGCTGTGGCAATGGTATGGCTATTAGCTGTGGGACAAACGTTGGCATGCACCTCGTTTATTGTATCGGGACGCGTGACGAAGAGCGGACGCCCCATGATTTTTAAGAACCGCGACACGGGCAACCTTGACAACTGTATGGTTGCGATGCAAGGCGAGCGCTACCGCTTTATGGGCGTGGCGGCAGCTAAAGATACGGTGAACGCCGAGATATGGTCGGGGCATAACGAGGCGGGCTTTGCTATCATGAACACGGCCGCTTATAACCTGAATGGCGACACCGAATTTGAGGTTGAAACCGAGGGCATGCTTATGCGCCAAGCGCTGGCCTTGTGTGCTACGCTGAACGATTTTGAGGCGCTGCTCGACACTACCTCGTTGCGTAACAATAATGCCAACTTTGGCGTGATTGATGCGCAAGGCGGCTGTGCCTATTATGAGGTGGGGCTGCATAGGTGGACCAAATATGATGCTAACGATCCTAACGTGGCACCTTACGGCTTTCTTATTCGTACCAACCACGCTTATAGCGGCGACCGCACAATGGATTTGGGCACCGAGCGCTATCTGGCTATCAATAAGTATATGACGCAACAGGGCTTTGCGGGTGGTTTCGACGCGCCCAGCCTTATTCGCATGGTGCCACGCATCCTCACGCATGGGCTGACAAACGTTAATATTCTTGACCTCGCACCCGAAGATAACACGGTGCCACGCTTTGCCAATTTTGTCGACTTCATTCCTCGCTTCAGTACTTCGTGCGCACAGCTTATTGAGGGGGTGGCACAGGATGAGGCTCCAGCACATACCGTGGCTTGGACCATTATAGGTTCGCCACTTGCCACGGTGGCTATGCCGCTGGTGTTGCTGCCAAACGATAAGTTGCCCGAAACCTTAGGCCGTGGCACCACGGGCGGTAGCGTGCTGTGTAGGTATGGCTTGACGCTGAAGGAACGTCTCTTTCCGCTTCGCACCAAAACACGCTCGAGCTATATCGACGTGGCGCAACTGGTGAACCGCAAGGGCAATGGCATCTTGCAACTGATAAAGCCCGTTGAAGATGAACTGATGCGCCGTGGCATAGCGCTGGTAAACGATATGCGTAACGAGAAAAAGGATAATAAGAAAAACCTGTATAAAACCTTTGCCGACTATTATGCGTGGGCCGATGGCTTTATACAATCGCAATATGAAATGCTGTTTAAGTGAAGCGTGAAGAATTTAATAGTTTCAACTGTTTATGATACACACAACATTGTTGTTGACCCGACATGGGCAAACCATTGATAATGTGAACCAAATAATGCAAGGGCAAACGCAAGGACAGCTGACCGCCGAGGGCGTTAAACAGGCCGAAGCGCTGGCCCTGCAAATGGCGCAACGACCTATCGACGCCTTTGTATCGAGCGACCTAAAACGTGCCATCGACACCTGTAGCATCATTGCGCAGCCACATGGCGCCAAGGTGGTAACCACGCCTTTGCTGCGTGAGCGCGACTGGGGCAGCTTTACGGGCCGCTTTATCCCCGACCTAAAAGATGTGCCTTGGACCGACGATATTGAAACGATGGAGGCCATGAAGCAGCGCGCCTCTCTTTTTCTTGACTTCATACGCACGCATTATGCGGGCCAAACGGTGCTGGCTGTGGGCCACGGCATCATTAATAAAGCCATACAGAGCGTGTTCTTTGATAAACCCGCAAACCAAATAGTGCCGATGAAAAACGCTGAGGTGAGATGCTTGGAACTAACCTAAAACAATAATATTGATAAATATTATTTTATCTGCTGTGCGTTTGCTTTATTTCCATTCCTCCCCAATGAGCGATGGGTCATCCCCCACAGCCGACTCAAAGTCGCCCGTCATACGGTACAGGTCTTGCAGCAATTTCTCATGCTCGGGGCTGGGCTCAGGTTCGCACTCTATGCAGCCTATATAGGTGCGCACCTTCTCATATTCACTATCATTGCGTATCTTTCCACGTTTCACAATGCGCTGCACGCTGTTGGCCAAGCGTTTGTCATATTTAGTCAGGTCTTCGCCACAGACGGCGCGTAGACGGGCGTTTACCAGTTGCCGTTTAGACGCTGAACATATTTCCAAACTGTCTGCCGTTAGATCTTTGAAAAAACGTTTCAATGTGGTTAGATTTTTCTGTTCATACGCTTTGTTAAGGACGTCTAATAAGCGGTACTCTTCCTTAATGACATCCTCTACAAGGTATGGATCTTCTGACTTCAGATATTCAATGTTACATTCTATCAGAATCCTACACCACTCTCTGTAAAATAAAAATTTATCCATATATCATATTTGAAAGACATATAGCCCTTTATCTCCATTCCTCCCCAATGAGCGAAGGGTCATCCCCCACAGCCGACTCAAAGTCGCCCGTCATACGGTACAGGTCTTGCAGTAGGGCTTCGTGTTCGGGCTCTCCCTCTATACTGTCAATATAGGTACGCACCTTCTCATATTCGTTACCATTACGTATCTTTCCACGCTTCACAATGCGCTGCACGCTGTTTGCCAACTTCTTGTCATACTTTGTCAAGTCTTCGCCACAGACGGCGCGTAGACGGGCGTTTACAGGTTCTCGTTCAGGTGCTGAATACAGCTCTATCATGTCTGCACTCATGTACTTGAAGAACCGTTTCAACAAAGTCATGTTCTTCTGTTCATACGCTTTGTCAAGGACTTCCAACAAGCGATACTTTTCCTTAATGATTGTTTCAGCCAAGATAGAATTCTGTGACTTCATCACCTCTATTTCAAATTCAAGAAGAATACGACTCCACTCCCTGTAAAATAAAAATTTATCCATATATCATATTTGAAAGACACATAGCCATTTATCTCCATTCCTCCCCAATGAGCGATGGGTCATCCCCCACAGCCATTTCAAATTCGTCTGCCAATTGATACAATTCTTGCAGCAGCACATCATGCTCGGAACAACCCTCTATACTGTCAATATATGTACGTACTTTCTCATATTCATCACCATTACGTATCTTCCCACGTTTCACAATGCGCTGCACGCTGTTGACCAAGCATTTGTCATATTTTGTCAAGTCTTCGCCACAGACGGCGCGTAGACGGGCGTTTACTATTCTTTTACATGGCTCATCCAATTCTTTCGCCTCAGACAAAATATCACAGAAAAAATGTTTTAAGCATTTTACATCACCTCTGGCATAGGTATCCTCTATGTTTTTTAAAATATTCATGTAAATATCTATCCATTCTGTTATCTGACTACTCGTATAATGTTTTTCTATTGCCATTTCCATCTCCCATTCCAAATTAGTTAATGTGTACATACGGCACCACTCTCTATAAAACATTAGTTTTTCCATTTCTTAAATAATTGTTTACTTTTATAAGTAACTGTTCAGAATTAATTATATATTTGAAATCTCAATAGTAGGGATGTTTACGCGATATTTTTCTATTCATATATAAAGACAATTGTGAAATGTTATGATTCATAAAAAACCTTTTTTGACAAATATCTCTGCTGGAACACCCAGATGAATATTCTGGCAGATTAGTTAATATGATGTATAGGTTGTCTATTTGCAATATTACACATTTTTTTCTAAACGGGAGAACATTATCTTGAAAATGTGGGGAAAGCTTGCATACAAAAAATCTCACAACCTGCCGCAAGCTTCTTTTCCTGGGCTGGTTGTGAGATTGCTAAGACCAATATTATCTTTATCAATTCTTTTTATGTGGCATATTTGTGTGATGTTATCTGCGGCCTCCGCCGAATGAGCCTCCACCATGATTGCTGCTGCTTGATGATGAGCCTCCGCGGCCTCCACCAAACGTAGCGCCTCCGCGGCTTCCGCCGAATGATGATGAACCTCTTCCAAACGATGAGCTGCTTGATGATGAGCTACGGTTGGGAGCCGAATAGGTAGGGCGGCTTGATGATGACGTGCTGCGACCACCACCGAATGAAGACGATGAGCCTACACGGCCTCCACCAAACGAAGATGACGAGTTGCTACGGCTCGGGGTGAAAGTGTTGCGCGGGGTGCTGTTAAAGCTTCCTCCATTGCTCACGCTACCATTACGTCCGCCACCAAAGCTGGTTGAGGGCAATGAGGTGTTGGGGCGAGTAACTGTGTTGCGAGTGCTGCTTTCGCGGCGTCCGAAACCGTTGCCGTTGTTCTGTACGTTACCATTTCTACGTGAACCAAACGAGGTGCTGTTGCCGTTGCCACGTGATCCAAACGAGGTGTTAGGGCGAGCGCCCACTGATGAACCATTGTTGCCAGGAGTGCCCATGATGGGCGGGCGACGTGCTGTGCCAAACTGTGTGGCGCTGTTGGGGTTGCCTCTGTAGCCGTTGCCGAAGTCGCCACGCTGGAACCCATCGCGCATACCATGGTAGCGGTTGTTGTGATGGTGAGCTGGGCAATAGTTGCGACCATGATACCAAGAGCGTCCGCCATTCATGTGCCAAGCATGTCCGCCACGATATTCAACGTAGAAGGTGGGTCGACCAAAGTAGAAGTAGTCGCGGTGCGGATAGCGAGCATAGATGCCGAAGTGCCAGTAGCCAGCGTTCCAGTAGAGCGGACGATAGAAGTAGGCAGCATCACAGAAAGCGCGATATTGCCATGACAGCATGATGTAGCTAAGGTCGAGGTTTCGACGCTCCCAATACACACCGTAAAGGTCATCAACGGTGTTCACACCCATCAGGTAGTCGAGGTTTATCTCGTAGGCTGCCTCATATTGCTCGTTGGTGAGGTTCAGTTCATAAGCCATCTTGTCGGTGAGGAACAAGGCTTGCTGGCGAGCCTGCTCATAGCTCATGGCTTGTACCGATACTGTTATGCAAAACAGTGCTGTAAGGGCTAATATAAACTTTTTCATAGCGATATTTCTTTAAACGGTTTATACTTTGTTTCTTTTATCTGTTGCAAAGAAAATGCCAACGAGCGCAATGAAAGCTTGCTTTCAAATTGCCGAGTGTAGCTTTTCTGTTGCAAAGATAGGCAAAGAATAAAACCTTGCAAAGGGTTTTTCCCTATATTGTAGGGGGAAAATCCCTACATCTACATAAAGGGGCAGAAAAAAGTAGATGTTGAGAACGTGTGTAAGCGTTATTGATGCCCCCAAAAGTCCCACTTGTTAAGTAACCTTTATGCTTAAGACAATAAAACACCGAAAACAACGTTATATATAATAATGTGCCGCACACAGTGGCAACAAAATAGAAGAATAACGACACACACGAACGCCAATATATGAAACAATTGTTTACCGCACTCGTGATGGCAGGGGCCGTAGCCATCCCCACACAGGCGCAAGACTGGCTCTATACCGACGAGGTGCAGAAAGCTGAACCCTTAAACAATATAAGGTATAAGGGCGAAATGCAAGCCTCGTTCTCGAAGGGGCACACCCCCTTGTGGCTAAACGCCAACAAACACGGACTTAGCTCGCTTGACAAAACGAACGGATACATGCGCGTGGCGCTGGAACGCCCCCTACAAACCGACTCGGCCCGACGCTGGGGCTTAGGCTATGCCCTTGATGTGGTGGCCCCCTTGCATTACACCTCAAACGTGGTGGTGCAGCAAGCCTATGTTGAAGGCCGATGGCTGCATGGTGCTTTGACGGTGGGCAGCAAGCAGTGGCCCATGGAACTGAAGAACAACCGCCTGAGTTCGGGCTCGCAAACGTTAGGCATCAACGCTCGCCCCGTGCCACAGGTGCGCTTGGCCTTGCCCAACTATTGGACGCTGCCATTTGCTGGAGGCTGGCTGCAACTGAAAGGCCACATAGCCTATGGTATGATGACCGACGACAACTGGCAGCACGACTTTACCAATTATCAAAACAGCTATGCCGACCGTGTGCTCTATCATAGCAAAGCTGGCTATCTGCGCATTGGTCGCGATGAGGATATGTACCCCTTTAGCGTAGAGATGGGCCTTGAGATGGCTTGCGAGTTTGGCGGCACACCACACGTAAAACTGGCCGATGGCAACATGATAGAGATGCCTACTGGCAAGGGGCTGAGCGCTTTTTGGCACGCTTTTATTCCGGGCGGACAAGATACATCTGACGGTGTGTATGGCAACATGGAGGGCAACCAGCTGGGTAGCTGGGTGATGCGCCTAAACTATAATGCTGACACATGGCGCCTGGGCGTATATGCCGACCACTTTTTTGAAGACCATAGTCAGATGTTCTTGCTCGACTATAACGGCTATGGCACGGGCGAAGAATGGAATGTGCGCAAAGATCGTCGCTTCTATGTATATCAGCTAAAAGATATTATGCTGGGTGCTGAACTTAACCTGAAGTATGGCACCTGGCTGAAGAACGTGGTGTTTGAGTATCTGTTCACAAAATATCAGAGCGGGCCGTATAACCACGACCGCACATCAAACATACCCGACCACATGGCTGGACTGGACGATTATTATAACCACGGCAACTATACCGGATGGCAACACTGGGGGCAGGTGATAGGCAACCCGCTATATCGCTCGCCTATATACAACGATAATGGTGTGATACGCGTGTTGAACAACCGCTTCGTGGCTTTTCACCTCGGCTTTGATGGCGACCTCTCTTCGCGTCTCTCTTATCGTGTGTTGGCCACATGGCAGAAAGGGTGGGGTACTTATGCCGAACCCTTCACCAAAGCACACCAAAACGCCAGCTTCATGGTTGAAGGCGCTTATCGCTTCAACCCGCAATGGAACGTTACGGCTGCCTATGGCATGGACTTTGGCAGCAATCAGATGTTGGGCCACAATGCGGGCCTGCAAATCACCGTTAGCCATACGGGCTTATTGAAAACTAAAGCTAATAAGAAAGGAAACAAAAGATGAAAAAACGTGCGCGCTCAATAATGGCCCTCTTGGCCATCGCCATCAGCATGCTGTTTACGGCTTGTGGCATCGACTTTGAAGGCTCTGACAATGGCAAACTGGATGGCTTCTGGCATCTGGAAAAGGTTGATACGTTGGCCACTGGCGGCGTTACCGACTACTCGCAAAAGCGTGTGTTCTGGGGCGTACAGGCTAAACTAATCAGTATGTACGACACTGATGTTGATAGCAACCACGGCTTCTACACCCGCTTCACGCAAACCTCTGACAGCCTCTTCATACACACTCTGTATAAAGACAACTGGCACGAAGATAGTGGTGAAAATGGTGGCGACCAGCCTTTGACCGACTATACCCCCATGCGTTCCTACGGCATTAACGCCATGGAAGACCATTTTGCTAAAGAAAAACTCAGTGGAAGCCGAATGATACTAAAGTCGAAGATGCTGCGCCTATATTTCAGAAAGTTCTAAAAAAGAAAAAATAAAAAGAAAAGTCGCTGACCATTTTATTTGGTCAGCGACTTTTCTTTATCGAATAGAGGGTGGAGCTGGAGGGATTCGAACCCTCGTCCAAACAGGGAAACCATACGCTTTCTACATGCTTATTCTGGCCTTCGGTTTTCGTGTCGCGACAAGACCCAGACCACCAATCGCAACCTTATCCTCTAAAATTTCACCAGGGCGACGAGGCACACCATGGCTATTTCCGATTTACCTGCACCGCTGAACCCTCAGATTCGGAACAACATCCTTGGAGCGGTGTCTCGTTCCATCACCTTGTGACGGAATAAAGCCAGTAATCTACTGTTCTTCGATTAGGCAGCGAGAGCGTAATTGTTTTCGCCAATTAAATTTTTGACCATTGGGATTATGGAGCCAACAGACCACGCTCCGCATGCTTACATACCATTTCGGCCCGCTGTCAAATCCAGTCAACCCCGAGATGTTGTACCACACTGAAATTCAGTGCTTTGCGTACTAAGAAACCCCATCGTGTGGACAATGTGTGGACATAAATCCTTGATTATCATCCCCATTTCAAGCGATTTCCTATTGCAAAATTAGTACAAATGCACGAAACTGCAAAATAAAACAGCAATATTTTGCATGTAACAACTCTCTATATCAGTTTTATTTTGCTGCATCAGCATATAATATGTCTATCATTTCATCTGCTATTTTATTGTCATCGATTCGCATAATATTACTCGTTTCTGAATTATAACCAAAGAAGTTCATATTTCCATACCAGACTATGTGTTTATCGATGATGGCACATTGTAGAGTTTGTACATTGTTACATACTACATCTATTCCTGCATTTGCCAATTCCATCTCATTAGCTCCCTCCTCTTTGATACGTATTGCCACATCAATACCGTTATGAAGAATGTTGGAAAGTATAGACATAATGGCTGGTCTATATTTAAATTTCACTTTGGGAACTGCTATTATAACAGAATGCTTAGCATTAGCCAAATCGTTTCGGAATGCCATTTCATAATTATTTCGTTCATATATTAGATTCCGCGGCTTGTTGTCTGATTCAATCATAATGGCATCTTTCCCATAGCCTGCAGCTGTGTATCCCTTTAGACGCTTGCGATACATCGAGTCGCAGAGTGGAATATGGATATCTACATAGTCATAGATGACCACTTCACTTTTTCCTTCATACTCCCGATGCAAACGCCCTGCGTATTGTTCTACGTTCCCTTTCCATGCGATAGGCATGGTAAGAAACAATGTGTTAAGACGAGGATAATCGAAACCTTCGCCCACATACTTTCCCGTAGCTACAATTACAAGTGACGCTGTTGAAGGTATTTCCTGAAGCTTTTGCAACGCTATACGCTTTTCCTTTGTGGATTCGGCTCCAATGAGTTGCACCACATGGTCAACATGTGGCGTTAGCATTTCTGCCAACAAATTTACATGGGCTGTACGTGTAGTTAAAACCAACGGAGTGTATCCCTTTAGAATGGCTGTTTTTACATCTTCAATGATAAATTCGTTTCTATTCACATCTTCAGACAAGGCTTGTGTAATTTGAACATAAGTCTTGTCTGAAGAAGTTATATTGCGGAAAGAAGTGAATCTCGGAATCAAAATGCGTTTGAAAACTTGGTTTGCGATCTGTGCTTTTGCATCGGAAGTGTATCTTATTTTTCCACATTGCATAAAGATGATAGGTTGATGTCCATCTTTTCTGATAGGAGTCGCTGTTAAACCATAAACATAAGCAGCTGTCACCTGCCTAAGTACCTGTTCAAAACTAACAGACGAGACATGATGACATTCGTCGACAACAACTATGCCGTAATCTCTGACAAAAGGTTTCACTTCGCCATCGGTCAAACAAGACTGTATCAAGGCAATGTCAATTATACCATGCAAGGAATTCTTGCCAGAACATAAACAACCAATGATAGATGATTGCTTCTTTCGTCCTCGTCTTCTTTCCGGTTCTTCTATAGTTTCGTTTACTTCAAGAAAGTTTTCCAATCGCTCTTTCCATTGTTCAAGCAAAGCTTTGTTATGGACAAGTATCAGAGTGTTGACCTTTCTCTTGGCAATCATGCCAATGGCAAATACGGTCTTTCCAAATGCTGTCGTGGCAGACAGTGTGCCAATGTTATGCTTCGCAAAAGCTTCCATTGCCTTTTGCTGTTCTTCTCGGAGTTTGCCTTTAAACTTCACATTGATGCTCCGCCCTGGATTTGTCTTGTCAGAAATCGTAACATTGACATTATGTTGGCTTAAGACATCATAAACAGCATCTTCACATCCACGTGGAAGTGCGAGATAATCATCTGTCATTTCAGAACAAGAAATGATGCGTGGAATATTGTAAGTGGAAAGACGCATGCCTTGCTTTTCATAAAATTCAGGATTGCGGAAGGCCGCTATGCGCTTGAAAGCGTTCACACATTTAGCGGATAAGTTGGCTAAAGGTATATAAAGCATGTTTGCTCTTATCAGAACTATTTGTTTTGGATAGCAATCTGCTAAAGGATTATCTATTTGAGGAGTTTCCCAAGGCTTTGTCTCGCTGGACTTTGAAAGTTCGCCTAAGGTAGGCACCGTATGTTGTCGTAATAACAAATCAATTTCTGCCTCCGAGAACTTATGTATTTGTGACAAAAACGTCCATTGATCTTCATACGCATTGAACTTGTTATCTACAAACACACTATTCCCTTTGCGACGAGCCATTCCTTGCAACGGCAAAGCTACAAGATTTCCAAGACCACCTTCTGGTAAAGAGTCTTGATTGGGAAAGAAACGGTCATAAGACTTGAAAGACAATCGTGCCTCACGATTCATAGCTTCTGTTAGGATGGCATTCCCTAATTTGCGTGCCTTCAATGCTGTTATTGGTTTATTAAAGAATATCCAAACGTGTGCTCCGTTGCCAGAACGGGAACGTTCGATATAACATGGTACGTTCCAACTATTGCAGACATTAACGAATGTAAGAACATCATTCTTATAGCCATGTTCACAATTCTTGTCATCAAAATCAGTACATAAAAAGTAACAGGTATTATCTTGGCATATTGGGTATAGACCGATAACGTCACGTCCAAATTGATCTTTTCCAGCAAGATGGTTGAAGAAATCATTGTATGACAAATGTGCAAACATCCTGTTTGGGCAATCTGCACATTTGTATTTTCGCTTGTCACAATACTCTCGGTTCCATTCTCTTTCACACACAGGTTGATATCCTGCTTTTTGAGAAGATGGGCTATACCATCGTTTTGCGAATACGTCATCTCTACCTTTAAATAGGTTTTGAAATATTGCGACCTTTTCTTGTAAACTAAGCCGAATAGTATGGTCCGTAACAATATGAGTTGGTTGTTCTATAGTGCTGCTTTCTACAGAAACAGAATAAGAAATGCCATGCTGATCAAGTATTCTCTTTAACATAGCATTCTCTTTTTCCAATTCTTGCAGTCGCAAGGCTAACATGTCATTACGGCATTCTTCGGCTTGTTTCATAATCGTTTTTACCTTGATTGTCTGATTGTTTTTTCTGCCACACCAATAGCGTCAAGTGCTAAAGAGTCTTCCCCCTCAAGCGCATCCAATATCTTGTCAGCAAGCCACAAGGTTAACATTTCCTTTTCATCCACATGAAAGTATTCTGCCAACATTATCACCTGACTACGCTTTGCTCGTCTGTCTCCACGCTCAATCTTGCTGAACATTGGAGTGTCTATTTCTAAGTATGCAGCTAACTGGCGCTGCAATACTCCCTGCTCGTCTCTAAGGGCCTTTATCTTGTTTCCGAATAACATATTCTACTGTTTTAGTAGTTATCCAGATTTACGATTTCCCAATAGCCACCAAAGTCAGCACCAATGCGCTTGATGATTCCTGCCTCTCGGAGTTTTTTGATTTGCTTTTCAACTCCTCGCGATGACATATCTATTTCCATTGCGATTTCTGCTGCTGATATTGTAGGCTTGTTCTTTATTAAATCAAGTATTCTCTCCGAACTTTTTCTTTTTCTCTCCGAACTTTTTGAGGCTGTCTCCGAACTAATCTCCTTTCTCTCCGAACTTTCTTGATGAGTTTCCGAACCAAGTACTTCTGTTTCCGAACTTTCACAACATCCTTTATGGACAGGAATAGTAACCAAGAAAGTCAAGCGATCGTCGGTAGTTTCAAAGATGGCGCGTGGCGACCCGTTCTCTGCCAGTTTCGCTTGAATTGTTGGAACACCGGTTGAGCGACCTTCTGTAAGGTCAAGTTCTTTCAAGAAGTCGCCTAACCTTCGATTTCGGTAGCGACGGCTTTTCAGCATATCGCCTTTTGCAATATCTTCTTTGGAGATACTTCTATCTGGACCAGGACAATTAAGTATAGATATTCCGCTCGGTTCAATGGTTATCTCTATTGGTTCATGCTGTAAGAAATCTCTATGATATACAGAGTTTACAACAGCTTCCTCAATAGCATCGTATGGATAATTCCAAAAGCGTTCTGCTTCCTGTCTGCCCGACACCTTACGCACATGCTCTTTGAGAACATTGCTCTTGATGTAATCCATTGTCTGCTTTATCATCTGCGGAACACTGCCCTTGAATGTTACTTCGGTAAAATTGTTGGGGTCTTTCATCTTTCCGTTAGGGAATGTCACCACATCAATCTGAGTGTATGGGAAGAACTTGTTTGGGTTCTCGCAGAACATCATGGCTGCCACGTTACGAAGTAAACGATTCTCTTTCGGGCCAGTGTATAGTTCCATTTGGTCAAGAATCGTAGCAAGCGGTGTCGTTATCACCTCATCAGCCAACTTGCTGCCTACCTTGACAAGATAATCACGAAGAAGTACCAATGAAATATCTTCCAACTGTATGTCGCTATTTCCTCGTTCGTCAAAAGGCATACGGTTGGCCAACTCTCGCAGTTCAACGAGCACTTCACCTCTTGCCTCTATGCTACTTGTTCCGCTACGAATGTAGAAATACTCCTTTGATCCTTTTGCCGTAACATTCACCGGCACGGAATAAGGACGATAGCTACCAGCTGAACACCAAATTACAATTACTTGTTTGCCGTCCACCTCTTCCACTGAGGTACGAGGCAAATAGTATGGAGCCATCTTGTTATTGTACGCAACCATCTCCTGCAAGATGCCATCAATCTTTTCAATTGGCACTCCTTCTACAGGACGAATTGCCATACCTGTCTTATCGTCGGTATCTACACCAACGATGATATATCCACCGCCAAGGTCGTCGAAATCATTGGCGAAAGCACATATACTGTGATATATGCTCCCCGGATTCCAACCTTTCTTAAACTCAATGCGGTTGGATTCAATCTTCTGCTTGTTGAGCAGATCGTTTATGTTTATTGCGAGTGCCATAACTTACGCTTGTTGTATTTTAAATGAGTTCTTCGGATTCTTATATTCCTTCCATTCACAGCGAGCATTCTCTTGTGGGTACTTGCGGAGGAGATTTCGTTTCAGTTCGAGTTCGAGCATAAAAATGTCCTAGCTTGACATCATACAATGGTGCTCAATTTTTAATCATCAAAGAATAGTTAAATTATATTCATTAAATCTTCTGGATTAACAAATGGGCCACTAGAAGTAAGACCATGGTAGTCTTCTACATTGAAATCTCTTTCTATATTGCAAGACTCACAGACTGCATTATAAAGCTTTACCTCATTATAATTAATATCCTCATCAATAACTATCATTTTTCCCATCATCTGAGCAATTTTCTCCTTCAAATCAACAGATAATGCTCTTACTATTGACAAAGCTTGCAAAGTGACAAGGTGGTTTACTTCGTCCATGTAGTTATCAGCAAGTTCGAAAGAACGTGCAATTTCATTCATATTTTCAACCTCAACATCCTTAACTATATTATCAGCATTAACAATGTCGTTTAATATTCTTAATACTGCTATTTTTGCATCATGTGTTAACTCTTCCATATATGTCTTTATTTCTTAACATTTACACAAACCCAATTCCATGCTTCCTTTTTCTTGTCATAATCATAGACAATAAGACTCTTGACCTTATCACCATTCTTTAAGCCGTATTTTCTTACAATATTAGGCGAAACAAAGCAACTGATAGTACCTGACTTCAAGAATGCAAATTCTTTGTCATCTCTTTTATCAATATTGCCTTCTACAAATTTTGCGTAGTCAAGGTCTGAAGGCAAATGAATTGTTGTAGAACTGAGGATTTTCATTCTACCTTCGATATCGGTAATATAATGTAAATTCAATGTCTTTCCTGTATGCACTTTAAAGCGGAACTTTTGAACAGCACGTTTCTCTTTGCCATAAACAATAAACGCCTTATGGCTATTTTGATCAACGTATGTTACAACAGCTATACATTCTTCTGCACCATCACAAAGGATAGCATCGGTGATAGATTTATAATCAATCGGGTCTTTTCCGTCTGGTGTGGTTGAATTAAGCCAAGGCTGATGTATCCAGCAGGCTATTTCGTTTGGCAGTCTCCAACCTTGTGAAGCATAGCATCGAGTTACAGCATCGATATGAAAACGAGCAGAGTTAAGTTGTCCACGCTTTATATACAAATTGGCTAATTTAATATGAACCTTACCAAGGAATTTTTCTTGTGTACGGCAATGAATAGCACGGAGCAGACAGGCAAGTTTTTTGTCCTCATCATTCGTGAGTACATCACTTAGGAGCTGCCATACCCAAAACTCTGTTGCTTTTTTTTTCGCAAAAGGTATAATAACTTTCAAGGCTTCATCGCTATTGCTTCCTAAAGCCAAGAGAAGTTTGCCGTAGAAATAACCAGGGTACATCATTTCCTTATGGTTATTCATAAGATTGTCCATCTTGGGCAGGAATTCCTCGATACGTCCAAGATCGTTCAGTCTAAGTAATGCTTTTGAATTGTCAATGAATGCACGTTCTGCCAAAGTCATTATCTTTTGTCCCTTCTGATTGATGTATGGTGTATAGTCTTCAGTAGTTAGATTGTCCAAATTCCACCAGTCAAAGAAGTTTGGCATTTCTGACCAATTTTCAAATTTTAGAATGGTTTGCAGAAGGAATGAATGACCTTTGGATGATTTGAATTCATAATCCTTTAACTTCGAAAACAACGTTGAAAGTTTTGAAGATGCTTCAATGTCTGTTAAGAATATATGATTCTTGATGAAATTTGCTATTTGGAACTGCACATTGTCAAAAATCATACTGTCATTGGCTATAGTCAGCTGATCTAATGATT
>OIWS01000938.1_pt1 | contig 33136 bp, 25 predicted proteins | sample 1587611 | NCBI WGS metagenome assembly OIWS01 (sample SAMEA3888919, study PRJEB22519) | human gut metagenome | biome: human gut; feature: human-associated habitat; material: faeces | place: Denmark | collected 2010 | reverse complement strand
TCGCCTCTCTCAACGACGGACCGCTCGACCGCGATTCGCTGCTGGCGATCTACCGCGAAATCATGTCCGCCTCCATCAAGCTGGAACGCCCCCTCTCCGTCGCCTTCCTCGGGCCGGAGGGGACCTTCTCCCACCAGGCCGCGCTGGAGAAATTCGGCCGCGGGGTCCTGCTTCAGCCGGCGGCCGCCATCGCCGACGTCTTCGGCGCCGTCGAAACCGGGCGGGCCGATTACGGAATGGTCCCGGTCGAGAACACCACCGAAGGGGTGGTCAATCCGACGCTGGATTCGCTGACCAGCTCCTCGGTGCGGATCGTCGCGGAATTCAATCTGCCGATCCACCAGCTGCTCTACAGCGCCAGTCCGCTCCCGGAAATCCGCTGCGTCTACAGCCATCCGCAGCCGCTCGGCCAGTGCCGTGAATATCTGCAGGCCAATCTGCGCAACGCCACCTTCATCGAGGTGACCAGCACCGTCCGCGCCATCGAGCTGGCGGAGCGGGAAACGGAAGCCGCCGCCATCGCCGGAAGACTCGCCGCGGATCACACCGATCTGCCGATCGTCGCTGAAAACATCGAGGACAACGCCCGCAACATCACCCGTTTCCTGGTCATCGGCAAGCATGAGAACCAGCCCAGCGGCGACGACAAAACCAGTCTGTGCTTCTCGCTGCACGACCGCGCCGGCGCCCTCTACGACGCGCTCCGGCCGTTCCGCAACCACAACATTTCGATGACGATGATCGAGAGCCGCCCGCTCAAGAGCGGCCACTGGGAGTACTGCTTCTTCGTCGACATCCTCGGCCACTGCCAGGACCCCAACATCGCCGCCGCCTGCGCCGAACTCAAGGAGGACTGCTCCTTCTTCAAGCTCTTCGGCAGCTATCCGCGCGTCATCAACTGAGCAGAAACAGTTCGGCCGCCGTTCTTCCTTGATCGGGAAAACGGCGGCTTTTTTTCTGCGAAACCGGGGTGTCACGGTTTCAGATCGCTGCTCCGGTCGCTCGGAATCCGGTAGCGGTGCATCACCCGCGGCGTCGCTTCGCGCATTCCGGAAACGTCCATGACCAGCCGCATTCCGTTCTGGAGGACGATTTCGAGAAATCCCTCCTTCTGAGAGTCGATCAGCGAGGCGAGCTGGCGCAGCGAGGTGATCTTCACGCCGTTGACGGTCGAAACGATGTCCGCGCCGACCCGCTGGTAACCGAGGTTGACCTCGTCGGCGAGCACCATCGAGATGACGACGATCTCCTCATCCGGCAAATTCCGGCTCTTGCCGAGATTGACGGCCAGTTCGTCGGGGACCTGATCGATGTTTTTCCAGGTGCTCATATAGTTGATCGTGAGCGGAGTGAAGACGATTCCGCCGGCAAGGTAGTAGGAGGGGTTGCGGTCGTAGAGCTGATTCGGCACCCGGAAGGGAAATTTCACCGTCTTCGTTTCGACGATCTTCTCCACGCCGTCGCGGAGGATGGTGACCGGCAATGCGGTCCCGAGCTGTTGTTCCCAGAAGAGACAGCCGAAGAAGAGCACCTTGCCCTGCCCGAAATCGATGGTTCCGTCGTTGGCGATGTTCCGGCCGTCGACCTTGAGCACGACGTCGCCGGGCTGCAGCGGGACCTCCTGTTTCAGCAGTTCGGGCAGTTCGATCACCAGCACGCCGGACATCTCCTTTTTCATTTTGAGCGAACGGCGCAGGTCGGGATTTTCCAGCGGCTCCGAGCGGAACGGCACATCCGGAAAACCGTCGATTCTGCCATCCTCCAGATCCTTGAGAAAGTGTTTCAATACCGAACAGGGGATGATGTACCCGATGTTCTGCGCCGACGCCGCGCCCTGGAAGGCGATGCCCACCACTTTTCCGCCGTGCATGGCCGGGCCGCCGCTGTTGCCGGGGTTGATCGCCGCATCGACCTGTGCGGCCAGAAGCTGCTTGCCGCTGTGGCTGTAGCGGCGCGGCTCGATGCGGGAGAGCACGCCGCTGGTGATCGAGACGTTGTCACCGCCGACCGGGTAGCCGATCACGGAAACCGAACTCTGCAGCGGCGGGAGGTCCGCCAGCTCCATCGGCGGAATTCCGTCGAAGAAACCGGGGGCGTCGACGGTCAGAATCGCAAGATCGCACTCATGGTTGACCGAAACCACCCGGGCGGGATACCGCGTCTGGTCGCCCGGTTTGCGGACCGTGATGAAGGTCGGGTAGGAGACGGCGTGGGCGTTGGTGATGATCCGTTTTCCCTCGATCACGAAGCCGGAGGCGCTCGCGTTGCGCTGGCTGAAATTCTGCCACGGCAGATAAAAGTTCGGGCGGCTCGAAACCGAAAAGATCTTCACCACCGCGTCATACTCCCCGGCGGCCAGGAGCATGGGCAGAACAAACGACAAGACAAGAATCCGATGCAACATTTCAGTTCCTCCTCACGCAAAAAAGACGTTGCCGGAAGATACATCTTTCCTGCAGTTTCGTCAAGTATCCATTGAAAATTCTCTGCGGAATTCTGAGAAAAGCCATAATCGTTGATCTCGATAGTCATTGCTTTTCCATCGAGGTGAAAAATGCTTTTTTCACGTTTCATGCAATAAGAGAAATTTTTGTTTAAAATGTTACATTTTTAACATTTTATGAAGTTTTATTTTAATTTATGCTATTGCAGATTTCTGTTTTGTTCAGTATAATTATAGATATAGACGAAACCAATGCGAAAGGAAAACAAATGGCAAGTGAAATGAAAAAAATCTATTTTCCCTTTTGTCTTATCGCAAAGAGTTTTTCTGCGGGAAAAAAGGTATTTCTCTATCGCTTTTTTACTCTTATAGAATTCCTTATTGTAATTGCAATCATCGCAATTCTGGCAGCAATGCTGCTTCCGGCATTGACGAAAGCGCGGGAAGCGGCTCACAGCGCAACCTGCAAAGGTAATTTAAAACAATTGGGCCTGGCGGGACAGCAGTACGCCGGAGATTTTACGGATTATGTCGTCCCGGCCCTCGCTCCCGCTGACTGGGGAAATGATGGAACAGATAAATGGAAAAATGTCAAATGCTGGCCCGCCAAATTACGCAAGTATCTAGGGTGCAATCTGGAACCGAATTCCAACGGAGATGTTTTTACCACCGTCAATGATTTCAAAGTGGCAGTCTGTCCAAAGACTCCTTTTCGTTTCGGCTATGGCCACAATGTCACGGTCTTGAGTATTCAGACTTCTCAAACCATTACCAATACCACGGTTAATAAGTATGTAAAATACGGGAAGTTAAAGAAAATCAGCTCGGTTCTTTTTCTGGGGGACGGAATACGGTATTATCTTGGACACCCAGGTAACATCTATGACAACGTGGAAGGAAAGCCGAATCGCTGGCATTTCGCATTGCAGTATGGTGGGAACGCCGGAAACTGGATGCGCCCTTATGATGTCCATTCCGGCATGGTCAATGTTCTGTATCTGGATGGGCATGTTACGCAATATCCATACCGTATTCTCAGTTCCGTTGATTCTGTCAATTTGAAACGGTACTGGGGCTATCAGTAATCGTACTTTTCATACAGTTCAAAAATATCCTGTTGCATTCCTCTCAATTGCAGAGGAACAAACTTAAATTGTCGAAAAGAAAGGAGACTGTATTTCATAAAAAGATGTATTTCACCAAAAAAACTGTTTGCATTTAAATACAGACTACGCAATTCACAAACATCAGGTATCCATCATGAATTTTTTCCGCTTGTTTTCAATTTTCCTTGCATCGGTTATGAGCAGCGCCGTATTTGGCGCCACCTCTGTCTCTCAATTCGGCGCCAAAGGGGACGGCGTTACTGACGATTCCACGGCAATTCAGAAAGCATTCGATTCGAAGGAAGATATTTTCTTTGAAAAGAAGATCTATTGTCTGAACAAGACAGTTTATCTCAAAAATAGTCACAGCAAAAAAATCGATTTCACCGGAGCCGTCATCATCAAGAAAAACCGCGATGCCTCGACCGTCCGGATCATCGACAGTTCGGATATTCATATCACCGGCGGAACCTTTGTAATCGGTTCCATCGAAAAACCGGAGATGCCGGAAAAATATACTCATATCGATGCCCATACATTCTTCATTATCAGATCGGACAATATTTCCATCAGCAACACCCATATCAACGGTTCCGGACAGATGGGAATCTGCTCCATTGAAAGCATCGGACTGCTGTTTGAAAACAACACCATTGAAAATTGTTACCGTGACGGCATCTACTGCCACTACTGCAGTGATGTCCGCTATCTGTACAACCGCATCAGCAACGTCAAAGATGATGCTCTGTCATTCCACGACTACGGCATTCCCAAACATCGCGCCAGATTGATCGCCGCAGGGCGGCCTCAGGGCGGAAATCTCGTAGTAATCGGCAACATCACTCAAAACACCTACCAGGGAGTGGCTTCCATCGGATGCCGCAACGTCACCATTGTGGATAACATTATCAACAACACGGTCAACGGCGGAATCTGCGTCTTCAACTCCGACCGCCTCTGGAAAGGATCTGATGCCAAGGTCAACGGAGTCATCATCGCCAACAACCAGATTACGAATGCGGGAAAAACCCATAAAATCATCACCAGAGAGTACAACAACGGCCTCGATACCTGCACGGCCCGAGCTGCCATCTGCGCCCAATCCCAGGGAATGGATCACCTGATGCCGACGGCGACCCGCAGACTCTCCGATGTAGCAATTTTCGGCAATGTCATTCGTGACTGCGGCGTTGCCGGAATTGCCGGACACTTTGTCGATAATCTTTCCATCAGCAACAATATGGTGATTAACTGCAATGCCGCCGGAAAGGAATCAACCGGAAACATTATCGAAACCATCTTCTGTACCAATGTCCGACTTTCCGACAACATGGTAATCGACAACCGCAGTGAACCGAAACATATCCGGGGCTGGGCAATGTTCGACAGCACGGGTGTCGAAAGCGGTTCCATGGTAAAAGGGTTCCTGCGGGAGGCTGGAAATGGAAAACTGCCGGCGCCGAAGAATTGGAACAAGTAACCTTCGCATTATAAAACAATTCGCGCTACAAAAAAGGCGATAAAGCATTTTGCGGCGTGTGATTTCTCCAATATCCGCTGCTGTCTGCAAATCAACAACTGCAAAGAGCAGCGGATATTTTCGATGCTGATAGCCGGAACATTCTCTGGCAAAAACATGATTGCATATTCAACGAAATTATCTGTTTTACCGCCGCTGGTTACGGACGGCATCCCTGTCAAAGGATACTTTCTCTGGAGTCTGCTTGACAACTTCAAGTGAATTGACGGCTTCCTGATACGATTCGGAATTGTCTACGTCAACTATTCCACGCTGAAACGCACGCCGAAACTCAGTGCGGAATACTATCGGAATTGCATTCAAGCCAATGCGGTTCTCTGATGGAATCTGACCAGAGTGTTTCTATATAGGAATTTCCTTATTCTGAATCAGATAAAATTATTTCTGAAGAGAAAATCTTTCTATTTTCTCCTCATACCGCGTTCCGCCGCGCAGGGCGGGGCGGGCGCCGTCGGCCGTACCGCCGGTCAGCAGGAACCCCTCCCTCTCCCGGCGGTACTCGAACGGTTCGCCGCTGATCGGCGAAACCGGAATCGACGGCAGAACGGCCGGAACCAGTTCCGTCACCTTTTCCGGCAGAGCTCCGCGCTCCGACCAGAAGAGCTTGAGTGCGATTCCTATCCGGCAGAGCTCGCGCCCTTCCCGCTGGAAAAAGTAGGGCAGCAGCGTCGACGCAAGATAACTGCGCACCGGATCCTTCGACGGCACGTTCTTCCGGTATTCAACCGGCAGAACGGCCAGGCGCGACGCCTCTTCCAACTCCGGCTGCAGGGAGGCGAAGGTCTCCAGCAGTGTCGCCCTCCGGTTGAGCGACGCCGGTGAAACGAGCAACCCAAGCAGAGGTTTCTCCGGCACCGCTCCCGGCAGACGGAACTCCCCTTTCGTCTCGGTGAACAACAGCGTCATAAGTTCCAGCTCCCCGGAGGGGCGCAGTGAATCATCCTCCAGCGCGTGCAGAAGTTTCCGGTAATCGGCCGCGTATGCCGGGCCGACCGGACCGAACTCCACCGCCGCACGCATCAGCTGCTCCTCCAGTTCCGAACCTGCCAGGTCAAAGGTGATGATGTTCTGACTGCGAAGCTGGCGCACCAGCGGCAGAACCCGCAGAAGTTCCGGAAGAACCAGTTCCGGGCGGCCGGCCGCGCTGAACGCCGCCGCGCGGGAGCGGCAGAACCAGCTCATCCGCCCCAGTGCGGCAAGTTCTCCGGTTGCGCCGTCCTCCATGAACTTCTTCCGATCCCAGCGCGCGTCGCTCCTGCCCGCCTGTTCGAACGCGTCGAAAAAGGGTTCCAGTTCGGGTGCGGTGAGCTGACGCGTTCCCTCTTCATCCGCCGCCGGCAGTGAACGCAGAAGTTCCGGGTGATCCCCCGCCCAGGCGTCGAAGAGAAGCGACGCCTCCCGGTAGAGTTCCGCTCCGTTCGCGGAACCGGAGGTTTCCTCCCGCTCCTCTAAAATCCGATCCTTCACCGCTTCAAAGCGGAACGTCCCGGCGATCCATGCCGCGCCCCATGCCACCGCTCCCGCCGCCACAGTGAAAATCCAGAGTGCCGCGGCGGAGCGCAGCGGCCGTTTTTTATCCGGAATCCACAGCGCCGCCGTTCCGGTCACGACGGCCGCCGCCAGAATGCCGATCGAAAAACTCTGCTCCGGATCCATTCCCGGGAACGAGGCGAGCGCCACGCCGAACGGAACTCCGCCCGCCATGCCGGAGACGAAGAATCCCGCCGCGATGATCCACCGCTCCTTCCGGCTTTTTCCGGCGTTTCTCCCGGCAAACAGGGCGAAAACGAGGAGCAGTCCGAAGGCGGCGACCACCCGCACCAGCTCCCCGCGGAACAGCTCCGAAACGGAAAAATTCAGCGCCACCGTGAGCAAAATTCCCAGCGCGTAACAGGCCGCCGCCGCCGTCAGCGAGCGGAACCGGCGCAGACGGGGAGGGAGAGTTCCCGGTTCCGGGGCCAGCGCAGACGCCCCCGCCGCCAGAACCAGCGGCACGAAAAGAAGCAACGCCGAATACCACCCCGGTTCCCGCGGCAGAATCTGCAGCAGCAGCGCCGCCATGCCCGGCGCGACCAGCAGGGCGATCACCGCTTTGCGCCAATGTTTCATCGTTCCGTCTCCTTTCCATTCCTGTTTCTTATGATATCACGGAATGTGAAAATTTACCAGCCGTTCGAAAGAATTTTCGAAAAATCCCGGGCAAACCCGGCGGAAAACTTGCCGAATCGATCAGGTTCGGGTATATTAAGGAATGTATTTTTCTGAGATTCATCATCACATTACGAAGGAGCCGGACCATGGCCAGAGGAACCGTTGTTCAGAAGATTATTGAAGCGCATTACGTGAGCGGCGAACGCAAGATCGGCAGCCCGGTGGCAATCCGCATCGACCAGACGCTGACGCAGGACGCCACCGGCACGATGGCCTACCTCGAACTCGAGGCGATGAAGGTTCAGGCGGTGAAGACCCAACTCTCCGTCTCCTACGTCGACCACAACATGATGCAGAACGGGCCGGAAAACCGGAACGACCACCTCTATCTGCAGAGCGTCGCCAACGCCAAGGGGGTCCGCTTCTCCCCGCCCGGCAACGGCATCTGCCACCAGCTCCACCTCGAGCGGTTCGGCGTGCCGGGCAAGACGCTGATCGGTTCGGACTCCCACACCCCCACCGGCGGCGGCATCGGCATGATGGCCATCGGCGCGGGCGGCCTCGACGTCGCGCTTGCGATGGCGGGCAAACCTTTCCGCATTCCCTATCCGAAGGTGATCGGCGTCAAGCTCACCAACCGCCTCGCCCCGTGGTGCGCGGCCAAGGATGTGATTCTGACCATGCTTTCGATCCTGACCACCAAGGGGAACGTCGGCTCCATCGTCGAATACTTCGGCCCCGGCGTGGCGACCCTTTCGGTGCCGCAGCGGGCGACCATCACCAACATGGGCGCCGAACTCGGCGTCACCACCAGCGTCTTCCCCTCCGACGAATCGACGAAGCGCTTCCTCGAAGCGCAGGGGCGCGGCGACGCCTTTTCTCCGCTTGCGGCCGAAGAGGACGCCGAATACGATCAGCTGATCGAAATCGATCTGGCAAAGGTGGTTCCGCTGGCGGCCTGCCCCTCCAGCCCGGACAACGTCAAGCCGATCTCCGAACTTGCCGGAATCCAGGTCGGGCAGGTGATTATCGGTTCGTGCACCAACTCAAGCTACCGCGATCTCGCGATGGTGGCGCAGGTGCTCAAGGGCCGCCGGGTCAGCCCGAACCTCACCCTCGCCATCGCCCCCGGCAGTCGTCAGGTGCTGGAGATGCTCTCGCGCAACGGCATGCTCGCTGACATCATCGGCGCCGGCGCCCGCATCCTCGAAACTGGCTGCGGCCCCTGCATCGGTCAGGGCCAGAGCCCGGCCGACGACACCGTGAGCGTGCGCACCTTCAACCGCAACTTCGCCGGGCGGACCGGCACCAAGGGCGATCAGGCCTATCTGGTCAGCCCGGAAACCGCCGTGGCGGTCGCGCTCACCGGCGCCTTCACCGATCCGCGGGAACTTGGCATTGAATACCCCGAAGTGGCTGAGCCGGAGAAGTTCCTCATCAACGACAACATGATCCAGCTCCCCACCGGAAAGGGGGAAATCATCCGCAAGCGCACGATCGGCGAGCCGCCGATGAACAAGCCGCTTCCGGACAGCCTCGACGGCGTGGTGGTCATCAAGGTCGGCGACAAGATCACCACCGACCACATCATGCCGGCAGGCGTTCACCTCAAGCTGCGGAGCAACATCCCGGCCTACTCCAAGGTGGTCTTTGAGTGCTTCACCGAACCGGGCAAACCCTCCTTCGCCGAACGGGCCGCCGCGGTCCGCGACGCCGGAAAGGCGGGCGTGATCGTCGGCCGCGACAGCTACGGCCAGGGATCCAGCCGGGAACACGCCGCCATCTGCCCGATGTACCTCGGCGTCAAGGTGGTGGCCGCGCTGGCCATCGAGCGCATTCACAGCGCCAACCTGGTCAACTTCGGCATTCTGCCGCTCCTCTTCGTCAATCCGGCGGATTACGACGAGATCAGCGAAAAGGATTCGCTCAAGTTCGACGGCATCCGGGAACAGCTCACCGCCGGCGGCGAAATCAAAGGAACGCTGGTCAAGGCGGATGGCACCATCCGGGAAATCCGTTTCCGCCACAAACTTTCCGACGAGGACATCCGCATGATCCTCGCCGGCGGGATGCTCAATCTGTGACGGCCGACCGGATTCCGGAAGCGTGGCGTTCGTTTCTCGGCGAACGCCTCGACCAGAACCAGCTCGACCGGATTCTGGAGCAATTGGAGGAGGAACGCCGTTCCTGTGAGGTGTTTCCCCCGCCGGGGAAGGTGTTCCACGCCCTTGCGCTCACTCCGCCCGATGCGGTGCGGGTGGTGCTGATCGGGCAGGATCCCTACCACGAGGAGGGGCAGGCCGAAGGGCTCGCCTTCTCGGTGCCCGAAGGGGTGAAGTTCCCGCCGAGTCTGCGCAACATCTTCAAGGAGTTCGCCGCCGATCTCGGCAGTACCGTTCCGAACTCCGGTTCGCTCCACGCCTGGGCGGAGGCGGGGGTGCTGCTGCTCAACAGTGTTCTGACCGTCCGGGCGCACGCGGCGGGCAGTCACCGCAAACTTCACTGGGAGAAATTCACCGATTCGATCATCGCCGCCCTGAGCGAAAAACGTTCCGGTCTGGTCTTCATCCTCTGGGGGAATTACGCCATCGGCAAGCGCCCGCTGATCGACGAAACGAAGCATCACGTGATCGCCGGGGTGCATCCGTCGCCGCTTTCGGCCCATCGCGGATTTTTCGGCAGCCGCCCCTTTTCGGAAACGGAACAATTCCTCCCGGGGTGGCGCTGGCCGCGGCTGTAATGCGCCAGGAGATCCACTCCGGTTGAAAGAAAAAGAAAACGAATCTGTATCGCTGAGAAAAGGCCATCCATGAATCCCGACAGAAAAAAAGCGCAGTTCCGTCCGTGCATCGACCTGCACGACGGCAAGGTCAAACAGATCGTCGGCAGCACGCTTTCCGACTCCGGGGAGGGGTTGAAAACCAACTTCGTCGCCGACCGCAGTCCGGCCTGGTTCGCCGGACTTTACCGGAAAGACAACCTCCGCGGCGGACACGTCATCAAACTCGGCCCCGGCAACGACGAAGCGGCGAAGGAGGCATTGGCCGCGTGGCCCGGCGGCCTGCAGATCGGCGGCGGCATCACGGCGGAAAACGCCGCCATGTGGCTCGACGCCGGCGCGGCGCAGGTGATCGTAACCAGCTACATCTTCCGTGACGGAGTCCTCTACATGGATTGTCTGAAGAAGCTTTTTCAGATCACCGGGCGCGACCGGCTGACGCTTGATCTGAGCTGCCGCCGCGGCCGTGACGGCGCCTTTTACATCGTCACCGACCGCTGGCAGAAGTTCACATCGCTCCGGGTGGAGGCCGAAACGCTCCGCCTTCTGGCGGACTACTGCACCGAATTTCTGATCCACGCGGTGGACGTCGAAGGAAAACAATCCGGCATCGACCGGGAACTGGTCCGCCTCCTGGCGGAATCCTCGCCGATCGACTGCGTCTACGCCGGCGGCATCTCCACGCTGGCGGAAATCGACGACATCGAAGCGCTCGGCGGCGGAAAGGTGCACTACACCGTCGGTTCCGCATTGGATCTCTTCGGCGGAAAGCTCAAATACGCCGACATTCTCCGCCGCTGACCGGAAACACTACGCCCGGGGAGGCAGAGTTTCCAGCAACTGCTTTACCCGTTCAAAATCCTCGCGGAGGAAGGTGTCCTCCTTCTCCCGGGTCGCGATGGAGGAGGAGAGTTCCGGCAGAAGCGCTCCCAGGCAGCGCAGTGTCCCGCAATTCCGTTCGGAAAGCGCGAGCATGGTCAAGGCGTAATAGGCGAAATTCCGCTCCTCCGGAGTGCCGAGAGCGGCGGAATGAACCAGAAGTGCGACGCTCTTTTCCGGCAGGACACAGCCGTTCTGATCGAGCAGGGCGGCGCATTGGCGGGCGTTTGCCGCATCCGGCGGCAGAAGTCCGGGCCGCACACGGCAGATCCACTCCAGCGTCATCCGTTCCGGAGCAACCTTGACGCCGCCGGAAAGCCACTCCGCAACCGCGGCCGGATTGTAATCGTAAAAGAGATTCTCCAGCAAAAGCGCCTCCGCCGGCTGAACGGAGAGTTTCTTCGCCCGCTCCACCTCCTGCTGGAGCAGTGGAATCCGCTTTTTCGCCTCCTCGATCTTCCGTTTGATCCGCGCATGAATCCGCAGATTGGGATCCTCCGGCGGACTCTCCGGAACCTGGATTTCAGGCGGCGGCAGCGGCACCACAGCAACGACGACCAGCAATCCGGCCAGCAACAGCATCCATTTGCCGCGCTTCTTTGCAGATTCATCCGGAACTATCTTATGATAAAGATCTTTTATCTTCCGCCACTTTTCCGTTATTTTTCCGGCAATTTTCCGGTACTTTTCCGTTTTCCGCCCGGCCGGGGCGCTGGTTTCCCCGTAGATCAGGCGGCGCAGTTCGCCACTTAATTCGGCCGCGCTCTGCGGACGATCCTCCGGATTTCTGCTCATCATGCGCATCACCAGCGCGGCAACCTCCGGCGGAATCTGCGGATTGACGCTGCGCGGATCCGGCGTCGGCGCATTCAGCACCTGCCGCACCATTTCAATCGGCGTCCGCCCCTTGAAGGGAAGTTCGCCGGTGAGAATTTCAAACAGCGTGGCCCCGAGGCTGTAGATGTCGCTGCGGGCATCGACCCGGCTGGAATCGGCGCACTGTTCCGGCGAGGCGTAGGCCGGTGTCCCGATCAACCGGCGGCAGCCGGAGCCGTCTTCCGCGGAGTCACTGCAGCGGGCGATGCCGAGATCGGCGAGCTTGATATCGCCGGAACCGGTCACCATGATGTTTTCCGGCTTGATGTCCCGGTGGACGATTCCCAGCCCGGCGGCGGACTCCAGCGCTTCCGAGACCCGCAGTGCGATCACCAGCGCCCACTCCCAGTCGATCACCTCGTGGCGGTCGATCATCTGCTGAACCGTTCCGCCGTCGATGTACTCCATCACCAACATGCAGACGCCGGTCGCTTCGTCGATTCCGGCGTCGATGACCGAAATGACCGAAGGATGGTTGATCCGGCAGGCGACTCTCCCCTCCCGAAGGAACTCCTCCGCAAAATCCGGCTTCTTCTCCATCACCGACGGAAGCAGTACCTTGATCGCCACCGAGCGGCCGGAAACGGTCGAAACCGCCAGATAGACCTCCCCCATGCCGCCGCGGCCGAGGAACCCTTCCACCCGGTACTCCCCCAGTCGCGCCCCTTTTTGAAACATGGCATCCGGCGGAATGTTCATGGCTACTTCTCCCCTTTCGGCCGGTTCATCGTCCAGGCGTTGCGCAGGTGAGTCAGCCGCTCCAGCTCCGCGTTGAGCCGGTCCAGCTCCGTTCGGAGTTTGCTGTTCTCCGCCGAGAGACGAAACGCCGGCAGTTCCCCCGCCGGAGCGGAGGCGGACCGTTCCACCAGGCGGATCACAACCGTGAACAGCAACAGCAGAATCAGGAGGGCAATTACCAGCCCGGAGCGGCCGAAATGAAACGGTCTCCGGCCCGGTTTCGCCGAAGGCGCGGCGGAATCGCCTTTCCGCCTCTCCACCGGCGGCGGAGGCAGGGGAATGCGCTCTTTCGGCATCGTCCGTTTCGGCGCCTGACAGAGGGCGCGCACATCGGCCGGAGCCAGCCGCGACAACAGCATCTTCAGCTCGGAATTCAGCTCCGCGGCGCACTGAAAGGCGGTCACAGGCTCGCGGGAAAGCAGCCGCATGATGACGACGGCCAGTGGACCGGGAAATTCGGGCCGCCACCGGCGGGGATCGGTTCCGTCGCTCCCCTCTTCCGGAGCGGGTTTCCGCCCGGTCACCATCTCATAGGCGATCCGCCCGAGCGCGAAGAGGTCGCCGCCCCCCCCGGAAAGCGCTTCGGTGGAAAGGGCGAAGTTTCTCTCTTCCGGAGCAATATCCAGCCCATCCAGTTCAATCTGACCGAAATCCTCCGTAAAGACGATCTTCTCCGCCGTGAGCCGCCCGTGACGGAGCCCCGCCTCCTCCAGAGCGGCAAGGCCGCCGGATGCCGCCAGCAGCACCGTCAACGCCTCCTCGCCGGTCAGCATCCCGTAATTGTCGAGATCCCGGAGCGATTTCGGCGCAACATTCTCGTAGACGGCGTAGAAGAGCTTGTGTTTCTCGTCGAATCCGGTCTCCAGCGGCCGGTAGAGAAACGGGCTGGAAAGGGCGCACACCGCACGCAGCCGGCTGGAAAGTTCGCGGATGAACTCCGGAGAGCTCCGGCGCTCCGACACCGCCTTGAGCCGGCGGCGCACATCCAGCTGGGGATGGCGGACGTCGAACAGATAGAAGCCGTCTTCCGGCAGCCCCTCCTCCATCACCTCATACGGCTCGATCGTCTCTCCGGCGCAGGGAAGCGGCAGAGTGTTCCGATACGGCACCCGGATTGTCGGCGGTTTGCCAGCCATTCGATCTTCTTCCCCCCTGATGCAGAATGATGACCCGTTCTAACATAAGATAGCAACCCGGCAGAATGGTTTCAAGCGGAAAACGCAAATTTTCCCGAATCCACCCGTTCCTGCTGCCGCGAAATTTCGTTTTTCACCCCTGTTTCTGCGGCAGAACGATCTGTTCCGCGTCGCGGAAAAACTCCAGAGAAGGGAATTCTGTAAACGTGAAGAAGAGTTGATCGGCGTGCGCGATCGTCTCGAAGAAGCGGATGCAGTTCTCCTCATCCAGTTCGCCGGTCACGTCATCCACCAGCACCGCCACCCGCTCCCGCGCCGAACGGCGGACCAGATTGAATTCCGCCAGCTTGATCAGCAGTGACAGCATCCGGATCTGCCCGGTGGAACCGTAGTGGCGCAGCAGTTTGCCGTCGAGAAAGAATTCGAACTCATCCAGCTGCGGACCGATTCCGGTACAGCTGCGGATCATTTCGCGCTCCCGGTTCCGCTCCAGAAGCGCGAGATACTCCGCGGAGGACTCCGGGTAATCGCTGCGGAAGTGAATCCGGAACTGTGCCTTCCCCCGCTGCAACAGCATCCGGTTCACCTCCTGCTCCACCGCGGCGGCGTACTCCCGACGCCGGGCGGCGATCAACGGAGCATGTGCGGCAAGTTCCGGTTCGAACGCCGCCGCCACCGCGGCACGTTCCGGCGATTTCAGCGCATGGTTCCGCTGGCTCAGCGCCCGATGGTAGTTCGACAGCGCGGCAAGGTAACCGGAATCCAGCGTGGAGATCAGCATATCGAAAAAACGGCGGCGGCAGGAGGAGCTCCCGCCGGTGATGTTGCGGTCCTCGGGCACGAACACCACGGTGCGGAATTCGCGGATGAATTCACTGGAACGGCGGATGCGATTGGCGCCGATGAAGGTCTCCCGCCGTCCGGAAAGGGCCTGAACCACCCGCAGATCCTCGCGGAGTCCCCCTTTGTCGATCCGGCAGCGCAGATCGAACCCTCTGCTGCCGAGCCGGACCATCTCCCGCCCGGACACCGTGCGGAACGAACGCAGAATGCTGAGAAAGGAGATGCTTTCGAGCAGGTTGGTCTTGCCGATCCCGTTCGGACCGGTAAAGACCACCTTGTCACGGGAGAACTGAAACCGCCCCGACGAGTAGTTGCGGAAATCGGTCAGTTCAAGCTGTTCGATCAGCATTACTTCTTGCGGATCGGCATGATGACGTACAGGAAGCCCTCGCCGCCCTCGATCGCCACCGGATTGAGCGGGTCGTTGATCTTCATGCGGACCGTATCCGCGTCGCAGTTGCGCAGCGGGTCGGCCAGGTAGGCCGGGTTGAACGAAACTTCAAACGGCTCGCCGTCGTACGCCACTTCCACCATATCGCTGCCTTCGCCCACTTCCGAGCTGGACGCCTGCAGCTGCAGCTGATTGTCTTCAAAGTGCAGAATGATGAACGAACTGGAATCCGACAGCACCTGGGAGACCGTCTCGATCTTGGTCAGAAACACCGAGGTCGGCAGCTCGATCGAACGCGCAAACGACGCCGGAACCACCTGCCGGTAGTTCGGGTAATTTCCTTCGATCAGCTTGGTGGAGAGTTCGAAACCGGCCGCTTCAAAGACGCACTGCTTGTCGCCGAGCCGGATCGACATCTGCGCATCGCCTTCGAGCAGACGGCGCACTTCCAGCGCCGCCTTCAGCGGGATGATCGAATCGCCGTCGCCGCCTTCGACCGCCTCCGGGGTCTTCTCCTGCATCGCCAGACGCTTGCCGTCGGTGGCGACCAGCGTGATCATCGATTCACGGGCGCTGAGCAGCACACCGGTCAGAACCTTGCGGGAGTCGTCGGCGCTGACCGCGTAGGAGATGGCGCTGACCATCCGCTTGAACTCCCCTTCGCGGATTTTGATCTCCCGCTGGGCGGAAAATTCCGCCGCCACCGGGAAATCCATCGCCGGCAGTCCGAGCAGCGTGAAATGGCTGGTGCCGCAGCGGATTTTGATGTGATCCTTCTCGTCGACGTCGAACACCACGTCGGTCCCAACGAAGCATCCGACCAGGGAGGCGAGCTTCCGCGCCGGAATGGTCGTCACGCCGGCGCTCTCCACGGTCGCTTCGACCTTGGTGGAGATCCGGATTTCCAGATCGGTCGTCGTCAGCGTAAGAACGCCCTCTTCCGCCTGAATCATCACATTGCCGAGAACCGGCAGCATGGAACGCGAACCGATGATGCTCCCCACCCGCTGGAGCGCTTTCTGCAGTTTTTCACGGTTGACGGTAAATTTCATTTTCCTTGCCTCCCGAATGCAATTCGTTGTTCTTCATCATACATCTATTAAGATAGCTGTCGAAACCGGTTTCTTCAAGTTGAGATTCCCCAATATTGAACAAAAAAGAGCACTCTTTTCCGCAGAGAACGACACAGGTTTCGCTCCTTCCGGGCAAGGGAATTCTCCTACTGTAAATTCATTAATCAATAGAGAAATTATCAGCAGTAGAGTCGCGCTTATTTGTGAATAACTATATTCGCCGTCTTGGAATCAATGAGTTGAAAACCACCGGCGTTGTCAATAAGTATGATCACCGATTGTCGGAGGATGTCAACGGAATCATTTCTTCACAATTCCTTAACGGATTATTAACAACTTTTTCACCGGGTTATAATCAACCCGGGAGCCGAATCCATTCTGCTCTGGAAACAGACCATCATGAACTGGCACGCAATGAAGTACCATACCATTGCTCCATGAAAAATCAAATCCAGCGAGGATCGTCTCCTCGTGGAAATTTCCGGCGGACAACTGGAAAATTGTGCGTTTCGGCAGTATTGTACGAAACAGGAGTTTGATGTATAATATGGCGGTTACCATTCACGATCTGGCCCGGCTTTCCGGATATAACGCTTCGACGGTCTCCCGCGCTCTGCGGGGAGACAACCGGGTGAAGGAGGCGACCAGAAGACAGATCCTGGAGCTGGCCAGAGAGAACGGCTACTCCCCGAACCTTCCCGCCCGGCAACTCGCCCGCGGGAAAACCGGCAACGTCTGGTTCTGCTTCGGGTTCGCCGAGGCGGAGCGCGAACGCAGTCTCGCCGTCCGGCTCGATGAACTCCTCTACCGCCATGGATACGACCTTCAGATCGTGCTTCACAACAACTCTCCGGAACGGTTCCGCCAGTGGCTCGGCAAACTCCATCAGAAGGTGGCCGACGCTGCCGTGCTGATTCCGCCCGGAAACACCGAGGAGTGCCGGGAGCTGATTCCGCTGATCAACGCGCTTCCGGTGCCGCATCTTTCGCTCGACCGTTTCTGGCCGGAGCTGACCTGCCCGGTCATTACGACGGACAACTATTCCGCGGCGCGCCACCTGGTCGACCGCTGTCTGGAATGGGGCGCGCGGGAGTTCTATCTGGAGTTCGGCGACGTCAATCCGGTTCTGCGCGCCCGGGAGCGGGCGATCCGCGAACGATTGGAGGAATTCGGACTGCCCTGCCGCGAACTTTGCGAACTCGCCTGTCTGGCTCCGGAAGGGGATCCGGTCGGCGTTCTCACCAATACGGCGCCCGTTCTTCCGCCGCTGCCGCCGGGGCGGATCGTCTACGGCGGATTTTTCGATGCCTGGAGCGGGCCGGGCCGGGAACCGTTCCGGAAGATCATTCTCTGCCGGCAGAACTTCGACCGGATGGCGGAACGGGCGATGGAAATTCTCCTTTCCATGCTCGAATCGCCGCAGAAAGAGGTGCCGGCGATGGTGGAGATTCCGGCGGAATCGTTCCCGGAATTCTGACCATCAGTGCCGCGCGGGGGCGTAGAAGGTTCCGCGCTCCTGTTTCTCCATCTCCAGCAGCCCGAATTTGAACAGACTGTCGAGCAGAATCTGAATCTCCTCCTGCGGCAACCCGAGCGCAACGGTGAGATCGGCGAGCGTGGCGGGCCGCCGTTCCACCAGATCGAGGATGGCGCGTTCGGCACCGGTGCAGAGCTCCGGAGCGTGTTCCCGGCTGCGGCTGCGGTAACGGAACGGGCCGACCGCTTCGACCGGAACGATCGGTTCAAGCGCGCGGATGAAGCGGCGGGTGTTCTCCGCCGGAGAGGGTTTGACCCAGGACTCCGTGCCGGGGCGGTCGAGCGTGTTGAGCTGAACCATGGTGAGCTTCATCTTCGAAATGAGTTCGACGAAGCGCTGGATCGATTCGTCGGAGTCGTTGACGCCGGGCAGAATGAAGAGTTCCAGATAGAGATCGGCGTCGGTGTGATGGGTGAAGTCCGTGAGGTCGGCGACGAACTGTTCGAAACGAAGTCCGGGCGCCGGACGGTTGACGAGGCGGAACTCCTCCTCGTTGGAGGCGTCGAGTGAGGGGACGATGCGGTCCACCCGGGCGATCTCCCGGCGCAGCTCGCGATCCCCCAGGGAACAGCCGTTGGTCAGCAGACAGACCGGGTATTGCGGATAATGCTCCTTGATGAAATCGACGACCCGGCCGATGCCGGAGTTGAGCGTCGGTTCTCCCGAACCGGAGAAGGTGATGAAATCCAGTTGCGGAGCCGTCTTGAGGACCTGATCCAGCTCCTGCAGCACTTCGGAAATTGGAACGTATTCCTTCCGCTCCGTCGTGAGACAGGTGGTACGGCGCGCTTCACAGTAGACGCAGTCGAGCGAACAGGTTTTGTGCGGAACAAGGTCGATGCCGAGCGATACGCCGAGCCGGCGCGAAGCCACCGGTCCGAAGACATGGTGCTGAATCATACAATCGTGAACTCCAGAATAAAAAACGAAATGACGGAGAAATGACGGAAAAACGGCGGAGCGGTTTTACGGTTTCAACTTCCAGAGAGTGAAGTTCTTCTGCTCTTCGAACCCGAGGTTGCGATAGAAGGATTCCGTCCCCGGTTCCCCCACCAGACCGATCCAGTCGACGCCGCGTTCCTGCAAAACGGCGGCGATTTGACGGACGATTTCTCCGCCGATTCCCCGGCGCCGGAACGCTTTGGTGACGGCGACATCCTGAATGAACGCGTCGGACACCCCGTCGGAGATCGCCCGCCCCATGCCGATCAGCCTGCCGTCGCAGAATGCGCCGATCGCCACCGCGGAGCCTGCCATCGCCGGAACGATAAAACCGGTTGGATCTTCCTCGCTGATCCAACCGGCTTCCCGGTACAGCCCGGCAAGCTCCTTTTCCGTTTCCGGAGAAAGAGCGCCGAGCCGGCGATATTCCACTGTTTCACTCATGCGCACTGCACGAAGTAGCGGATGATGATGTAGGCGCTGGCCAGAATCATGCTGCCGACCGTCACCGGAACTCCGTACATCAGGAACTGGGTGAAGGTCACCTTGTAGCCGTTCTTGCCGGCGATTCCGACCGTCACCAGGTTCGCCGCCGCACCGACCAGCGAAGCGTTGCCGCCGAGGCAGACCGCCAGCGCCAGACCCCACCAGAGCAGGTGCTGCATCTCGATGTTGTCGCGGAACACCGGCGTACTGGCGATGAAGGTGGCAACCACGCTTGCCATCGCCGCGGTGAAGGAGACGTTGTTCATCACCGCCGCCGCAATCGCACTGCCCCACATGATGACCAGAATCACCACCAGAACCGGCCAGTGATCCATCAGATTGAGCACGCTGCCGATCTTCGCCATCAGGCCGCACTCCTCCGCGCCGCAGACGAGGATGAAGAGCGCCATGAAGAAGAAGAGGGTGCTCCATTCGATCTTCTCGAGCGCATGGTCGACATTGACTTTGCAGAGCGCCAGCGCCAGCGCCGCGCCGGTCATCGCAACCACGCAGGGCTGCAGCCCCACCGCACCGTGAATCAGAAATCCGACGATGGTAAGAAGCATCACGATTCCGCCCCGGCGCAGATTCTTCCGGTCGGTGATGGCGGCGTTTTCATCGAGTTCCATGATGAGCGCGCGTTTTTCCACCGTAACGTGCATCCGTCTCGAGTAGAACGCCCAGAGGAAGATGCAGTAGATCACCATCACGGTGAGGATGAAGGGAGCGAGGTTGATGAGAAACGCCATGAAGTCCAGCTGAGCGATGGAGCCGATGATCAGGTTCGGCGGGTCGCCGATCAGCGTCGCGGTTCCGCCGATGTTCGAGGCCATCGCTTCGGCCATCAGGAAGGGTACCGGAGGAACTCCCAGTTCGTTGGCGACCAGCAGCGTGACCGGCGCCACCAGAAGAATGGTCGTCACGTTGTCGAGAAACGCCGAGAGAAATGCCGTTGCAAAGACCAGCAGGATCATCGTCCGGATCGGCAGCCCCTTCGCCAGCTTGGCGCATTTGATGGCGACAAACTGGAAGAGACCGGTTTCGGAGAGCAGGTTGACCAGCAGCATCATTCCGGCGAGGGTGAAGACCACGTCAAAATTCGAATAGCGGGCGAAGGTGTCGAGCTTGTCATAGCGGGCGGCCTTCTTCAACAGAGCGCCGTCGGCTTCCGAGAGAGCGTTTTCGGTCGCCGCCAGAGCGTTTTTCGCGCTCTGCTGCACCGCCTCTTTCTGCGGGGCGGCGATCTGCTTCACGCCTTCGGCGGTGGTTTCGGTCACTTCGACCTCACCGGTTTTCGCCGGGTGGTCCGAGCTGGAGTGACCCGGCCCGGGCAGAATGAACAGCATCATCAGCGCCGCACCGAGCAGGGCGGCGACAGTCTTGTGAATTTTTTCGGAAGCGATGACAATGTAGGTTCCGAAAAAAACGATCGTTCCAATCCAGAAGGTAAGCATTATCCACGCAGCACTTTCTTTACGATGTCCTTGACCAGCACCGTCCCCTGGTAGCGTTGGTCGTTATCCACAACAAAGCAGGCCCGGACCTGCTGTTTGACCATTTTTACGGTGAACTGGATCAAGGGGGTATCCGGTTTCACCACCAGCGACGGTTCCCGCATGTAGTCGCGCACGACATGGCGGCCTTCCGCTTCGAAAATCTTGTTGAACGGTTCGAAACTGTTGAGAAAGTCCAGATTCTCCATCCGGAAGATGTATTCCGGAATGAACCGTTTGAGGATGTCCAGCGCCGCCAGCTCCCCGACCAGTTTGCCGTTCTCGTCGATGACCGGAAGCATGCTCCGGTTCAGACTGCTGATCAGGTCCAGCGCGCTGGAGAGGGAATCGGTGTCACGCACGGTTTCGTTGTTGCGGACCTCGATGTCCTCCGCGGTCAGGTGGCTGCGCACCTTGACGTCGGCATGACGCAGAATGTCGAGGAACTCCTTCGCGTTGGTCGCCGAACAGAGGGTCTGCCGATTCTGCCCGATGAGCAGAAAACGGGTCAGCGCCGCCAGCGATTTCAGATAGAGATCGCTGGTGTCCGGCGAGATCAGCGACATGATGACCAGCCGGCACTGTTCCGGATCGACCGACTGCATCTGGACCGGCTTCGGCAGCAGTCCGACGATGATGTAGAGATCATCGCATTCCGGAAGCCGCAGGTGAGGCAGGGCAACACCGTCATACGGCATCTGGAGCGTGTCTTCACGTTCGATCATGCCGGAGACCAGGTGGTCTACGTCGATCGGCACCTCCAGAACCTCTTTGGCACGACGCAGCATGTCCGTATAGATTCCGGAACGGCTTACTCCCTTGACGTTGGTAAATACCAGTTCTTCATTCAGAATGGATACCAGTTTCATCTTCCAACCTTTCCGTTTATCATTACATACGATCGACAACCGCTCTGGCGAAGCCGGAGCAGCTCACTTCCGTAGCATTTTCCATCATTCTGGCGAAGTCGTAGGTGACCACTTTGTCGGAAATGGCCCGTTCGATTCCCTGGTTGATGAGATCCGCCGCCTCGGTCCAGCCGATGTGGCGCAGGAGCATTTCGCCGGAGAGGGCGAGGGAGCTCGGATTGACCTTGTCCTGATTGGCATACTTCGGCGCGGTGCCGTGGGTCGCTTCGAACAGGGCGTGGCCGGTGGTGTAGTTGATGTTCGCTCCCGGCGCGATGCCGATGCCGCCGACGCAGGCCGCCAGCGCGTCGGAGACGTAGTCGCCGTTGAGGTTCATTGTGGCGATGACGTCGTATTCATCCGGCCGGGTCAGAATCTGCTGGAGGAAGGCGTCGCAGATGCAGTCCTTGACCAGCAGCTTTCCTTCCGGCGCGACGCCGTTGCAGTCCGGCGCGGCCACCGCCACATCGGCGAACTCCCGGCGCACCAGATCGTAACCCCAGTTCTTGAACCCGCCCTCGGTAAACTTCATGATGTTTCCCTTATGGACGAGCGTGACGTTGCGGCGGTGGTTCCTGAGCGCATATTCAATCGCCGCGCGGATCAGCCGTTCGCTGCCTTCGATCGAGACCGGCTTGACGCCGATGCTGGAGCTTTCGGGAAAACGGATCTTCTTGACACCCATCTCCTTCTGGAGAAAATCGATCACTTTTTTGACTTCCGGCGTTCCGGCGTTCCACTCGATTCCGGCGTAGATGTCCTCGGTGTTTTCACGGAAGACCACCATGTCGGTCTTCTCCGGCGCCTTGACCGGGGAAGGCACCCCCTTGAAGTAGCGCACCGGCCGCAGGCAGACGTAGAGATCGAGCTGCTGACGCAACGCGACGTTGAGCGAGCGGATTCCGCCGCCGATCGGCGTGGTGAGCGGCCCTTTGATCGCGATCAGGTAGTCGCGGATGGCGTCGACCGTCTCATCCGGCAGCCAGATCGGTTCGCCGTAGACGGCGTTCGCCTTTTCGCCGGCGTAGAGTTCCATCCAGGCGATCGACCGCTTGCCGCCGTAGGCCTTTTCCACCGCGCGGTTCCAGATCTGCATCGAAGCGCGGGTGATGTCCGGCCCGATGCCGTCTCCCTCGATGAAACCGATGATCGGATGATCCGGCACCTGGAGTTTGCCGGAAGCGTCGGCGACAATCCGGTCGCCTGCGGGAATTTGAATTTTTCTGTATGACATCGCTGAATTTCCTGAAGAGTTATGCCGGAATCCGGCCCGCTGTACATTTCAAATAATATACAACTTTTCCTAACAATCTTCAAGTAACTCCGTCAATTTTATCCGAAATCGCCGGTTTCGGCGCGGAGATGGTGAAACTGTCGTCCCCTGCCGGGTTTGCAATTCCGCGGGGTGAATGATATATTGAGAAAAACCGAAACTGATCGAAACTTGAGGAAAGGATGTGGGAGAGTGAAACTCAGACTGTGGGCGGCCGCGCTGTTATCTGTTGCGGCAGGTACGATTCCGGCGGCGGATTTTCCGGGAATGCGCAGCTACCTTCAGACGGTGAAACTGCGTTATGCGACCGAAGCGGAGGCGGAGAAGGCGGAATTGCGCCCGATGGCGCTGCCCAACTGGTACAGAATCGCCTTTTCCGGCCGGTGGGATGACAATGCCCTCAATCACTACCGCACCCATGCGGCGATGACCGACAACAGGATCAAGGGGACGTTTTACCTCACCGATCCCGGCCGCAACAAAAAGGTCGGGGCGGAGTTCTGCCGGAAACTGCTGGAAAAGGGCTGTTCGCTCGGCATCCACACGCTCAGCCATCCCTTTCTGCCGACACTGAATCCAAACGAGCAGTTCTACGAGATCATGCATCTTCGGGCAATCCGCGAGGCGGACAGCGACTCGGTGTTCTCCACGATGGTCTACCCCTACTGCAGTTTCGGCAGCAGATTCGAGCCGGAGATCATCCTCGACCTCGGGAAGGCGATGCGCAGCACCGGCGTGATCGGGGCCCCTACCGTGCGGTACAACAAACAGGAGAAGGCGTTCGGTTATCCGGAGGAGACGCTGGCGGAAAGTTACCTGCTCCGGCCCGGCGACCGCGACCCCAATCCGGAAATCTTCCACAAACAGCTCTCCTCGGCTCTGAACAATGGAAAAGCGCTCGAACAGAATCCCTGCATCTCCATTTCGATGCACTCCTGGCACACGGAGGAGGGGTTGAAAACGCTGCGCAAACTGCTCCGCGAAGTGGCCGACTGCCCCGACTGGTGGTACTGCAACCAGAATGAATACGCCGCCTACCGCTTCGAATTTCACCAGACGAAGGTGACGAAAAAGGTGGAGGGGAAGGAGGCGCTCTTCACCATCGAACGATTTGAACCGGCCACGCTCGGGGCCGATCCGGCGCTCTGGTTTTCCCTCGCCGGGGAGAAACCGCAGGCGGTTGAAGGGGCGGTGCTGAAGGTCGCCGCCGGACGGATGGCGCTGGAACTTCCCCACGATGCCGCCTACCGGCTGCCGGAAACGATCTCTCTTCTGAAGAAGGATGGAACGTTTGACAAATTTCCGTATCTCACGGGTTCGATGGAAAAAACCGGGGAAACGATCGCGGTGAAGCTGGTCAACAAAGGGGATGTGCCGATGACCCGGCTGACGCTTACGCTCCGGTGCGGCGCGGCGTATACGCCGGATGTGCAGGTGCGGAAGCCGGTGGAGCTCGCGCCCGGGAAGTCGATCGAGACGAAGTTCCAGCTCGGAACGATGCGCAGCGAACTCCGCTACCGTCTCGGGAAGCCCTACTTCGTCGTCGAAGCGGATTTTCTGCGTGACGGCAAGGCCTGCCGGGTGTTTCTGCCGCTGCGGCTGGAGGCGGATTCGTCGCTCCGCTGCATCGGGACGACGGCGCGCGCGTTCGGGCCGCTGCCGGAAACGGTTGATCTTTCGGCGCTCTCCCGCCCGGGAGCGGCGATCGACCTGCCGGAAATCACCGCGAAGGACCGCGAAAAGAATGCGGAGAACGTGATCGCCTTCCGCCGGCCGGGGAAACAGTATCAGCTTCCGCCCTACCGGGTGGCTTCGGTGGTGGAATTTGAACCGGTTTCCGCCGGGAAAATCCTCTTCCAGGGAGATGTTGCCGAGCTCTGGGTCAACGGGGAAAAGGCTGTGAAAAACAAATCCGGCTGGCTGATTCCGGTGCGGGAAGGGAAAAACCGGGTGGTGGCGGTTTCCACCGAAAACCGGGGGCAGATCCGCCTCGCCCGCTGGCTGGTCCCCGAAGCGGGGAAGGTCCGCTCCTGGCTGGTTCCGGAGACGGAGAAGGAGGCGGCCAAATGAGACGGAGCATGACGGGATTGTTCGCTTCTCTTCTTTTTCTGCTGCTGACGGCGGGTTGCGGTCCGACGGTGAAGGTGGATGGTGAAACCTATTCCGCTCTCACGGAAGAGGAACAGAATTTTCTGGTCCGCCTCGCCCGGCTTTCGCTGGAACGCTCCCCGAAGGCGATCTCCAAAGAGGAGCTCGTTGTGGTGAAACAGAGAGAGCCGGGAATGGAGCTGGAGTACACCGGCGATAAATTCGGCAAGGCGCTGGTAACCTGGCAGCTGCCGGAACGGAAACTCACCGTGATCTTCGAAGGGGAACTGGCGGGCGATCAGCGCATCATCTATCTGCAGAGCGAACAGAATCCGGTGGATTTCATCGATTACAGCAAAGGAAAACCCGTCGTCCGCAAGCAAAAAGCTCCGACGACGGGCTCCGGTGTTCCGACGAACACGTTGCAGGTCAGATCACCCGCTCAATGACGATTTCCGGGTCGATCTCCTCGCGCAGGATGCGTTCGAGTCCGCCCTTGATGGTCATCGCCGCATGCGGGCAGCCGCCGCAGGCGCCGCGCAGCTTGAGCTTGACGGTCTTTCCTTCGATTCCGACGATTTCCAAATCTCCGCCGTCCGCCTGCAGGTGGACGCGGAGCTCTTCCAGCCGGTCGGTGATTCGCTTGGCCAAATCTTCCATATTTCAGATCTCCTGATTCGGTGGTCTCTTCTTCCTCCCGCCCTCCGACCGGACGGGATTCCGAAATTTACTGTCAAAACTACACAATACATCAAAAATTGTATTTTTCAAACGCTCTTCCGCCGCTTCCTGCCGCCGGGGTCCTCTCACCAGTCGCGGGAGTGCAGATCGAGCAGCTCGTAAATCCGGTTGCGGGTCCGCGGATTCGCGTGGAGCGAGTTGGAGGTGTAACCGACCGCGAGTCCCGTCTTCTTGTCGGCGATCCCCTCCGAACCGCCGTAGCCGCCGTGGCCGAAGATCCGCCCCAGATCGTCCTTCGGCCCGGAGAGCACATATCCGAGCCCGAAGAGCTCCCAGGTGCCCGGCACCAGCGGCACCGGATCGTCCGCCGCCCGGGTCAATGTGGTCGCCCGGTCGAGCATGGCGCGGGAAAGCAGCGGCGGCACACCCTTCCCCCTACCGAGCAGCGCGGCGTAGTGCTTCGCGATGGCGCGGGCGGTGGTGTGGCAGTTGAAGCCCGGCAGGCAGGCGCGGCGGACCATCTCATACGTGATGGCGTTTTCCAGCGGGGAGAGCAGGGATTTCTCCTCCGGTTTCACCGGCGGGAGGTCGTTGCCGCGCACCAGGACGGCGCGGCGCCGTTCGGCGTCGTCGGTGGTGCCGTAGAAGAGAAGCGGTTCGATTCCGAGCGGAGCGGCCACCTCCTCCCGCACGATGGAGCGGAACTCCTTCCCGGTGGCCCGTTCGGCCACGCCGGGAACCAGCCAGGAGAAGGTGATCGCCTGATATCGCGCCCGGGTGCCCGGTTTCCAGGCCGGAACCGCCTCCGCAATGCGCTGCTGCATGATGTCGCGGTCGATCAGCTCGGCCTCGGTGCAGGGCGGCGTTTCAAACAGACCGGTCCGGTGGCTCAAAATGTGCCACACCTTGAGCTCCTCCTTGCCGTTGCAGCCGAATTCCGGCCAGAGGTCGGCGACCCGGTCTTCGAGGTGGAGCCGCCCCTGTTCGATCAGGCGGAGAAGTGCGGTGACGGCGAAACCCTTTCCGGTCGAGAAGACGGGGAAAACCGTATCGGCCTCCACCTTTCTGGTCCGCCCGGGATCGGCCCAGCCGGCCCATTCGTCGAGGATCTGTTCGCCGTCGAGATAGACCGCCAGCTGACAGCCGAGCTCCTCTCCGGAGGAGATCGCCTCATCGAGCAGCTGCCGGATCTGCCGGCGGAGTTGAGGGAGTGGAATCATTGCTGTTCTCCTGTAGAAGTTCAACGATCTTGTTCTGAACCGTGAGAACGTAGAGATTGCCCAGATGGGCGCCGCGGTCGAACCAGGTGATCCGGCTTCCGAGCGTGCGGTCGAGCCAGAGCCGGTCCTCCGGCGAGAGCAGGAAGTCGTCGTAGTTGTGAATCACCCGGATGGAGGGGTTGCGTTTGAGTTCCGCTTCGAACGAACGCAGTCCGGAGTTTCCGAAGAGTTCCGCCAGCGTCTTGTCGGGGTGCTCCGGAACGAGGAAGCGTTCGGCGTATTCCCGGAAGCTCACCTTGTCGATCTCGCAGTAGAGTTTGTTCCGGTCTCCCCAGGAGTAGGGGGTGTCGAGCGTCAGCCCCCACTCCCGGTGGGCGTGGAAGAGCAGTCCGCGGATCGAGATGCGGAAGTAAAGCCCGGCCAGATAGGCCGCCTCCGTCTCGTCGAGCGGCGCGCGGTAACTCATTCCCGGCGTCGGTTCCGCGGCGGGATCGTACACCGGATAGGATTTCATCATCGTCGCCATGACCCGGCCGCCGGTGTCGGAGAGCCGCTCGACCGCTTCGGATTCGCTCCACTCCGCCCCGGTCCGCGAGAGCGCGTCGGCCTGCGTCATCGCGTAGTCGAGATCGGCCGGCGGGTTGATCGCAAGGTAGCGGCGGATTCCAAGGGTGTTCTCCTTCGCTTCGAGTTCGGCGATTTTGAGCGTGTGCAGTGCGCCGAAAGAGTAGCCGAGCAGAACCACTTCCGGGTCACTGATCTTTTCGGCAGCGGCGAGTTCATCGAGCACCAGCCGGATGGCCCGGCGGAGGGAGGCGGCATCGTCCGGCAGGTAGCCCGGCAGGCGCCGCTTGCCGGTGCTCTGCATGAACTGCCAGGTGAAGGTGCTGTCGAGCGCGGCGACCGCATAGCCGTGGCGATGGAGAAGTTCGGCGATGGCGGTCGTGGTCATGCCGAAGTAGTTGCCGCCGATGCCGGGCAGCAGGATCGCCAGCTTCTGCGGTTCGGGAGCGGGCTTCTTTTCCGCATCTTCCGGCTCCTCTTTTTCCGGAGCCTTCCAGAAACCGTAGCGGAGCGCCGGGAGATCTTCGGCGAAGTAGATCTTCCGGTCGGAGCACTGTTTGGTGAAGTCGGAGTTGAAGAACGACAGCCGGAAGAACCACGGGTCGTCGTTGTTCTGCGCCTGGAACATGCCGACCCGCAGTGTGTCGAGCAGCGGACTCTGGCCGTCGTAGCCGGGGATGGAGATCCAGTTGCCGGTCATCCCCTCCGGCTTCGGCGTCGTCCGGCGGTCGGGCAGCGGCGGCAGCATCGCGGCGAGCGCCTTCTTCGCCTCGTCGAGCTGTTCGGCGTCGCCGGACTCTTCGGCCTTTTTGACCGCCTCTTCGGCCTTTTCCTTCGCCTTCCGGGCGGCGGCGGCCTGATTCTGGGCGTGATAGAAGTACATCTTTCTCTGCAGTTCCCGCCGCAGGAGCGCAAGTTCCCGATAGGATTTGTAGGGGTCGCCGCTGCCCTCGACCACCTTGGTGTAGGCGCGGTGGGCGATGACCATCCGGTTGAGCGCGGTCGCGTATCCGGCGTAGGGAATGTAGGTCTTGATATCGAACGCCATGTCGAAAATGCTCGCGACGGTGTCGCGCACGTTGAGCGTCGACATGAGCGGCAGAATCAGCGTGCAGCCCGGCCCGATGCCCCAGGCGGCGAAGGTCTGCCCGAAGTCGGATTCGGTGCTGTAGAAGTCGAACCAGTGGGCCGCCGGGTCGAAGAGTCCGGCGATGCCGAGCGTGGTGTTGATGAGGAAGCGCGCGGTCTCGTCGCCGGCCCCCTGCCACTCCGCCCGGAAGAGACAGCTGAATGCGCGGGTGGGAAACTCCAGATTGACGCAGAGGTTGTTGAATTTCTCGATCACCGGCCGCGGCAGAATCGAGGTGTAGACCCGCCCGACCGGATCGACGAAGTAGTTCATGATGAAGTCGGTGCAGGAGAACATCGCCCGGTTGAAGCCTTCGATCGGATCGGCGCCGCCGAGGGTGTTTTCCAGCTCCGACGGGGTCCAGATTCCTTCGTGGGCGGGCGGGGCACTCTCTTCCGGATTCTCCGGCTCTTCCGATGTTTCCGATGTTTCCGCTTCCGGAGCGGATTCCGGTTTCTTCTCCTCTTCGGTCGTCTCCGGCCGGACCGTTGTCGCCTGTTCCTCCGTTTCCGGCGGAGCGGGTGCCTCCGCCTGCCCGGAGCGGCATCCGATTCCGGTAAAAAGGGCAAGAAGAAGGGCAGACAACAACAGCAGCAGACGCTCTCTCTTCATCATTCGATTATTCCTTCCGATGTGGCGATGCCGCGTAATATAACGGCGTTTCGATGCAAATACAACCCGGAGGAACGGCTTTTTGAAAAAGCAGCTCCGGAGTTTGCGCTCCGGAGCCGGCGGTTTCAGTAGGCGATCTCCACCATTCGGTGGCAGGTGAAGGCGGGAACCTCGAACTCCACTCTGCCGTCGCGACAGGTGAACGGCACCTCGTGTCCTTCCGGAACGAACTTCACCGAGCGCGGCGTCTCGTCGAGCTTCAGCGAAACCTTCGCCGGCGGACAGGGATTGAGCTCTTCGATCACCTCGATCGGACGGGTGGCGGAGAGATTTCCGCCGGAGAGTTTGACCTCTCCGCCGCGCAGGATCGTGTTGGCGTAGAGCAGATGGAGCACGTAGCGATTCTCCTCCTTCTGGCGCATCAGCGTGGCGCGCCCCTGCGACGGCAGCGAGACCTCGAGCTGGATCTCTCCGCCCAGGAAGCGGCGGATCGCCCGCCCGATGTATTCGCGCACCGCCACCGCGCCCCATCCCCGGTAGATGGTGAAAACCGGATGGGCGAAGTAGAGGATCGATCTGCCGCACACCCCCGCGTCATACCCGGAGGGTTCCATCCGGTACGGCGTGTGCTGGTGGCTGCAGAAGTGCTCGTAGGTGCGGTTGAAATAGGGATCAAAGACTTTGCCGAGCGATTCCCCGTTCCGCACCTTGATCCGCTGGGAGCGGCCGTACATGACGAACGGCGTGCCGACGAACTCCGGCGCGAATTCCGGCGCGGCCTCGACGTAGTCCGGCAGATAGGGACTGGCGCCGGAGAACTCCGCCCCGATGTCGAAGAGAAATTCGTCGCGGGCGGACGCCATGCCGCTGGTGCCGGAGAGGATCAGCTTGCCCCCCTTCGCGAGGAAGTCGCGGAGTTTTCCGGCAAGCGTTTCATCGACCCGCACTTCGTCCGGCAGGATCAGGCAGCTGTAGCGGAGGAAATCCATCTTCGAATCGACGAAGTCGAAGGGGATGTGCTCCTCGAGCAGTACGCGGGCAACGCCGACGTCGCCCGGATAGTCGCCGCGGATTCCGGTCGCCGCACCCTTGCCGAGGACGGCGACGCGGGCGGCGCTTTCGACCTTGTCGCACCACGCCTCCTTCTTCGCCACGTCACGGTAGGCGGCGCCGATGATCTCGTAGGTGCTCTTGTCGAGCCGCCCGGAGGGGTGAAGCTGGTCGCCGACGCTGCACTTCGAGCCGTTGGCGATCATCGCGGCGCACTCATAGCGCAGTGCGTTCGGGTGCTTGAAGCCGCCGAATTCGCCCCAGGTGGTGTGAAACTTCCCGGTCATGCCGAGGAACTCCATCCCGAGATTGCGGCAGTAGGCGGCCGACATCGGGTAGTGGTCGTAGCCCCAGCCGCCGGTCGGCAGCGATTCCAGTTCAAGGTGGCTGAAGTACTTGAGGATCTCGGTGTCGCCCATCGTCACGTGGCCGGAGTTGTGGAAGACCGGCATCTTCGGATTGCGGCTCCGGGCGGCGGCGGTGCTCCGCTGGTAGTATTTGAGCAGCACCTTCCGCGCATAGGCGAGGCGGTCTTCCGGCTTCGTCGGGTCGAACCCATCCGCCTTCATTCCGGCCATGCAGTATTTGCAGCAGCAGGGCCCCTGCGAGATGATGTCGAGAAAGATCCCGTCCGCGTCGGGGAAGAGCGTCACGGTCTCCTCGATCTGGCGGCAGAGGTAGTCGAGGTAGGGGGTGTTGAAACAGAGCTTCGGGAAGCCCGGTTCGAGCGGGGAACGGTTCCAGCCGCTCCAGCGCCCTTCAAAATCGATTTCGCGCCATTCGGGGTGTTCGAGCCCCTTCATTTCGTTGACGCCGGCGGTGAGGTAGACCGGCACGTTGATGCCGATCTCATGGCAGGCGTCGATCTGTTCGCGCAGCAGGTTGAACTTGAGGTGCGGGTGCATCCGCCCCACTTCGGTCGGGTGGTAGCTCCAGCCGTGATGGCAGCTGGAAAAACAGGTGATCGAATCGACCGCGGCGTCGCGGAGCCGCTCCTGCCACTCCCGGCGGTCGAACGCTTCTCCGATTCCTTCGATGAAGGGAGAGGTGTGAAAGTCGAGGTGAATTTGACGAAAACGCATGATTTCCCTTGAAAAAACTCCGCCGGAACCATTTCCGGCGGAGTTGCGGGTTGAAGGTTGAATCCTTACCGGTAGACCGGGCCGAGCGCCTGGCAGGCACGGTAGTCGGCGCCCTCTTTCTCCATGCCGAACGCATTCCAGACCGCCGGGCGGAAGATCTTCTCTTCCGGCACGTTGTGCATGCAGACCGGAATGCGGAGCATCGAAGCGAGCGTGATGAGGTCCGCGCCGATGTGGCCGTAGTTGAACGCGCCGTGGTTGGCGCCCCAGTTGGCCATGACGCTGTAGACATCCTTGAACGCGCCCTTGCCGGTGAGGTTGGGCACGAACCAGGTGGTCGGCCAGCCCGGGTCGGTCCGCTTGTCGAGGATGTCGTGGATCTCCTTCGGCGGCTCGTAGGTGTAGCCTTCGGCGATCTGGAGGACCGGGCCGAGCCCCTTGATCCGGTTGATCCGGCTCATGGTCACCGGCATGCCGCCGCGGGTCAGGAAGCGGCTGGAGAAGCCGCCGCCGCGGAAGTAGCCGAGGTTCGCCGGAACCCAGGTGGTCGCGTCGAGACAGGCCTTGGCCTCGTCGTCGGTGATCTCCCAGAAGGGCTTCATCGCCGGCTTGCCGTCGCGGGTCTGGCGGCCGGTGGCGTCCATCGTCGTCGCGCCGGAGTTGATCAGGTGGATCATGCCGGGCACTTCGAGGTCGAATCCGGTCGCGCGCTTGACCGCTTCCGGGCTCCAGTAGGTGCGCACGTCGCTGAACCCGGAGGCGGTGCCGGTCAGCAGGTGGCCGAAGAGCATCGCCACGCCGTTGAGCGCGTCGTTCTCGGTGGCGACCACGAACGCTTCGCGGATGCCGTTCCAGTCGAACGAGGAGTTGAGCACGGTTTCCAAGAAGTCGCCGTTGGGCATGTGGTCGGTCCACTGCCGCTGGCCCTGGAATCCGGCGGCGATGGCGTTGTGCCCCTCGGCCTCTTCGCGGAATCCCATCTCGGCCAGCTTCGGATTGCCCACCATCAGGTCGCGGGCGATGATCGCCATCTTGGCGACGTATTCCCACACCTTCTGCTGTTCTTCCGGCGTCTTGCCCGCCTTGCCGTTGTAGATGTCCTCATACTGGCGGCAGTTCGCCTTGATCCAGGCGAGCGCCTTTTCGTATTCCGCCTCGTCGTAGATCTTCTCGTTGACCCGGCGGATGATTTCGCTCATATCGACCGATTCGCAGCGCATGTTGAGGTATTCCTCGAAGAATTCGGGGCTGACGATCGAACCGGCGATGCCCATGGCGACGCTGCCCATCGAGAGGTAGGACTTGCCGCGCATCAGACCGACCGCCACCGCCGAACGGGCGAAGGCGAGGATCTTGGTCGCAACATCTTCCGGAATCTCGGTGTCGGTGGCGTCCTTCACATCACGCCCGTAGATGCCGAACGCGGGCAATCCTTTTTGGGCATGTCCGGCCAACACGGCTGCCAAATATACGGCTCCCGGCCGTTCCGTCCCGTTGAAGCCCCATACGGCTTTCGGCCAATAAGGATTCATGTCCATCGTCTCCGAGCCATAACACCAGCAGGAAGTTACGGTAATCGTAGCCCCAACCCCTTCACGCTCGAATTTCTCGGCACAGGCCGCACTCTCGCCCACGCGCCCTATCGTGCCGTCGGCAATCACGCATTCCACCGGCGTACCATCGCTATACTTCACGTGCGAAGAAATCAAATCTGCGACAGCCCGAGCCAAACTCATGGTCTTGTCTTCCAAACTTTCGCGGACACCGCCCTGCCGACCGTCGATGGTCGGACGAATACCAATCTTAGGATACTTGTTCATAATATTAAAGGTAGTTTGTGAATAATCATATTGCGAAAAAACACTCTCTTGTTCATCCGATGCAAAATTAGTGATTCCATCTCCGGGAAAATGGTACTAAGCCGTCAAAGAATAGGATTATATCGACTTCTTATCTTTCCCTACGAGGAAAAAATATCGTGTAAGCCTCTCCGTTCAAAAGCTTTTTCACTATATTTGCCCCCAAAAGCCGAAATACAAAATCTATGAACAATGACATCGACCAAATGCACTTCCTCGTGCTTCACATCGGGGAAGCTTGTTGCAGAGAGAACTGG
>OIWS01000935.1_pt1 | contig 33281 bp, 28 predicted proteins | sample 1587611 | NCBI WGS metagenome assembly OIWS01 (sample SAMEA3888919, study PRJEB22519) | human gut metagenome | biome: human gut; feature: human-associated habitat; material: faeces | place: Denmark | collected 2010 | reverse complement strand
TTGCGCAGCGCGAAAATTCCTCGCTGCCGGGCACATCATGAGGTTTCAGATACACCCTATGAAATTATAATATACTTTACACTGGATTACAGATTTCGTCAATAGGGGAAACAGACCAAAAACGCCAAACCCGCGCGGGCGGATTTGACGATTCGGGCGGGATTATTGATAGCATTCCGGACGGAGCACGCCGATATAGGGCAGGTTGCGGTAGTAGTTGGCATAGTCGAGGCCGTAGCCGACGACAAATTCGTTCGGGATGGTGAAGCCGCAGAGGTCGGTCTTCAGGCTTTCGCTGTGGCAGTCTTCCTTGTCGAGGAAGGAGACGGTGGTGATGCTGGCGGGGTTGCGCGCGGCAAAGAGCTGGCGCAGATATTTCATGGTGAGGCCGGAATCGATGATATCCTCCACGATGATGACGTGGCGGCCGGTGATATTGTTATCCAGGTCTTTGATGAGGCGGACGACACCGGTGGATTTGTCGTTCAGGCCGTAGCTGGAGACGGCGATGAAGTCCATATCGATGGGGCAGTTCATGCAGCGGCAGAGATCGATGTAGAAAAAGGCCGCGCCTTTGAGCACGCACACCAGCACGGGGCGCTTGTCGCCGTATTTTGCCGTCAGCTCTCCGGCAAGCTGCTCTACGCGGGCAGCAATGGTTTTTTCGGTGAAAAGGATGCGTTCGATGTCCTGATCCGGCGTTCTGATGAGCATAGGGGGCCTCCTGTGTCAAAATTGCTACTGGACTTTTGTCAGCCTACCCATTATAATCATCCTGCAGAGATAAGTAAAATAGATATAAATAATAGTGGGCATTAGCTTTAATGATGGGAGGACACGGGTATGGCGGTCAGATTGGAATTATACCGGGTGTTTTTGGAGGTGGCCAAGCAGGGAAATATCTCGGCGGCGGCGCAGAATCTGTTTATTTCGCAGTCGGCGGTGAGCCAGTCGGTCAAGCAGCTGGAGGAGCAGCTGCAGGTGCGGTTGTTTTCGCGGAGCACGAAGGGCGTGAGTCTGACAAGCGAGGGGAAGCTGCTGCTGGAATATGTGAGCCATGCGTTGGGGCTGCTGCGCAGCGGCGAGGAGAAGATCGCGGCCTCGCGGCAGCTGTTGACCGGGGAGCTGATCATCGGCGCGAGCGACACGGTGACGAAGACGTATCTGCTCTCGCGCCTGGAGGCGTTTCACCGCGATTATCCAGACATCCGCATCCGGATTTTGAACGGGACGACGTCGATGGTGCTGGATTATCTGCATGCGGGACAGGTGGACATTGCGTTTGCGAGCGAGGCGCCGGACGAGACGGTTTATACCGTGCGGCACTGCGTCGACACGCACACAATTTTTGTCGCTGCGCCGGATTATCTGGAGTTTGACAAGGTGTATACCATGCAGGAGATTGCAGCGCTGCCGCTCATTCTGCTCGAGCGCAAGGCCAGTTCGCGGCTGTATGTGGAGCGGTACTTTCAGGAGCATGGGATCTCCATCCATCCGGAGATTGAGCTGGGATCCCACAATCTGCTGGTATCGTTGGCACGGATCGGGCTGGGCGTGGCGTGTGTGACGGAAGAGTTTTCGCTCTCGGGGCTTGGGCGGGGCGTGATTGTGCCGCTGAAGACCGACTTTGAGATTCCGCCAAGGGCGGTGACGATGTGTACGCTGCAGGGGGTGACGCCGACCTCGGCGGCCAACCGGTTTATGGATTTTATTTCAGAAAGCAACAAAATGGCCTACGATCCGGGCCATTCCTACCATTTTACCAACAATTGAGCGAACGCCCCGCCCCGGGCCGGATGGCCTGGGACGGGGCGTTTTTTACCAGGTTTTGAGCGTCAGCTCGTAGTGCTCGCCGTCGGCGATGGGCTGGCTGTCCGCACCGACTTCGAGGTCGACACCGTCTTTACTGATCGACCAGAAGGTCTGGTCATCGTTGGAAGCGGTCTCACCGTCGACTGTGGTGATGAAGATACCGTAGTCGCTGTCTTCGCCGGTCACGCCGATGTCCTTGTCTTCAGTCAGGGCGGCGCCGAGGTTTTCTGCGTCGGTTTTGACGGTGAAGGTCTTCGTGGCGCCGTCGCCGTGCGTGACGTCGACGGTCAGGGTCTTGCCGGGCTTCTTCGCGCAGCCGGTGAAAATCGCGGCCAGCGCCAGAACAACCAGCGCCAGCGCAAGGATGCGTCTGATTTGCTGTTTCATGGTAATTCTCCTCATATTATTTGAATTTGCGTCACCATTGTAGCAGGATTTGTGCGTTTGTCAAGTCATTCTTCGAAGGTTCCGGCGGCTTTATAGACCCAGGCGTTCGGGCATTCGCGGCCGCCGTTGTAGCGGTTGTCCGGGCTGGACGAGCGCATGACGTATTTCCCGTCGAACCACATCATGGCCGACGAGCCGCCGTCGAGATTCATCGCCTGCATGCACCCGTGCTGGAGCAGGATGTCGGAGCAGGTATTGACGCTTGTGCCGTTGATGCCCTCGAGCCAGAGGCGGCCCTCGATGACGAGCATCAGGATCTCATACTTGTCAGACTGGCCGATGCAGGCACGCGGCTGTGTATCGGTCCATATATCGGTCGTATATTTCACGCCGTCGATGATCATCGCGGGTTGAAACTCGGTCGCGTCGGTCGTGCCATCGCCGGTCGGGGCGGAGGCGTCCTTGATGTAGAAGCGATTATCCTCACGCAGCTCGATGCGCTTATAGGCCCACTGCGTGAAGTGCGCGCCGTATTCCACGCCGTTGGACATCGCATAGCCCGCGACCCGTTCACCCTTTCCGGCACCGCCGGGGTCGGGGAAGCCGCTGCCGTTCATGGCGAGGACGCCGTCATGTTCTTCTGCAGTGACGCCGATCTTCTGGCCGACGCTGCCGTAGGTCGAGCAGGTCTCGACCGAGAGCGCCGCCGGGTTTTTGCCCACGGCCAATACGCCGCGATAGCCCTTGTCCTTGACGCGCAGGAGCAGGACGCCGTTTTCCGCGTCGAGGCCCAGCACCTGTTCGCCGTAGATCGACTCGATGCTGGTTCCTTTGTCCTCAATGCCGGCCTCGTTGATGTGGATGCTACCCCAGCCGTTTGCGATGACGTCCGGGTGCTCGGCGACGTAGGCGTCCATGCTGGCCTCGTCGATCTCCCAGAAGACTTCAAAAAATGCCTCGCGGGCGAGGCGGGCCTGTGCTTCGGGGTCGGGCTTTTCTGCCTCGACGATCTCCGCCTCGATCTCGTTGACGGTGGGCTTTGTGACCTCGGCGGACGCAGCATCGGCACTGCCCCACTGGCTCTCCTTGCCGTTGGAGGCCGCAATCTGGAGGCCGTACTCATAGCGTACCTGGGAGATGATCTCCTCGGGGATGAAATAGGTGGCGAGCCACTGGTGGCGCATGGTGTTCATGGCGGTATTGATGTAGATGGTGCGGTATTTTTTAATAAACGGGATGTTGGAATAGATGCAGAGAAAATAGAGGCCTTCGAGGCAGAGCAGGACGGCCAGGACGATGGCCAGCGCCTTGAGGGGCTTTTTCCGCTTGACCGGTTTTTCCTTTTTGCCGCGTTTCGCCACGCGGGCCCCGCCGCGCGCAGAGCCGAAGAGCTTTAACTGGGCCATAGCTGCACTCCCAATTTCAAGAATGACAAAATTATAACATAAAGTGACAGGAATAGCAACCTTTTCATGTGTTTCGGGCTCCGGGAGTGCCGGGGACGGCGCTTTTTGGAGCGTGGGGGGAGGGAAATGTCGAAGGCCGCCGGATCGATCCGGCGGCCTTCTTTGACATGAAACAAATAGAGAGATGAGAGATGCTTATCGATTGGCCTTGGCGGCGAGTTTGGCGGCCTTGTGCTGCTCCTGACGGGAGATCCACATGGCGCAAGTGGCGTCGCCGGTGATGTTGAGGGTGGTACGGCCCATGTCGAACAGCTTGTCGACGCCCGCGATGATCGCGATGCCTTCGACCGGCAGGCCGACGGACTCGAGCACCATCGCCAGCATGATCATGCCCGCGCCGGAGACGCCGGCGGTGCCGACGGAGGCGAGCGTCGCCGTCAGGACGATCATAGCCATCTGGCCAAGCGTCAGGTCAACGCCGTAGCAGCAGGCGATGAAGATCGCCGCGACGGCCTGATAGATCGCTGTGCCGTCCATGTTGATCGTCGCGCCGAGTGGCAGGACGAATGCGCTGATCTCCGGCTCCGCGCCCATCTTGTTGCAGCACTCGATGTTCAGCGGGAGCGTCGCGTTGGAAGACGTGGTGGTGAACGCGCAGATCATGGCCGGGGCCAGGCCCTTGAAGAACTTGAACGGGTTCATGCCGGACAGGAAGCGCACGGACAGGCCGTAGACCACGACGATATGGATGATGTAGCCGAGATAGGCCACGCCGATGACGATGAGCAGGTTGCCGACGATGGCAGGGCCGTTGACGGCGACGACGTTTGCCATCAGGCAGAGGACGCCGATCGGGGTGAACTTGATGATCATCATCATGATCTGCATGATGACCTTGTTCATTCTGCCGACTGCGCCGCCGACGGGGATGCCATCGTCCCCGGCCGCGAGGATGCCCGCGCCGAAGAAGATTGCGACGACGATGACCGGCAGCATATCAGCGCTTACCATCGGCTTGAGCAGGTTATCGGGGAAGATGTTCACGATGACCTGCATGACGGAGGGGGATTCCTTGGCCTCGTATTCCAGGCCGGTGGTCTGGAGCAGCGGGAAAGCGCCCTTGAAAACGTTGGCCAGCACGAGGCCGATGACGACGGCGATGGCGGTCGTGAACATGTAGTACACGAACGTCCGCAGGCCGACAGAGCCGACGCGCTTGAGATCCTTCAGGGAGACGACGCCGTCGGTGATCGAGAAGAGCACGACAGGGACAACGAGGAACTTCAGCAGGTTGATGTAGATTGTGCCGATGGGCTTGAGGTAATCCGTGGTGAACTCCGGTTTTTTCAGGAAACACAGACCCACGAGAATACCGGCGATCATGCCAATGAAGATCCATACGGACAGTGACAGTTTCTTCTTTTCTTTCATATTCTCCTCCTCTTTCTATCCCCTTCGGGATGCTTTTATTATACCAAGAGCAGGCAAAAAATGGTGTTCAGGTGCTGTGAAGATACAGGGCGTGGCTGTTAATTTCTTAACGAAAAAAGATAAAAAATTATGCATATCGTACAAAATATCGAGATAAAATTCTATATCGATTGTGAAAGATCGATATGAACTAATCGGTTTTTCACGGGAAACGGCTGGAGGCGTGGAGGGGAGCGGCGCGGGCGTGGGGCGGTTGCATTTTCGGCGGTTCTATTTTATAATGTACCTGAACGTGAGAAAAGGAGCCGTGCGTCATGAGCAACCTCTGGAAGCATCTGAAAACCATCACCCATCACCGCAGGCTGGTTCGGCGGGGATGTTTTCGCGTCGGGCTTTACTGGCAGGGGCTGACGCACGATTTATCCAAGTATTCGCCGACCGAATTCTGGACCGGCGTCCGCTATTATCAGGGCACGCGCAGCCCCAACACCGCCGAACGCGAGGCGAAGGGCTATTCCGAGGCGTGGATGCACCACAAGGGGCGCAACAAGCACCATTTTGAATACTGGACGGACATCAATCCGGCCACGCGGCGGTATGAGCCGGTAGAGATGCCGCGGCGGTATCTGGCGGAGATGGTCATGGACCGGATCGCGGCCTGCAAGACCTATCAGGGAGCGGCGTATACCGACGGTTCACCGCTGGCCTATCTGGAACGGGCGCGGGAATCGGACTGCGTGCATCCGGAAACATTCCGGCAACTGCATTTTCTGCTCGAGATGCTTCGAGATCGCGGGGAGGAGGAGACGTTTCGGTTCATCCGGGAGGTTGTGTTGACGGGGAAGGAATTTGCGTTAACATAACTATAAGAAGCCGTGATTGACTTGTGATTTTTGTGCATAATCACGAAATATTCCGTTCTTTTTCCGAAAAACTGCCGATAGCCTGTACCAGGGAAATGCGGTATAATAATAGGACAACCTGATATGCGGCACTGCTTTTGTAATCTTTCCGCCATCCGGCGGAAGAAAATAAAGGAGGATACTATGAAAAAACTCGTAGCACTTCTTCTGGCCGTTGTTCTGGTGCTCGGTCTGATGACCGGCGCGCTGGCCGCGGACGGAGAGCTGGCCGGGAAGACCGTCATCCTGCACACCAACGACGTGCACGGTGCGATCGGCCTGTACGCAAAAGTTGCAGCACTGAAAAAGGACTACGCAGAAAAGGGCGCGGACGTCATCCTTGTGGACGCAGGCGACTACATTCAGGGCACGCCCTATGTCAGTGACTCGAAGGGCGCGGCGGCAGTCGAGCTCATGAATGCGGCGGGCTACGACATCGCCACGTTCGGCAACCACGAGTTCGACTATGGCTTCGACAATCTGCAGAATATCAGGGGCGATGCAAAGTTCAAGGTCATCGGCAACATCCAGTACAATGGCAAGCTGGCCTTCGACGGCACGACCACTGTCACCACTGCGGGCGGCGTCAAGGTCGGCTTCCTCGGCCTGACCACGCCGGAGACCGCCACCAAGGCCCATCCCGCCAAGATCCAGGGCGTGACCTTCATGGCCAAGGACGAGCTTTATAACTTTGCAACCCAAGAGGCCGCCGCGCTCAAGAAGGGCGGCGCGGACGTCGTCATCGCGCTGACGCATCTCGGCGTGGACGAGGAGTCCAACCCCAACCGTTCCACTGACGTCTATGCCAACAGCAAGGGCATCGACTTCATCATCGACGGCCATTCGCACACCGTCATGACAAAGGGCGAGCATGACGAGCCCATCCAGTCCACCGGCACGAAGCTGGAGAATGTCGGTGTGATCGTCATTGACAACGCCACGAAAAAGATCGAGCGCAACGAGCTGGTCAAGCTCGAGGACTATAAAAATGAGGATGCGGCTGTCAAGGCTCTGGCTGATTCGTTCATCAAGGACGTGGACACCCGCCTCGGCGAAGTCTTCGCGAAGACTGAGGTCGACCTCGACGGCAACCGCGATCCCGGCGTCCGCACCAAGGAGACCAACCTCGGCAACCTGATCACGGACGGCATCCTCTGGTATGCGACGAAGGACGGCAAGCTCGACGTCCCGACCGACCATGTGGTCGCACTGACGAACGGCGGCGGCATCCGCGCGTCTATTAAAGCCGGCGACATCTCGATGAAGGACATCAACACGGTCCTGCCGTTCGGCAACACGGTTGCGGTCATCTATATTTCGGGCGCGAGCCTGCTGGAGGCCCTCGAGGCGTCCACCTACTCTCTGCCGACGGCCATCGGCGGCTTCCCGCAGGTGTCGGGCATCCGCTACACTGTCGTGACCGGCGCGAAGTATGACGCCAACGCTGAGACCTATCCGGGCTCGACCTACTATGGCCCGAAGTCGATTCAGCGCGTCACCATTGACAGCATCAACGGCAAGGCCTTCAACCCGAAGGACACCTACGCCGTTGTCACCAACGACTTCACCGCCGCCGGCGGCGACACCTACTACACCTTCAAGACCTCCCCGAAGATCGTCGATACCGGTGTGCCGATGGATACGGCCGTTGTCGAGTACATCAAGACGAAGCTCGGCGGCGTGGTGGGCAAGAGCTATGCTTCCGCGCAGAACCGCATCACGATCAAGTCCTACACCGACGTGGTCTCCACGGCCTGGTACGCCAAGTATGTGGATGACGTCACCGCGAAGGAACTGATGGGCGGGGCGAACGGCAAGTTCGACCCGAACGGCAATATGAACCGCGCGATGCTCGTCACCGTGCTCTATCGGATGGCGGGTTCGCCCGACGTCGAGGGCAAGGTCTCTGAGAAGTTCAAGGACTGCAAGGACGGCGCCTATTATGAAAAGGCCGTTCTGTGGGCCGCAGCGAACGGCATTGTCGGCGGCTATTCCGACGGCACGTTCAAGCCCACCAACCCCGTCAACCGTCAGGAGCTGGCCAAGATTCTCTACGGTTATGATGTCTTTGCCAAGCGCGTTGGGCAGGATTTTGCCGTGAAGCTGACGTACACCGACCTTGACGCCATCCCCAACTGGGCGATGGAGGCTGTGAATTACTGCAACGCTGCCGGTTATCTCCAGGGAAGCAACGGCGCGTTCAATCCGAAGGCGAAGACCACCCGCGCACAGGCCGCAAAGGTTTTGAGCGTGATGGCTGCCTGAGAACAGACTCTTTCAGGAGCATCCCCCTCTTCGGAGGGGGATGCCAAGAATATCAAAAACTATAAAATACAGTTCCGCAATTGAGTCGCAGGGGAAGCGTGAAGGGGGCAAAGAGCCCCCTTCGCGTTCCATCAAGCAGGTTTTTGAACTTTTTAAAGTTCAAAAACCTGGACGGCAGCGGGGCGAAAAGGCTTTTTCGACACGCTGAAAAATCCACTGTATCGGTTGATACAGTGGATTTTTTGCGGAATTCCTGCTAAAAAGTCAGGCGCATCTGGTTCCAGACCACGCCGCCGTGGGTGGAATTGGATGTGACGCCCTCGTTTTGGAAGCCGAATTTTGCGTAGTAGGGGACGAGATGGTCTTTACAGGTGAGCACCAAGCCGCGGCGGCCCTGCACGCGGGCGTCTTCGATGGCGCGGCGGAGCAGTCGTTCGGCGCAGCCCTGGCGGCGATAGGCGGGGAGGGTATTGACACCGAAGATCATCTGCCAGGCGCCATGCTCCTGGTGGAGGGCGGCATTTTCGTACATTTCGTCCGTTAAATCGGGCAAATCGGTACAAAAGCCGTCAACAAACGAGACGACGGATGCGCCGTCAAGGAGCAGCCAGAAGTGATTGCCGTAATTGCGCAGACGCGCGGCAAGCTGGGCTTGCGTTGCGGCCTCCGCCGGGGGAAAACAGGCGGCTTCCACAGCGGTAAGCGCGGGGAGATCCTGAAGGGCAGCGGTACGAATCTGCATAAAAACCTCGAAAAAGTTAGCTCTTTCTTATAAAAGTTGGAATTTTGAAACGATCAGCGCGGTGCACTCCGGGATGGAGAGGCGGCCGGTGTCGAGACAGAGGTCGTGGAACTGCGGCGCGCCCCAGACCTGACCGGTGTACGTTTCGTAGTACTTTTTGCGTTGCTTATCCATTTTGCGGACGAGCTGAAGGGCCTGATTATGGGACAGCTTTTCCTGCTCCATTTTGCGGGCCACGCGCTGCGCCTCCGGGGCGGAGATGAACACGCGCAGCAAGCGGACGTCCTGATTGCGGAGCACAAAATCCGCGCAGCGGCCCACAAAAACGCATTCCTCACGTTTGGATAAACGCTTGATTTCGTGGCTTTGTAGGGCAAACAGAACCTCGGAAGTTGGTTTTCCACGCAGGACGTGATAGTTGCCCTCGTGAACCGTCTGGAACAGGAGGGGGTTGGTCGCCTTTTCGTCCGAACCGCACATCGCCTTCTCCGAAAGCTCACCATATTCGCACGCAAGGCGAATCAATTCTCGCTCATAAACCCGAATTCCAAGCTGATTTGCAACTTTTACGGCGATCTCATGTCCGCCGCTGCCGAACTGCCTGCCGATGCAGATGATTCGGTTTGCCATGGTGATTCCTTCTCTCTGTTTATTTCTTCAGTGCGTTGATGACTTCCCGGGGGAATGAAACGCTGCGGGCTGCGGGGGTAATCTCTGCGGAGAATGTGACAGGGGCATCGGCAAGGACAACGTGGAGTGTGCCGGAGCAGGAAAGGGTGATTTGGGTTAAATTGTTTCCGGTTAGTTCCATTTCAAGCGATCCGGAGGAGAATTGGATGTCCAAAGTTTTGCTTTCCGGTGCGATGGCCTGCGCGACAGCAGCCATGCCGTCCTCGTCCAGGGAGAGAGTATAGGTGGAAGAATCTCCGTTGTGCGTACAAGTGGCCTCGATGGAACGTACAAATTGATCGGCAAGGGGCAGAAGCGTGGCGGAATCTACGAGTGAATTTGTTTCGGAATTCAGGATGTTGCCGGAAGAATCGCAGATTTTATCCCCGGAAAAATACAAAGTCAGAGAACCCTTTTGAATGCTGCCGTATTGCTGGCCGCTGCTTTTGTCGAAATCGAGGGAAAATGCGGTGTCGAGGAGAATGGGGCCGCAGTTTGCTGCAAGGCACAGGTCGTAGGAGGAACGCTCTTCGGAAAGAAGCATTTGCCAGGCGGAAATCAGACGGAAAAAGTCCTCGGAAAACTCGATTTTTTCGGAAGATTCTCCGGAATTGATCGCGGAAAGTACGGATTCCGGGATGTCGACGGAGGCAGGGACAGCTGCGCGGGGCGTAAGGGTGAGGGCGCAGGAAATGTCCGGAGAATTGGATGTTTTGAGGTCGAAGCGCAGCAGGCGCAGCGCACCGTCCGCCGCATGAAGCTCCGCATCTGCTTGGGAGATGGAGAGCGTTTCGGCGGCGTAGGACGGGAGGAGAATGGTTGCAAGTTCTTCGGCATTTTCGGCGGTCAGAGCGATTTGATAGACGGTTTCGTCCTGATTTTTCGATTCGACAAGCTCGGAGGATTCGTACAGGGAAAGGGACAGATCGAGCAGCGCACCATAGTCTGTGAGGGCGGGGGCGGAGAGGGAAAAGGCTGTGCCGTCCTCGAGGTAGAGCGTATGGTTTGCACAGTAGAGCGTGAGACCGTCGGCTGACAGCTGTGTGATGCGCTGATCACCTGATTTTGTGCTTATGACGGCGACATCTGTCTCCGAAGAAACACCATTTACGCAAAAATCAAGGGAGGCTTCCATTGCAAATTCTGCTTGATTTGTGTAATTTTTCAGGATTTTATAAGCATAAAGTCCTGATTTTGCTTTTGAAAATCCGAAAATCAGGAAAGCGGCCGCGCTGAGCAAAACCAGGGCAGAGAGGGGGATCCACCAGCGGAAGCGCCGCTTCGGTTTGGCGGCCGTTCCGGCCGCCTCAGCTTTTGGGCAGGCAGGGGCCTCCGTCGACGGATTTTGCGGCGCATTTTCCGCGGAAAGGTTTGGATTTTCCGGAGGATTATCAGGTTTTGCGGATGCTTGCTGCGATTTCAGTGCGGCAAGCTCGGCCTCGAGTTCGGCGAGCTTTTCCTCGGCGGACTGGGCACGGGCGAGGAGATCTGCATTTTCAGGAGCGGGTGACGCCGCAGAAAATTGCGGCGCAGATTGCGGGTGGTCCCCGTTTACTCCAGCGGCAACGAGCGGCGCGTCGTACGGCTCGGGCTGCGCGGACTGGCGCCGCTTCGCCTTCCGGATGCCCTTGCGGATAAAATGGACGAGCAGGAAGACGAGGAGGGCAAGCAGGAGCGGGATGGAGACCCAGATCCACCAGACCGGCATCGTCGAGATGACGGCGACACGGGCCGTGGCGGCAGGGATGTCGAAGGCGAGATAGCTGCCGATCGTCTCATAGGAGATGGACTGCCAGAGGCCATCCTGCTCGACGTAGATGCGAAGCCGGTCGGACTTGCCCTCGGGCGCGAGATAGCGGACGCGATAGGGCGCAGGGGCGGAGGAGGACACCGTGATGCTCCACTGCTCGACAACGTCCCAGTTGGCGGTCATGGGCGGGAGATGGCCGGGCTCGAAGCTCTCAAAATAGGCCTGCAGACGATTGGCTGCATTGCCCGTGCGGACATGGAAGGCCGTGGGGGAGAGAGGCTCGGCGGTGATGGAGATTGTGTCGCCCTCGGAATAGTTGCCTTCGGCGAGGAGGACGGCGCGGCCGTCGTCCCGCTTGGTCTCGGAGGCCAGGGCGGGGGTATAGGGGGTATCGACGGCGGTGACCGTGGTATCGAAGCGGAGATCGGAAAGATCGGTGCGATCCCAGGCGGCATAGGAGCCATCTTCCGTGGGGATGGAGGGGAAGATGTCGCTCCCGAACGAGTCGCCATAGGAGAAGGACAGCTGCTTGAGCGTTTTGCCTCCGGCGACGAATTTCAGCGTAAAGGTGCGCATGGCCGCGGGGAGCGTTTCTTCTTCGGCGAGCGCTTCGAAGTCCACAGGTTCCGCAGCGCCCGAGATGCTCTGGCGATTGAGGCCGGCGAGGGTGTCGGAGACGAAGCGGTTTTCGGTGTAGGTGCCGTCTGTGCTGCCGGCGATTGCGCCGGAATACTGGTCGCAGGCCGGAATCACGACGAGGCTGACGCAGCCGGCAACCGTGGAGCCGGAGCCGTCGAGTGCCTCGGCGATGCCGGAACCGGTGATGCCGCCGACGTAGGTTTTCCCGGAGAGGGTGGCTTTTGCAAAGCTGTTTTGCACGGTGGCGGCGGTGAGGCCGGTGATGCCGCCGACGTAGGAGCCGGAGTCGCTGGAAAGGACGCCGTAGCCCTCGCAGGCGGTGATGAGGCCGAGATCCATCCGGCCGCAGATGCCGCCGACGTAGGAACGCTTGCCGGTGACGGCACCGGTATTGGTGCAGGACTGAAGGACGGCGCGGTAGGTATACTGGCGCTGGTAGGCACCGGAGAGGTCTGAGGAGACGTCATCTTCCGGGTCGAGCGCGTATTCCAGGGCCATGGAGCCTGCGACGCCGCCGGTATTGATGTCGCCGGAGACGGCGGCTTCGTTGCGGCAGAGGGAGACTTTGCCGAGGGTGATCTTGTCGACATCGACCGAGGAAGCGTCGGTGACGGCGTTTTTGACGCCATCTTCGGCGTTGTTGACGGCGTCAAAGAGGGTGTTGGAGATTTGGTTGAACTTTTTGTTGATGGCCTTGACGTCGTTGGAGAGGGCGCCGACCGTGCCGCTGAGGGAATCGCTGAGCAGGGAGATCTGGCTGGAGACACCGGAGACGGCGGAAGAAAGGTTGCCGAGATCCGGTGCGGCGACAAGCCCTCCGTTGGCGTCGAGCCGCCCGTTTGCGACGCCGGTGTGGTCAATCTGCACCTGACCGGGGTTCACGGTGACGGTACCGTCACCGGTGGAGACGCCAATGGAGACGCCGCCGTCTTCGTTCGGCGTGACATCGATGTTGCCGAGGGAGCCGGAGGTGGAGTCGATGGTGGAATCGCTGGGGGTGGCGGTGGTGGAGGAGTTCGCGGAGCCGGTGCCGGTGACGTTTGCGCTGCCGTTGACGTTGACGCGGACGTTTTCTGCCTCGGCGACGGCGGTATCGACATAGCCGGAGAGCGCATTGATCCGGGAGGAGACGCCGCCTGCGCCGCCCTGCGCGTCGCTGGCTGCCTGGTCCACGAGGGTGCTCAGCTCATCGAGCTGCTTTTGAAGCTTGGCGGTGCTCTTTTCGTCGAGCTGCATTTCGATGTACGGTTCGACCTGGCCCACGACGCCGCCGACATCTTTTCGGCCGGAGATGGCGCCGGTATTGACGCAGCTGATGAGCTGGCCGCAGCTGCGGCCGGCCACGCCGCCGACGTTATAGCCGATGTGCGGGTAGCCGATGGCAGCGGTATTGCGGCAGGCGGAGAGCGTGCCGGCATTGTAGCCCGCGATGCCGCCGGTATCGGTGGCGACGTTGGCGGTGGAGAAGTCGGAAAGGTGGGCCAGATCGAGGGAGAAGGAGAGGTCGAGATCAGACAGGTCGATGCCGGGGTCGACGCTCTCGATATTGACGTAGGCGGCGTTTTCACAGTCTTCGATCACGCCGAGGCTGCAGCCGGCGAGGCCGCCGGTGCGGTTTTCACCGTCGACCGTGCCGCTGGTGCGGCAGGCGCGGAGGACGCCGGAGGCCTTGTTTTCACCGACGAGGCCGCCGGTGGAGAAGGTGCCGGAGACGGAACCGGAGAAGGTGCAGTTTTCGATGGTGCCGTAGTTTTCCCCGGCGAGGCCGCCGGTGGCGCTGCTCTCACCGGAAGGGGCAACGGTGGCCTCCAGGGTGAGGTTTTCCACGCGGCCGGTGGGCTGGATGGTGCCGATCAGGCCGCTGGGGGAGCAGGCGGCGGTCAGCGTGAGGCCGCGGATGGCATGGCCCTGGCCGTCAAACGTGCCGCCGAAGGTGGCAATGGGGGTGAAGTCGAGGCCGGTGAGGTCGAGATCGGCCGCGAGCACGACCCGTTTGTCCCGCGACCAGGCGTCGAGCGTGCAGCTTTCGGCAAGGGCGAGCAGGTCTTCTGCCGTGGCGATGGAGATCGTCTCCGCTTCGGCATCCTCTGTCTGGGGGGCGGAGGCTTCGGCGGGCTTGACAGCTTCGGCGTCCGCCGCGTCATCCTCGACGGCGAGGGCGGGGAGGGCCGTAAAGCTCACGAGCGTGAGGAGTGCAAGCAGGGCCGCGAACAGGCGGCGAAGCACATTATTTTGTTTCATCATCATCCGCCTCCTCTTCACTTGCTGAACCGGATACAAGATTGAGATCGATTTCGCCCTCGACGACGGCGTGAACCGCGCCGCGGATGGTGCCGTTGATGTGGCCGGAGACCATGCCGTTGACATAGGTGCGGCCGCTGCCGGCTTTATGGCCGCCGACGGCGACGGAGGGCACGGAGAAGGAAGTCTTGTCGACGATGCCGCTGCCGATGAGCAGGATCTGCGGCAGGACGAACATGACGAGGAACATCGAGATGACCGTGCCGCGGCCAAGGCTCTCGCCGATGCCGGCGATGACCGGCTCGGAGGTCATGTTGCCGATCAAAAAGCCGCAGACGGAGAGAATCGAGCCGGAGGTGAGGATCGTCGGGAAGGCAAAGTTGAGCGTTTCGACGATGGCTTCGCGGTGGTGCATTTTGCCTTTGAGCTCCTGATAGCGCGTGGCGATGACGATGGCGTAGTCGATGTTCGCGCCCATCTGGATGGAGCTGACGATCAGGTAGCCGAGGAAGAAGAGGTATTTGCCCGTGATCTTCGGGAAGGAGAAGTTCAGCCAGATGCTGCCCTGGATGACCAGGATCAGCAGGAGCGGCATACCGGCGGATTTGAACGTGAAGAGCAGGACAACGAGCACGATGAGCACCGAGACGATGCTGACGACCGTGTTGTCGATGGCGAAGGACTTTTCAAAGTCGTATTCGTTGGTGCTGTTGCCGGCGACGTAGACCGGCTCGTCGGGGTAGTATTTTTCAGCGATCTCACGCATGGTGTCGGTGAAGTGATAGGTTTCGTCGCCGCTGACGGGGAGGTTCAGGTAGACAAGCATGCGGCTGAAGTCCTCGCCCTGAAGCTGGTTTTTGGCGCTGGTCATCTGCGTCTTTGCGTCGTTCAGCATTGCGGTCTGGTCGTCGCTGAGCGTGACGAGGCCGGAGTCAATCTGGTCGCAGACGTAGAGGAGCATATCGATGAGGGGAACCTGATAGTTTGCAATATTGCCGGCGAGCTGGCCGTAGTTTTCCTGGTTGGCGGCGTAGGCTGCATAGACAACCTCGGCGAGCTCGTAGTCGAGCCCGGCCAGCTCTGCAAACTGGCGGGGGGTGAGCTTGTCGGCGAGCATGTAGCCGTCCATGGCCTCAATGTTGGTCAGGCCCATGGAGGAGTCGACTTCGTCGTAGGCGGAGAGCTCTTCCAGGATGGCGCGCTCTTTGTCGAAGTCCCCGGCGGGGACAACGAGGGCGACCATATTGGTGGAGGGGAAGCGTTCTTCGATCATGTTTTCGGCGATCTGGGTGTCATTGAGCTTCGGTGCGGAGATGAGGCTGTAGCCGTAGGCGTAGGGGCAATCCGAGGAGAGCTTGAAGCCGAAGACAACGAAGATCAGGAAGATGGCCGGGACGAAGAAGCGCGTGGCATAGTCATATTTGCCGATGAAGGAGATCTTCGGGACAAAGCTGCGGTGCGCCGTGCGGTCGATCAGCGGGCCGAAGAGCATGAGCAATCCCGGCATCACGAGGAAGGCGGAGAGCAGCGCGAAGGCGATGGACTTGATGAGGCAGATGGCCATATCGGGGCCGAGCTTGAACTGCATGAAGAGCATCGCGACCAGGCCGCCGACCGTGGTCAGGCAGCTTGCGCCGATTTCAGGGATGGATTTGGAAAGGGCGGCGATGACCGCCTCGCGGATGGGGAAGAGGCGATGCTCTTCCTTGAAGTGGTTGCAGAAGATGATGGCGTAGTCGATGGAAAGCGCCAGCTGCAGGATACTCGTGACGGAATTGGAGATGAACGAGATCTTGCCGAGCAGGTAGTTCGTGCCCTGGTTGGTGATGAGGGCGACAACGAACGTCAGGATCAGGACCGGGACCTCGCCGTAGGTTTCGGACGTGAGCAGGAGCACCACGACGATGACGACGGCGACGTAGATCATGATGATGCTGATTTCATGGTCGATGATCTCGGCCTGGGTGTTGCCGAGGTCGGTATCGACGTAGAGATCGTAGGCGGCGAGGGCCTCTTTGACGGCGGCGAGGCTCGTCAGGCAGGCGTCATCGTCCTCAGAATAGTCGAAGGTGACGGAATAGAGGGCGGAGAGGTCGTTATAATGGTCGACGGTATCGTCGTAGTCGACCATCTGGACGCCGCGGATGGATTTGATGGTGTCGGCAAGATCGGCGGCCTCGTCTTTGGTGATGTTTGTGACCATGACCTTGGCGGTGCCGTAGGTGATGAATTGCTCGTCCATGATGTTCAGGGCCTGCTTGGTCTCGGAATCTTCAGGGAGGTAGAAGGTGAGGTCGCTTTCGACCTCGACCCAGTTGCGGGAGAAGGCGGAGAAGATGAGCAGGATGATGGTGACGAGGAAGATAAGGCTGCGCTTGTCGACGATGAAGGCCGACAGCTTCTCCATAAAGGAAGCGCCGGAGCCTTCGGCGGTCTGATTCATAGGAAGGGCCTCCTTTCAAGGGCGGGATGGGGGAGCTCAGTCATCAACCAGCTCATAGTCGTCGCCATCGTCTTTGGGACGGGCGGAACGGATGATCTTGACGGCGGTGAGGATGGTGCTGATGTTCATGATGCCGTCGACGATGAGCGTGACGCCGAGCAGTTGGGTGAGCACGCGGGTGCCCTCGCCGGGGTGGAAGAGGAGAACAAGGCCGAGAATGGCCGTGGCGATGGCGGAGATGAGAATGAGCCACCAGGCACGGATGCCGAAGGGGCGGGCGTCGAGCGCGATGCGGACGCGGGTGAGGCCGTCGGCCAGGAGCATCAGGCCGAAGAACAGGCCAAACAGGGCCATCATCCGCTCGGTACGGAGCAGAAGAAGCAGGCCGAAGATGAGATAGAGGATGCCGAAGACCAGATCAGACTCGAAGACGAGCTGATAGGGGTCTTTGGAGAAGAAGCCGGCGAGCTTCACGATGCCGAAGACCAGGAAGAGCACGCCGAGCAGCACGCCGAGGATGGGATAGAACGTATCGGAGAAGAAGGCCAGGCCCACGCCCGCAAGAATGAGCAGGGCGGAGATGACCAGGTAACCGGTTTTTGCAACTTTCAGTAGAGAACGCATGACATTGCCTCCTGTTTTTCGGGCAGCGGCGCACAATCCGGCGGACGGATCCGGCGGGGGCGGGAGTGCCGGGAGCGCTTCGTTTGAAGGGCGTGAGGCGGAAACGAAGGGCTGGGGAATGCCGCTGTGCCGGGGTGCGCGGGCGGGATTGCGCGGGGCGCCTGAGATGAAACTTCAATATGGCAACAGTATAGCACAAAGACAGGAAAAGGAGAAGTGGTCAAATGGACGGAATTGTGGCGGTGGGGCGGTTTTTGCTTTGCGTTTTGGCGGAGGGTATGATAAACTGGATGAAAAGTGAGGTGGACAGCATGGCGGGGCAGACGCAGAAGGCAATTCGGACGGCGTTTTTGACGCTGCTGGAGGAGCGGCCGCTCAGCGAGATCACGGTGAAGCTGATCGTGGAGAGCTGCGGGATCAACCGAAAGACGTTTTACAACCATTACCGGGATATCCCGGATCTGATGGAGAAGATTTTGACCGGGGAGATGGACGCCATCATGGCGCGGGATACGCAGGTGGACTCGATTGAGCAGTGTATGCGCTCGGTCATTGAGTTTGCCCTGCAGCACCGGCGGGCGGCGCTGCATATTTTTCAGTCGGTGGGACGGGACACCTATGTGGAGAGTCTGCTGAAGCTGTGCGACTATCTGGTGCGGACGTATCTGGCGCGCGTAGAGGGCGTGCGGGAAATGGATGGACGCGACCGGGAACTGCTGATCGGGCTCTACCGGGGGCAGCTGTTCGGGATGGTTTCGGAGTGGATGATGCGGGGGATGCAGAGCGATATTTTACAGGAGTTTCTCCGCATATGTGAGCTGCGCAGCGGGATGACCGAGGAGCTGGTGCAGAGAAGCCTGCGTTCGCGCAGGGATGCGGGATGAATACATGATAATAAAAAGCGCCGTTCCCGGGGTCGGGAACGGCGCTTTTTTGGATGCCGGGAAGGCCCTGATATGGGGCTGTGCGGGAATCAGGGCGCGAGGGTACAGGAGATAGGGGTGTTGTAGGCGGGGGAGAGATCGCCGGTGGCGTTGGCCGCGTCGAGCGAACTGGGATAGAGGCCGTAATATTGCAGGGCGTCTTCGGCATAGATCGCGACGGCGAAGCCACAGTCGAGCGAGGAGCTGTAGGGCTTCACGGCGCTGCTGTGACGCTCACTGCAGACAACGGCAAGGCGGCCGTCCTGCCAGGCGAAGGCGCGGTTTTGCGTGCTGTACCAGGGAAAGAAGGTTTCGGAGCGTTCCTGCTCGGAGAGCATGACGTGCAGGGCCTGACGGAGCGTGCCGTCCGGCTGAAGGGCATAGAGAAAGAACTGATCGTCGAAGCGGACAAGCTGGAAATCCCGGCCGTCGACGCGGTCGGCCCAGGCGGATGCGGCGTCAAAGGGCAGGAGGGGGCAGCGCTGGAGAAGGGCGCCGGTTTTGGCGTCGAGTACGAGAATGTTGTAGACTCCGTCCTCGACGGTATGCAGAAACAGGCGTGTGCCGTCGGCGCTGACGGCGAGATGGGTGAGGGTGGTGTCAGGAGAGACGGGATAGAGGCAGGTAAGGCAGTCGGCAAAGACGTCGTAGCCCTGCCAGCCGTCCGGCTGGCCCTTATAGGGTTTCTCGGTATCGACCTGACCGTAGGGCAGGCAGTAGAGCCCATAGCCGCCGGGGATGCGGCTGGTGTCGATGTACTGGCCATTTACGGTTTTGTTGTCAAAGAAGAAGTAGAAGGCGTCGGCTGTGGCGATGGACTGGGTATAGAAATTGAAGCTGTCGCCCTGCTCGGCACTGCTGATACCGACCGACTGGCCGCCGTCTACGGATTTTTCCACCTCGATCTGCAGGTACTGGTCGGGCAGGACGGGGATCTGGAAGAAGGCGGTCAGGCGGTCGATGGCGTCCTGCTCGGGGCCGTAGAGGTAGGAGACCTGGGTGCCGTAGAAGAGGTTTGGCAGGACGATGTTGATCTCCAGAGGGTAGGTTTCGTAATAGTCCGCGACGCGGAGGATGGAGGAGGCGGCGGTGCCGGGCTGCACCTTGTCCTTGAGCGCCTGCACGGCTGCGCTGAGCGGGTTTTCGTCCTCAGTGCCGAAGCCGGAGCTGATGCCGTCCGTGATGTAGAGGTCGCACGGCTCACTTGCGCCGTTGTCCCAGTAGCGGCCGTTTTCGAAGGTATAGGCCGTCTGGGCGGTGTAGCGGGTGGGGGAGAAGGTGATGTCGCTGCGCCAGCGGAGGTAGTATCGGTACTGCGTATCGAGGCGGACGGTGAGGCCGGAGGCGGCCGATGGGTCGCCGCAGAGCACCTGCTCGGTGAAGGCGATTTGATCCTTCGGCGCGTCCAGCGCGGAGACGGCGAGGACGGCCGGAACCGTGAAGGCCAGGATGAGAGCAAGCAGGAGGAGGGGATATTTACGCATCGTCGTCCTCCTTTCCGGTGAGGCTGGTGAGGGCGCGGCTGACGCGGTCGGACTGATAGTGATAGCTCGATTTGACGTAGTCCATGAGGGTCTGGCCCTGGGATTCGAGGTCGCTCAGCTGGGTGTCGCCGACGATCTGCCCCTTGTGCAGGAGGATGGCGCGGCCCAGAAAGCCGGAGACTTCCTCGATGAGGTGCGTGGAGAGAAGGAGCGTTTCGTGCGGCTCGAGGATGCCGAGGAGGACCTTATAAAAATCCTCGCGGTTGAAGACGTCGTTGCCCGCGAAGGGTTCGTCCATCAGGATATAGTCCGCGCCCTGGCTGAGGGCGAGGATGACCTCAAACTGGTTTTGCTGGCCGGTGGAGAAGCTGCGGATGGGCTTGCGGCCTGGCAGGGCGAAAAAGTCCATGAGGCCGGAAAAGCGCGCGGCGCGAAAGGTTTCAAAGTGCGCGGCGTAGAAGTCGCGGTGGTCGTTTGCGGTGAGGCTGGGGAAAAAGCTGTGCTCACAGGTGGCAAACGAGAGGCGGGCAATGTTTTTGCGGGTGATGGGTTCGCCGTCCAGCGTGATGTCGCCGGTGTAGGAAACGAGATTCAGAATCGACTTCAACAGGGTGGTTTTGCCCGCGCCGTTTTCGCCGAAGAGGCCGATCAGTTCGCCGGGGCCAATGGACAGCGAGACGTCGTCCAGCGCTTTTGTTTTACCGTAGGTTTTGGAGATGTGGTGCAGTTCGATCATCCGAAGGCCCTCCAGAAAAGAAAGTGTTCGCCGGCCGGCAGGCATTGCTGCGGCGTGGCACGGAAGTAGAGGAGATTGCAGAGGCAGATGAGCAGTGCGGTGAGGACGAGGCCGGCGGCAAGGGCGAGCAGGGGGAGCGCGGCGCAGCGGCGCGGAAGCTCCCACCGGTCGGGGAGGCGGCGCATGAGATAGATGGATTTGGAGCCGCGATAGAAGGAGGCCAGGTTCAGGCCGATGTCCGCGAGGCAGAGAAGAAAATAGGCGGGCGCGGCGAGGAAGGACCCGCGCAGAATGTCGGACAGCGGGACGATCTGCGCGCCGGCGCGCAGCAGGCGGCGGCCGAGGACGGTTTCGTAGAGCGCGGAGCGGGCGGCGGAGTAGCGGAAGAGAAAGACGAAGAAGGAGCCGCAGAGGAGAAAGAGCGCGAGATAGAGCGCGGAGCGGAGCAGGCAGCGCCTGGCGTTGACGCCGGGGGGCACGCAGTCAGGGAGTTTGCGGGTCAGGTTCATCTTCTTGCCTCCTTGTTCCGTTGTGGGCGGAGAGATATGCGCCGCCGAAGGCGATGGCCGCGGTGATGGCGACGGCGAAGAGCCAGATGCAGCTGAGGGCGCCGCTGCCGAGCCGGACGGGCAGGCGCGCGTTCATCCAGACGAGGGAGAAGGCCGCGGCTGCGGCACGGCGGTCATTTCGCAGGGCGCTGGCGGCGGCTGCGCAGCTCAGGCCTGCGCAGGGGAGATTGAGCAGGTTGCGCGCCCAGGCTGCGGGCTCTCCGAAGGGGAGCAGGCCATGCAGAAAGCTGTTTCGCGCAAGCATCAGAAAGACACCCTGGGGGCCGAGGGAATAGGCGGCGCTTTTTTGGTAGAGAAGCGCGAGGGCAAAGACAATGAGGATTTGGGCGGCGTAGAGCAGGAGGAAGCAGGCCGTGGAGGTGAGCGCGTCCCAGAGCAGGAAGGCGCGCTCGGAGATTTGCAGGCGCTGGAGCAGGCAGGCCGTTTTGGAGCGCTTGGCGCCGGGGCCGATGCAGAGCAGGCAGGCGGTGAGGTTGACGGCCACGAAGAGAATCCAGAGCACGGTAAGGCCGGGACCGAAGCCGTCGCCCCAGGCCTTTGGCAGACCGAGGGCGAGGAAGACGGCGGCAGAGAGCGCGGCGGCAGCCAGGATGAGGAGCAGAAGGCGGAAGAGCCTGGTGCGGATGCAGAGCGCGAAGACGCTCAGGTGTTTTCGCATGACGATTCCTCCCAAAATTCTGAGATGAGGCGCAGAGCGTCTTCTTTGGCGATGCCAAGCTGACGCAGCGAGCGGGTGGCAGCGCGGAGATCTTCGCGCAGGAGCGTCTGCCGGAGGACGGCGAGCGAGGCGTCGTCTACGGTGATGCAGCTCTTGGCGCCGGTGTGTGAGGTAATGAGGCCCTCCTCTTCCAGAAGGCGGAAGGCCTTTTGCACGGTGTTGGGATTGACGCCGAGCAGGGCGGACAGGACGCGGCGGGAGGGGAGCTCGTCACCGTTTTGAATGGTTCCGGCGACGCAGCCGCGGCGGATGAAGTTTTGAATTTGCAGGTAGATCGGCGTGCCGCCGACCGCGCGGAAGGACGAGAAGGAGACCATGGCTTCACCACCGTATTACTGGTATGATACAGTTTATAACCGTATTATAGGCGTAATACGGTTTTCTGTCAAGCGAGATCTGAAAAACGGCATGAGATTTGTGAAAAATGACGGGGATTCGCATTGACAGGGTGGAATTACAGGGATATAATATAAATGACGTGAATGGAGGTTCACGTCTGAATGTTTGAAGACTGAGGGGTGCCGGATGTATAAAAAGCTGGGAGAGGCGGCGCTGGAGGCAATTTTGGAGAGCGGCGTGGAGGAATTCGCGCGGTGCGGCTATCAGCCGGCCTCCGTGGCGAAGGTAGCGCGGAGCGCGGGCGTGAGCGTCGGCGTGATCTATAAATATTTCGGTGACAAGCAGGCGTTTTTTCTGGCCTGCGTGCGCCACAGCCTGGAGCTGCTGGACGCGACGCTGCGCGAGGCTGTGCCGGAGGGGGCGGACGCGAAGACGAGCATCCGTGCGCTGGTGCGGGCGCTGATCGACGCGGCACGGCGGCACGGGAATTATAACGTTCTATACAATGAAATCACCTCTGGGAGCTGCCGGGCGTTTGCGCCGGAGCTGGCCCGGGAGATCGAGGCGCGGACGGCGGCGCTCTATACGAGGCTGTTTGCCGCTGCCCGGGCGGAGGGGACGCTGCGCGCGGAGATTCCGCCGGAGCGGTTTGCATTTTTCTTTGACAATCTGCTGATGATGCTGCAATTTTCGTATTCCTGCGACTATTATCAGCACCGGATGCGGCTTTACTGCGGCGAGGAAGACGGAGAGGACGAGCGGATGGCAGAGCAGCTGACGCGCTTTATCCTGGGCGCGATGAAGGGGGCGGACGCATGCAGCACATCATAGCGTACGATTTTGGGACGACGGGCGTGAAGACCTGTTTGTTCGCGGTGGACGGCGGGATCCGGATGGTATCGAGCGCCTACGCGCCCTATGGGCTCTATATCCGGCAGGACGGCGGCGCGGAGCAGGACGCGGAGGAATGGTGGAGCGCGATGTGCAGCACCACGCGCGCGGCGATGGAGGCATCTGACCTCGCGCCGGAGGCGGTGACGGGGATCTCGTTTTGCTCCCAGATGCAGGGCATGGTGCTCGTCGACGAGGACGGAAACGCGCTGCGCCGCCCGATGAGCTATATGGATCAGCGCGCGGGCGCGGAATTCCGCGCATGTCAGACGCACGGGCTGACGATCTCGGGTGTGAACGCGGGGATGATGCTGCGGAGTCTGGCCGCGACGCATGCCGCGTCGACAAGCGTGAAGGATCCGCTCTGGAAATACAAGTGGGTGCAGGCACATGAGCCGGAGGTCTTCCGGAGGGCGCACAAGTGGCTCGATGTGAAGGAATATCTGATCGCGCGCTGCACGGGGGCGTTTGTGATGACGCGCGATTCGGCCTATTCCACGTTTCTCTATGACACGCGGCCGGGGCGCGAGGGCTGGAACGCGGGGCTCTGCCGGATGTATGGCGTGGAGGCGCGGCATCTGCCGCAGATCATTGAATGCACGGATGTGGCCGGGACGCTGACGCAGCGGGCCGCAGCGGAGCTGGGGCTTTGCGCGGGGACACCGGTTTATGGCGGCGGCGGAGACGCGACGCTCATCGGCGTCGGCGCGGGCGCGACGGAGGTCGGGCAGACGCATGTCTACTCCGGGACGTCCGGCTGGGTCGGGACGGTGATGGATCATCAGGCCGTCGATGTGGTGGCCATGATGGCGGGCATCGTCGGGGCGGAGCGCGGAAAATACAACTATTTTGCCGAGATGGAGACGGCGGGCAAGTGCTTTGAATGGGTGAAGGATCATCTGGTGCTCGACGAGGTGAACGTGTATCTTGCGAAGACCGATGTGGCGGAGAGCCAGGAGACGATCTATGAGAGCTTATATGATTACATGTCCGACACGGTGGAAAAGGTGGCGCCCGGCTCCGGCGGCGTGATCTTTACGCCGTGGCTGCACGGCAACCGCTGCCCGTTTGAAGACCCTGCCGCGGCGGGGATGTTTTTCAACCTGCGGCTCGAGACCGGGAAGGCGCAGATGCTGCGTGCGGTGCTCGAGGGAATCTGCTTCCATCTGCGGTGGATGCTCGAGGTGCAGGAAAAGAAGACGAAGACGTCGGATCCGATCCGGTTTGTGGGCGGCGGAGCGCTGTCGAAGGTGACATGCCAGATGATGGCCGACATCACGGGACGGACCGTGGAAACGGTGGAGAACACGAAGGACGTCGGCGCGATCGGCGCGGCGATGCTGGCCGCGGTGGGAAGCGGCGAATTTGCAAGTTTGCAGGAGGCGGCGGGGCTGGTGCGTGTGAATGGGACGTACCGGCCCGATCCGGCGAATAAGGCGGTCTATGACCGGAATTTCCGGGTGTTCCGGAAGCTGTATGCGGCAAACAGGGAAAATTTTGCGATGTTAAATCGAACGGAGGGATAACGGATGGAAGAAATGGAACTGCGAAGAATCGTGGCGGAGACGGGGCCGGAGCTGCTGCGCGAGGGGCTGGTGGCCCGGACGTGGGGCAATATCAGCGCCCGCGTGGACGAGACGCACTATCTCATCACGCCGAGCGGACGGGACTATGCGGGCCTGACGGGGGAGGATCTGGCGCTTTGCGACCGCGTGAGCGGGTCGTATGTGGGGCGCTATCGCCCGTCGAGCGAGCGGGGCGTGCATGCCATTGCCTATGCGCTGTTTCCGGAGGTGGGCTTCGTGATCCACACGCACCAGGTCTATGCGACGGCACTGGGCCTTGCGGGCTTCCAGCGCGGGAGCTTTACGGGAGACGAGCGCGTCCGGCTCGGCGGTGTGGCGGTTGCGGGCTATGGCCTTTCGGGGTCGAAAAAGCTGCAGGCCGGCGTGCGCGCGGCGATGGAGACCGGGGCGCACACCATCTTCATGCCGCACCATGGGGCGCTTGTCTGCGGACGCGACCACGACGAGGCAATGCAGCGGGCGAAGCTGCTGGAGACGCTCAGCCGGCGCTGCTGGCGCGGGACGCTGACGCCGGGACAGGTGCTTGCGGAGGAGCAGAAGGCGGCGCTGCTGGCAAAGGTCCGGCACACGAGGCCGCAGGCGCAGTTTGTGACGACCGAGGCGCTGCTGACGCTGGCAGCGCTCGGGAAGCCGCTGCGCGCGCAGCTGGACGATATGGCCCAGATGATCGGCGGAAAGATGCCGTGTGCGGAGGCGACGGCGAGCGGGATTGTCCACGCGCTGGAGCAGGCACCGGCGGCGTTGGTGCCGGGAGTCGGCGCGGTGGTCTCGGCGGAGGACGCGGGAGACTGCGAGGCGCTGGGTTTGCTTGCAGACAAGGCGGCCATTGCGGCACTGCATGTGCTGGCGCTGGGGGCAAAGGCCGATCTGGGCCGGAGCAACGCGGCGGTGCAGCACTGGGTCTATGTGCACAAGTATTCGAAGCGGAAGGGGTAAGGCAATGGAACGGAAGAAGGAAGTTTTGCGGGCGGCAAAGTTTGTGCTGTTTTCCGCGTCGGCCGGGATCATTCAGCTGGGGCTGTTTACGGTACTCAATGAGCTGGCCGGATGGAGCTACTGGCCGTGTTATTTGATTGCGCTGGTGGCGTCGGTGGTATGGAATTTCACGCTGAACCGGAAGTTTACGTTCAAAAGCGCCAACAATGTGCCCAAGGCGATGGCGCTGGTGCTGGGCTACTATGCGGTATTTACGCCGCTGTCCACGATTTTTGGAAACTGGCTGGTAGAATCCTGCCATTGGAACGAGTATCTGGTGACGGGGATCAATATGGTTTTGAATTTTGCGACGGAATATCTGTTTGACACGTTTGTGGTGTTCCGCGGCAGCATGGATACGAATGACATCGCAAAAAAGGAGAAAGAGAGATGACAAACTGCGGTATCAGCCGTTGGGACGACCCCAACGAGATCAATGCGAGATTGAAGAATCTGACGGGACAGCCCATCTGGGAGGTTTCGGATGAATATTATGAGGAAACCGTGCTGCCCTACTTTGAGGAGAAGTGCAAGGGATCGAAGGCGGTTTATGAAGAGGCGAAGGAGTATATTCCGGGGGGTGTGCAGCACAATCTGGCGTTTAACAAGCCGTTTCCGATGTGCATGGCGCGCGCCGACGGCGCGTATCTCTACGACAAGGACGGGAACCGCTACATCGACTTCCTGCAGGCCGGCGGGCCGACGATCCTTGGCAGCAACTACCCGGTGATCCGGGAGGCGGTGATCGGGCTGCTGAATGAGTGCGGGCCGGTGACGGGCTTGCTGCACGAGGCGGAGCTGATGATCGCGCGGGAAATCAACCGGCACATGCCGAACGTGGAGATGTTCCGCATGCTCGGCAGCGGCACGGAGGCCGTGATGGCGTCGCTGCGCATTGCGCGGATCGCGACGGGGAAGAAACGGATCATCAAGATCGGCGGGGCGTATCACGGATGGTCGGATCAGATGGTTTATGGGCTGAAAATTCCGGGCAGCCGGGCGCTGCTGGAGTCCCACGGGATTCCGGGCGGGTGCTATGGGGCGACGGACGAGGTTCGGCCGAATGACCTTACCATGCTCGAGGAGATGTTAAAGCGCAACAAGCTCCTCGGCGGGACGGCAGCAGTGCTCGTGGAGCCGGTGGGGCCCGAGAGCGGAACGCGGCCGGTGGCACATGATTATAATGCGGGCGTGCGGGCGCTCTGCGACAAGTATGGTGCGCTGATGATTTTTGACGAGGTTGTGACGGGATTCCGCGTGGCGCTTTCGGGTGCGCAGGGATATTTCGGCGTGGTGCCGGATCTTACGGTATTCGGCAAGATCGTCGCGGGCGGTTATCCGGCGGCCGGCGGCGTCGGAGGCAAGAAGGAATACGCGCAGCTGATGGCGGCGGGCCTCGCCACGGGCAAGCACCGCGCCTATGTCGGCGGAACACTGGCGGCGAACCCGCTGTCCTGCCTCGCAGGCTACACGGCGATCCGCGAAATTGAACGCACGAACGCCTGCGAGATTGCGGGGCGGATGGGCGACCGGCTCTGCGACGGACTGAAGGGACTGCTCGAACAGTATGGGCTGCCGTTTGTGGCGTACAACCAGGGGTCGATCGTGCATCTGGAATGCACGGGTGCGATGAGCTTTGATTTCTCGTCGATGTCGTTTGCAAAGTCGGCGATGGGGCTGCTCAAGCACAAGGATATGATGTATGTCCGCAAGGACTCGATGGAGCGCATGGGCGCGGCGTATATGGCCAACGGCATCGTGACGTTGGCCGGGAGCCGGATGTATACGTCCATGGCTGACACGCCGGAGATTATCGACGAGGCGCTGGAGCGCTTTGAAGAGGTGTTCCGGCATGTTCGGAAGACCAACAAGGGAATGCTGTAAAGCGTCTGCAGTAGAGCGAAAGGGGGCGGGAGCCTCCTTTCGCTTTTTTGGGTTGGCTTTTTCTGGCGTTTTGCGGCCAGGTGTGGTAAAATGGGGACAGAATCAGGAAAAGGAGAGAGGGCAATGAAGAAAATCTCCGCGCGGATGTGGGCCACGCTGATTTTGATTGGGCTGGTGGGGCAGTTTGCCTGGACGATCGAGAATATGTATTTCAACGTGTTTCTCTACAACACCATTTCGACCGATCCTGGGTATATCTCGGCGATGGTTGGCTGGAGCGCCGCGGCGGCGACGCTCACGACGCTGCTGATGGGGGCACTGTCTGACCGGGCGGGCAGGCGGAAGGTGTTCATCTGCGGAGGATATCTGCTCTGGGGCGCGAGCACGGCGGCCTTTGGCTTTGTAACAGTGGAGAATGCGGCAAAGCTGTTTCCGGCCAACGCGGTGGGCGCGGCGGCGATGATGGTCGTGGTGCTGGACTGCGTGATGACCTTTTTCGGGTCGACCGCGAACGACGCGGCCTTCAATGCCTACATCACGGACAACATCTCCGAGGACAACCGGGGAAAGACCGAGGGTGTGTTGGCGGTGCTGCCGCTGCTGTCGATGCTGGTGATCTTCGGCGCGTTCGATGGGATGACGCAGCGAGGGCAGTGGCGGAAGTTTTTTGCGATCTTCGGCGGGCTGGTGACGCTGACGGGGCTGATCGGGTGTGTCCTCATCCGGGAGCCGAAACGGGCGCCGGGGCGGGAGCCGTATTTCCGGAATCTTGTCTATGGGCTGCGGCCGGACGTGGTACGGGAAAATCCGGCGCTGTATCTGGCGCTGGCGGCATTTTGCGTATTTTCCGTGGCGGTACAGACGTTTTTTCCATATCTCATCATCTATCTGCAGAACTATTTGAAGATTGAGGGCTATGCCCTGGTGCTGGGCGTGGTTTTGATCGCGGCATCGGTGGTGAGCGTTGGGTTTGGGCGGGTCATTGACCGGGTCGGGCCGCTGCGGTTTACGCTGCCGGCGGCCGGCGTGATGCTTGCAGGGCTGCTCGGGATGTATTTTGCGCGGGGCATGCTTGCGGTCATTTTGGCCGGGTGTGTGATGATGAGCGGATATATGCTGGTGACGGCGGCGCTCTCGGGAGAGATCCGCGACCGGACGCCCGCGGGCAAGGCGGGGCATTTCCAGGGGATCCGGATGATCTTTGGAGTGCTGCTGCCGATGATTCTGGGGCCCGCGCTGGGCGCGGCGGTCATCCGGGGCTCGGAGAGCACCTATGTGGAGCTGGGACAGGTGAAGACCGTGCCGACGCCGGGGATTTTTCTGGCGGCGGCCGGGGTACTGATTTTGCTGATCCCGTTTGTGTTTGCGCTGAAAAGACAGGAGGAGAAACAATGCCGGAGCTGAAGACCGTTTGGGGCGAGGCGCTGCGGGAGGAGCAGGTCTTGCGGGAGTATCCGAGGCCGCAGATGGTGCGGGAAAGTTATGTCAACTTAAATGGGTGCTGGGACTATGCCATCACGGCGGCGGAGACGGCGCCGGAGGGATGGGATGGGAAGATCCTGGTGCCGTTTTCACCGGAGGCACCGCTGTCGGGTGTGCGGCGGACACTGGAGCCGGGGCAGGTTCTCTGGTATCGGCGCGAGATTGCCGAGACGCGGCGCGAGGGGCAGCGGCTGCTGCTGCACTTCGGGGCGGTGGATCAGGAGGCAAAGATTTATGTAAACGGAAGGATTGCCGGGGAACATCTTGGCGGGTATACGGCGTTTACGGTGGAGCTGACGGATTTTTTAACGGATGCGCCGTCGGTGCTGACCGTGGCGGTGCGCGACGGGACGGACACGAACGAATATTGCCGCGGCAAGCAGAAGACGAAGCGCGGCGGCATCTGGTATACGCCGCAGAGCGGAATCTGGCAGACGGTATGGATGGAGTGGGTGCCGGAGGCCTATATCTCCGGGCTGCGGATCACGCCGGACGCGGCGGGCGGATGCGTGCGCGTTGTGGTGGAGGCGGAGGTAAATCGGGCCTGTTATCTCCATTTTGCGGGGCGGCGGATCGGGGCGTTTACGAACCGGGAGGCCGTGATCCGCGTGGAGCGGCCGGAACTCTGGACGCCGGAGACGCCGAAGCTCTATGCGTTTTCCGCCGAGCTGGGCGAGGATCGCGTGGAGAGCTATTTTGCGCTGCGCGACGTCGGTGTGGGGCGGGACGCGGAGGGGCGGCCCTGTCTGCTGCTCAACGGGAAGCCGGTATTTCAGACCGGCGTACTCGACCAGGGATATTGGCCGGATGGGCTTTACACCGCGCCGAGCGACGAGGCGCTGGTCTGGGATATTCAGACGATGAAGGATCTCGGATTTAACCTGCTGCGCAAGCATATCAAAGTGGAGCCGATGCGGTGGTATTATCACTGCGACCGGCTTGGAATGCTGGTTTGGCAGGATGTGCCGAACGGAGGCGGAGCGTATCGGATGATGACGATTTCCGCGCCGCTTTTGACCGGGCGGCACCGGAAGGACGACGATTACCGGCGTTTTGCACGGACGGACGCGGCGGGGCGGGCGGAATATGGCCAGACGCTCCGGGAGCTGGTAGGGCAGCTGGCAAACTGCCCGTGCATCGTGCAATGGGTGCCGTTTAACGAGGGCTGGGGACAGTTTGACGCGGCGGAGGCGGTGCGGCAGATCCGCGCGCTCGACGGGACGCGGACGGTGGATCACGCCAGCGGATGGCACGATCAGGGAATCGGCGATGTGCAGAGCTTGCATGTGTATTTTTACAAGTATCGCTTCCGCCCGGACCGGCGGGGGCGGGCCGTGGTGCTGTCGGAATTCGGCGGATACAATCTGCCGGTGGAGGGCCACACCTGGAATGGGAAGAACTTTGGCTATCGCGGCTACAAGTCGGCGGAGGCGCTGGAGGCGGCCTATGAACGGCTCTTTGAGGGGCAGATTCTGCCGGCAAAGGAGCGGGGGCTGGCCGCGTGCGTGTATACGCAGCTATCCGATGTGGAGGACGAGGTCAACGGGCTGGTGACGTATGACCGGAAGGTTGTAAAGCTACGCGGCGCCGTGCGGGAGAGCAATGCACGGCTGAAGATGAGATAAAAAATGTGCGGGCCGTTTTTTGGCCCGCACGTTTTGTGCATTTTATACTGATATTCAATTAAAAACTTTCATTCATGGAATGGAAGTTTTTAATAGGAAGATCATTATGAGACGAGATTCCGTGATTTTATCAAAATCACGGAATCGGTTACGCCAAAGGCGAAACCTTTCTGATGAAAGAATTGAATCAGAAAATAGTATTAGAGGAAGTGAAAGAGATTCAGGCCGGTGGCTTCGTCGAAGCGTCGCTCGACCGTACCGTCGAGACAGGTGAGGAGCAGCTCACAGGTGGCGCTGACGACGGCGCGGACGAGATGGCCACCGAAAACCTCCCCTTTGGAATTGCCGGCAGCAAGGTGCAGGTGGCAATAGGGGGCGCCGTCTTTGGTGGTGAGGGTGCCGGTCAGAGAGACGATCTCGTGGTCGCCGGTGAAGGTATTGGGACGGAACTGTTTGGAGGCGGTGTCCAGCACGCCGACGGTGAAGTCGTGGATTGCGCCGAGCGCCTGTACGCCGGCAAGGCCAATTCGCTCCTGTGCGGCGAGCGTGAGCAGCGAGGAGACAATTTCTTCGCCCTTGTCGATCCGGACAACGAAGGTATTTTGAAATCTGCGGTATTCCATGGTCAAAGGACTCCTTTCTGAGGGGCAGAATGGATGGTGGATGATCATACGATGATAGCACAAAACGCGGTGTGTGGGCAAGGGGGGAGAGAAATACGGCCGCTGGGGGAAAAGGCGAAAAAGCGTGTGCTGAGTGAAAATCAGCGCACGCTTTTTTGAGTCGGGAAAGATCGAATGCGGGTGGGATGTTACTCCCATTCGATGGTGCCGGTGGGCTTGGGGGTGAGGTCCCAGAGGACGCGGTTGACGCCGGGGACTTCGTGGGTGATGCGGTCGACGATATACTGCATCATCTTGAAGCTCAGCTCGGCGACGTCGGCTGTGACGGCATCGACGGTATTGACCGCACGGATGACGACGGGCCAGTCGTAGGTGCGCTGGCCGTTGGTCACGCCGGTGGACTTGAAATCGGGAACAATCGTAAAATACTGCCAGACCTTGCCCTCAAGGCCGTTCTTGGCGAACTCCTCGCGGAGGATGGCGTCGGACTCGCGGACGGCCTCGAGCCGGTCGCGCGTGATGGCACCGACGCAGCGGACGCCGAGGCCGGGGCCGGGGAAGGGCTGACGGAAGACCATATTGTCGGGCAGGCCGAGCGCCTTGCCGACGACGCGGACCTCGTCTTTATACAGGAACTTGATCGGCTCGACGAGCTCGAAGTGCAGGTCTTCGGGCAGGCCGCCGACGTTGTGGTGACTCTTGATGGGGCCGGACTCGAGAATGTCGGGGTAGATGGTGCCCTGGGCGAGGAAGTCGATGCCGTTGAGCTTCTTGGCCTCTTCGGCGAAGACGTCGATGAATTCCTTGCCGATGATCTTGCGCTTCGTCTCCGGGTCGGCCACGCCGGCCAGCTTGTCGAGGAAGCGGTCGACCGCGTCTACATAGATGAGGTTCGCGCCGAGCTCTTCACGGAAAACCTTGATAACCTGTTCCGGCTCGCCCTTGCGGAGCAGACCGTGGTTGACATGGACGCAGACGAGCTGGCGGCCGATGGCCTTGATGAGCAGGGCCGCGACGACGGAGCTGTCGACACCGCCGGAAAGGGCGAGCAGGACGCTGCGGTCGCCAATCTGGGCGCGGAGCGCGGCAAGCTGCTCGTCAATAAACGCCTGGGCAAGCTCCGGCGTGGTGATGCGCTGCATGGATTCTGGACGTTTGTTGTTCATAATACCTCCTGAAATCAGAAAAACCTCGAACTTTGTGATGCAAAAAAGTTGGAACGGCGCTCCGCTTAACCCTCTTCGCGGAAGATGATGCCGTTTTCGTCGGCCTTTTCGATGACGGCCAGTGCGTGATAGTTCAGGCCCATGCCGCGCAGCCGGTCGCCGCCGCCCTGGAAGCCCTTTTCGATGGCGATGCCGACGCCGACAAGCTCTGCGCCTGCCTGCGAAACGAGGTCGCACAGGCCGCGCACTGCCTCGCCGTTGGCCATGAAGTCATCGAGGATGAGGACGTGATTCTGGCTGGTCAGCCATTCTTTGGAGAGAATCTGGGTGACTTTCTTTTTATAGGTGTAGGAGTAGACCTCGGATTTATAGAGGCCGCCTTCGATGTTGTCGCTTTTGGCTTTTTTGGCGTAGACCATGGGGATGCCGTATTTGAAGGCGCACACCGCGGCGAGCGCGATGCCGCTGGCCTCGGCGGTGAGGATGACATCGACCTTGCTGATGTCGAAGATGCGGGCAAATTCATCGGCCATACGGCCCATGAGCTGGCAGTCGACGCGATGGTTTAAAAATCCGTCGACCTTGACGATATTTCCGGGCAGCACCTTGCCCTCTTTCTGGATGCGCTCTTTGAGTTCCTGCATAACGTACCTCCCTACAGAATAAAAAGCGGCAGCAAGCCGGAAGACTTACTGCCAAAAGCCCCTCAAGGGGACGGCGATCCCCCTGAGCGGCGGTGTTCCAATAGACGCAGCTTCGGCGCCGCGGTAGAAACGCCCGGGCCATACATCCGGGTATATATTGGCAGTGGGCGGGGCGGTAGGAGCTGCAGGATGCAGCCGGATGGCCCCGCGGTTTCGCTAGGGTGTATCTGAAAACTCCCGACGCACCCGGACAGCGGGCCTTTTCACGCCGCGCCGCGTCATTTTTCCTTGAAATACGTCAGTATTCCTGCGAAAAAATGTCTTG
>OIWS01000906.1_pt1 | contig 33804 bp, 28 predicted proteins | sample 1587611 | NCBI WGS metagenome assembly OIWS01 (sample SAMEA3888919, study PRJEB22519) | human gut metagenome | biome: human gut; feature: human-associated habitat; material: faeces | place: Denmark | collected 2010 | reverse complement strand
CGGGAGTAAATTCCACCGCCTAAGCGGGCGGTGGAATTTAAATAAAAAAGTTAGGCAGTGTAAAAAAAGCAGCAGACTATTTTACAGCACTATATGAACGATGTTATAATCAAGATACTTGGGAGGACGTTAAATCAGCTTGTGCCAACTCTAGTTGGCTAACATTAGATCGGTTTTCTCAGGAGCCAAATATTTGTAACAGCAAATACTATCTTGATACACCTAGCAGAAGAGGTTATGCTGAATCATATTATTCCTGCCTATTAAAGATTTAAACAATTTCAAAGTAGTTAAAATAAGGATTATCTGTGAAACAATTATCATCTCCTGACTATATTATCAGGGGTGATAATTGTTCTCTCTAAAAGTAAACAGTTCATATCACTACTATATTACCACTGCAATACGCTGAAATCCAAATCATCTATTACCATCTCTTCATCTTCTATCTTTAAAGTACCCTTGTTTTCAAATCCTATTTTAATACGTGGAATGCTACCAACATTTTCCCAAAGTTTAATACGTGGAAGACTATTATCACTTTCCCGAAATTCAGTTAAATTAAATTGCTTCCTAAATTCTTCTCCTTTAACTTTTTTTTCATTGATGGTTGCCACCTCCGGGTTATAGTCATCATAAATTCCTGTTAAGTACTTTCCCTTATCATAGGTGAAGCCTACATATCCGCATCCATCAGAACCAGCATTTACAAGAAGCAGCTTATTGTCTTTATAACATAGCCCATTTATCCCTCCCCAATTCACAGGCTCATATAGATCGGCAACCTTTTTACTCGTACCATTTGTATAAGTAAATATGGCCACAGATACGCTGTCTCCTATTATTAATTCAGGCTCTCCGCTATTATCAAAATCATGTATTGCGATATAATAGTACTCATTTGAATCTGTTCTTAAACTATAGGGATCTACTAAATTATCATCTATATTACTTATAATATCTCTATATGTATCTTCCCATTGTTCCTGCATAATGGGTTCTTTTTCTATCAAAAAATTATATATATTTGCAATAGTCCTATCCTGTTCTATAATATTCGCTTCAACATCTGTTATCATATCCTCTGCAAGACAAAATTCATTTTCTGCAGCTAAATATATTGTGACCAAGGGACGTGGAACCATCCCCGTTGGTCCTGCTCCAGTGGTATAATATGTTATGATAATGATATCATCTTTTTTATCATTATTTATATCACGAAAAGAAACAGCACCAACACTATCAAATGATCCTGTATAATAACCTTCTAAACTATTATTTTTAAAACGATAGGGGAATTTATATAATATCTGGTCATCTTTAACAAGGTAAAACGAAGCAACTTTAAAATCCCCATACTGACCAGGTAATGGATTGCAGGATACAAAAGTTACGTCTCCCCAGTCATCCAAGAACACATCAAATGACTGCTCCGGTACCATACATTTATTAATTTTTTCAAATGAGTCAATTTCATGCAAATTTGCTTGTTCCTTATTCCATTGCATATCTTCCTGGCTTTCTGGTTCACTTTCATAAGTTTCCTGTAATGTGGTTTCTTCTATTTTTTGCGCATAATCTGTTTCCGTTACTTTCTCGTCTAATATTTTTTGGTTTTGATCAATCTCTCCGATTTCATTTTCCATTTTCCCACATCCTGTCAAACAAAAAACACAGAATAATAGTAACCATATTTTCCTATGCTTCATATACGTCACTTCCCTCGCTTTTCTCATATATATACACCATTTTCTCAACAATCTATTCACATTGGTAAAATTCATGGGTACAAATTACAGAATAATTACCTTCCATACCTTGCACCACTTTTCCTTCGGTACCTACGTTCTCGCCACATACCCAATAGGAACCGTCTGCTTTCCGAATAACCGTATTATTTAAATATCTTGGATAGATATCCCCAAACCCTGCAATATTATCATATTCGGTATGATACTTTAATTCTCCGGTCCAAGCCTTAGCAATTTCCTCTATGCCCGGCTGGGGATAACCAGATACAGCCATGCCGGTCCAAACCATAACAACATCTTCTGCGACCATAGTAGGTTCACTAACTACTAAGAGGTCTGCAACGCCACAATTTCCTGCGCTGTTATACCCCCAGGTCCAGACCGTTCCATCTTGAAGTAATGCCGCATGATTGAACCAGCCACCTGTGACCAAAACTGCATTTTCCAAAATCTTTCTGGGTTTTTCTATAAAATATACCTTCTCTGATGAGTACCCGCCTTCTGCGTAAATAGTTCCCCAAGTCCAGACCGTTCCATCTTCTTCCATACACACTACGTCATCTCTGCCGCAACGTGCATAAACCACATTTTCCATAAGCAGAATTGGTGTTGTTACTGTATAATGTTCCCCATTCGTATACCGCGTCCAGTCAAAAGCGTCATATTGCTGTAAGACTCCGCATCCGGCATTTCCCATACCATAAAGCTTGTGTTCATTTGTGAGAAAAATGACAAATCCTTCCTGCGAATAGTCTACATGAATCACATTTTCTGCAATTTTTAGCATTTCACTGTGAAATTCATAATCCTGCGTTCCCTGACCTAATTGCGCATATTCATTTTTTCCGCTTCCCCATAATACACTGTTTTCGTCAATATAATAGAGATTGGACGGATCTCCAGTATTGGTAATATAGTGTTCTGTAATATCTAAAGAAACATTTAATTTCTCTGATTCATTGGGCTTATCGGATATTTCTTCGTTTTTGACGATATTTATCTCATTTTGAAGATTATCTTTATCAATGAATGTATTGCGAGTAAAAGCTAAACATATATTAAGAATAACAATTCCGGCAATTAATATGACAAGTATGCCCTTCGGTGTCTTTCGGAATGCTGCCAGATTTTTAATCCTATCCTTTGTATCTCCCTCCCCAAAGTCCACCGGAATCCCTCGAATGATACGGTGCCGTGTTGAAAGGGTAAGTAAGGACGCAGAATAATCTGCCCTGATATTTTCTCCCATCTTTTTAATAACAGCTTCATCACAACTCATTTCCATATCTTTACAGAAAAAGATAAATGCGATCCATACAAGAGGATTAAACCAATGAATGCATAACGCCGCAAATGCCACTGGTTTTACAACATGATCAAAACGTCTAATATGAAGTTTTTCATGTAAAACAATATAGTCCCGCTCTTTTCCGCATAAACATTCCGGTAAATAGATTTTGGGATTTAACAGCCCCATTACAAATGGAGATAGCGTTTCATCAATTATATAAATATTTTCTTTGAATGGAATTGATGTCGATACTTTTTTACGAAGCTTCGCAGTAGATACAACACAGTACAAAAGCATGATACCAATTCCTGATATCCACACATATTTTCCAAACAAAATAAAAAGTTCCTGCAGGGGGACCTCCGCATTGTCAGGGGTTCCGGCTTGCTGAGACGGGGTAGGAGAAATCGACGTGGTTTCCAGCACGCTCTTCGTTTCATTTCCAATGTACAAAACGGTAGATTCGCTTAACGCCCCTTTTATTTCTGGCAAAGCAGTGTCTTTTTCCGACAGATACTCATAGAATACAGGATCTAAATTAGGAATCGGGCTGATTCTGGATTCTAAAGTAACAGGACAGAGAAGTCTGAATAAGGCAACGCTCCAAAGCATGTAGGAAAGATACTTTGGAAATCTTTTCAACAAAATACGTACCAAGAATACAATCACAATAACCAGACTTGCTGCCCCGCTCATATCCATTATTTTCAAAAAAATCTGTTCTAACATGTGTTTACCCTTTCATAGAATTAATGATTTCTTGAATTTCATCAATTTCCCGATCCGTCAGTTTCTTTCTTGTGCCAAACGCAGTTAAAAATGCCGGCAAAGAGCCGCCAAAAGTTTCTTCCACATACAGTTCACTGTGACGTGCATAATATTCTTTTCTGGATATCAGGGACGTAACCATCCCGTTCTGATTTTGAAAAAGCTCCCGCTCACATAGTCTTTTTAATACCGTAAACGAAGTTGTCTTTTTCCACTCAAAGTATTTATTTGCCAATTTCGCCAAATCGCTTGATGAAATCGGCTCGTTATCCCAGATCATATCTGCAAATTTTGCTTCTGCTGTTCCCATCCTCAACTTAGCCATCTGATTGTTTCTCCATTCTACATATTGTAGTATGCTATTATACTACACCTTATAGAACACAATGTCAATTTGTTCTTTATTAATATCCTAATTAACTCCATTCCTGCTTTGTCAAAGTTACCCACATATGTTACAGTATTTATAATCTATTTAATAGTTTAATAATAAAAATTAATTTAGGGTTTACAAAATGCATCGGATTGTCTTTTTACTATATAGATTTGCAAATCAAACTATAAACAAAGCAATAAGGAGCATTCCTGTTAAGTAACAAATAACCGGTTTGCAAAAAATGAGTGCCACCCATAGAATAATGATTGTTAACTGGCAGGTTAATTAATCATCGTTCAAAGGAGACACCCACAAATGAATTATAAGCAGAATGAAAAAATCAATCAAGTAAAAGAATCAACTTTGGTAGTTGGAATTGATATCGGAAGCACAACACAGTACGCCAGGGCATTTGACTGGAGAGGCATTGAACTCGGAAAAGTCTTTACGTTCAGCAACAGCAGAGAAGGTTTTGAAGCCTTTAAAGCATGGATGCAGCATTTGCAGGACAAGTACAGAAAGTCAGATGTAATCGTAGGTATCGAGCCGACAGGTCATTACTGGTTTGACCTTGGCGCTTATCTTGAGGATGAGGGCATCCTCCTGGTTATGGTTAACCCTTATGCGGTAAAGCAGACCAAGGAACTGGATGACAACAGCCAAAGCAAGAATGACAGGAAGGATCCGAAGGTGATCGCAAAGCTGGTTACCGAGGGCCGGTATTCTGCACCATATACACCGGATGGTGTGTATGCTGATTTAAGAATTATGGTGGCCAATCGTAAGAGACTCATCAGGGAGATGACCCAGATCAAAAACAGATTTGCCAGATGGTTCGCCATATATTTCCCCGAGTACACAGATGTGTTTGGGGACTATGAAGCACAGAGCAGTATGCTGCTTCTAAAGAAAGTTTGTACTCCGGAAGCAATCGTGGAACTGGGAGCCGAGAAAATCAATCAAATCTGGCGTGATGCAAAGCTTAGGGCTGTAGGAATGAAAAGGGCAACGACCCTGTGTGAGACAGCAAAACGCAGCATCGGCTTAAAGAAAGGCTCTTCGGCTGCCCGGTATGAAATGAAACTGTTGCTCGAGGATTACGAATACAAAAAGGCACAGCTTGACGCCGTTATGGAGGAGATAGAAAAGCTGTGCAGGAAGATACCCGAAAGCGAGCAGATGCTTGCCATCAAAGGTATAGGAGTGATCACGGTAGCCGGATTTCTGGCAGAAGTGGGTGATGTGAGGCGTTTCGAATCACCCAGACAGATACAAAAGCTGGCAGGACTCTCATTACGGGAGAACAGCTCTGGAAAGCACAAAGGACAGACGACCATAAGCAAAAGAGGTCGGAGTAAGCTGCGGGCAGTACTGTTCAATGCAGCAATTCCGCTGATAGCGAAGAATCCGGAGTTTAAGTCATTGCATGAGTATTACACGACAAGAGCGAACAATCCGCTCAAGAAGAAACAATCCGTGATTGCCATCAGCTGTAAGCTGATAAGAGTCTTTTATGCCATCCTAGCAAAAGGAGTGACCTATGATGCACAGAAGTTGATTTCTGACATTCACAGGCAGCCGCAGGTAGCGTAAGAAGACCAACTGTGAGATTCAGGAGACGTCCGCCGTAAGGCGCTGAAAGGAACAGAAGAATTTCATAAACATAGAGAGCCAAGTCAGATTTATTTCCATCAGAGCAGAGACTCAGCGAAGGAGCATCATGACGCCCCTTTATGGATAAGCAGAACGAAGGAATTAAGGACCCTGAAGTAAAGGAGATCCCGTATGACATGGGAGGTTAGGCTGCCGTAAGGAGTTGGGGAAAGAAAGGCCGATCATAACAGAATAAGACGACGTCTTGTTTTGTGTACCCTAAACATCCGTATATCCATGATTCATGGCCAAGGGGAATGACATAGACTTAGAAGCAATCTCTATGAAAAAATGAAAATGTGAGAAAAAGCGAGTTAACAAGAGAAAAACAAAGATTATTATGGGAGGAACTAATAATAAATGAAAAGACGTAATGGAGAAATAGATATTTTACGTGCTGTTTTTGCGATTATTATTTTAATATATCATTACCATGAAATCTACCAAAGAAGTGCAAATTATTTTACAAGAGGGTATTTGGGAGTTGAATTTTTCTTTTTAGTTTCAGGATATTATTTAGCCTGGAATGCACAAAGGCGTAATACTAATGTCACTAATGCTACAGTACATTATGTATTTGATAAGCTTCTGAGTATTATTCCAACATACGTGGTGTCTTTGTTTGTATTATGCGGTGTATTAATTATAAATAAAAGGATAGGAGTATACTCTTTATTCATAGAATTATTAAAAGTACCATTTAATTTTTCAAGATTTCTGACAGGGGCAGGCAGTAATATCTTATATCTTGCGCCGGAATGGTATTTGTCTGTATGGATAGGGGTGTCAGCACTTTTATATCCACTTTTAATATGTAGATATAGAAATGTTTTCAAGTATGGTATGTATGTTCTATGTGTGATCGGTTTTTCCTATAACTATGTAACTTTTGGAATGATTTCTAATAATGATGCGTATACAGTGATTCGTCCAGAATTGATTAGAGGATTTTCGGAAATGGTGATAGGAATAGCTGTTTACGATATTCACAGAATGATTATATCCAATGGGAAGAATATAAGAAATAATATATTTTTGACTTGTGTAAAATATATATGTTATATGATATTTATGCTTAATGCATTTAGATATGGCGAAGCTTCGGATGATATATTTGCATTTGGCTACTTGGTGTTAGCATTTTTCTTATCTGTTTCCGGATTCTCATATAACATTCCAAGCAATAAATATACAAGCTATGTAGCTAAATTTTCTGTGGAACTTTACTTAATACAATATCCGCTACAAATATTTATAGTTCAGCGATATGGTAATGATATTTCTCAAAATGGTTATTGGATTTGTATGGTGACAGTGATTGTGATCGCAATGTTGATGATTCCTATTACAGCTACTATTAACAGATTTATTTGTAAGGAGATAGAAGACTTTAAGGCGAGTATTTATGAGTAGTTTTATACAAGATACAGGAGAGCATTCAATCGGTCGCCTAATGGCTGTTGAGAAAACAATACTGATATGATATAATAATTCTGTCCCAAATGGTACTCTTTAAAATACAAAAATAAACGTTGGAAAGGTTAAAAACAATGGAAGAACGTGAAATTGATTTGCTAGACATGGTAGCTGACATTTTGTCTCATTGGAGAGGTTTATTGGTGGCAGTTATGATTGGTGCGTTTCTGATGGGAGGATTGAGTTATGTAAAGTCCTATCGAAATGTGAAAAATACGCAATTGGTGGAAGAAACAGGACTGGAAGAAGAAACAGTAGAGAATCAGTTGGAACAGTTGGAAGAAGATCTGGATGAAAGTCAAAGGGCAGCTGTTTTGACAATAATTGATGATGAGAGAGAATTTGTCTGGAAAGATAAGTATTCTCGGGAAGCTACAAGTATGCAGATTGACCCTTTGAATGTTGCTCAGAGACAGTTGGTGTACCAGATTAAAACAGTGGATGATAATCAGCATCAGCGCCTGGGGGCAGTTTATGGTGATATTCTCAATAATGTAGGTCTGTACAATTGGGTAGAAGAGAAAACAGGTATTCCGGCGGCGGATGTAGGAACGCTAGTATTAATTAGTGCAACCTCAAGTACTCCGTTTGTGAATGGTGAGTTAACAGGGGTCTTTGGAACTGACAGCCTGAAGATAACGGTAATACAGAGTGATGATGAATCGTGCAAAAAACTTACTGATGAAGTGAAATCCTATGTGGAACAACAGAGAGAATCCTTGATACCAAAAGTAGGGGAGCACGAGTTGATTCTATTATCAGAATCAGCTGGTACAGTTGTTGATACAGGACTTATGGATCGCCAAGTTAGTTACGGGAATGTGGTGAATTCGTTGAGATCTACCATCGCATCAGCTAAGGTAGGTTTCAGTGAAGATCAACAGAAGTACTATGATTTGTTGACTAGAGAAGAAATTGATAAGGAAGAAGTAGATCAAAAGGACATTACAGAAAACCAGCCTGAGATAGCTGTCCCTTCTGTCAGCAAGAAGTACACCCTGTTAGGAGCTTTTTTGTTCGTATTTGTATATGCAGGAATTTTATTTGTGGTATATCTTTTCAACAGTAAACTCCGTGTGTCCGATGAACTACAGAATTTATATCATATTCCACAGATTGGAGTAGTGGTAAAAGACTCAAAGAAAAAACATGTGGATAAATGGATCGATGATTTACGCAACTACGGTAAACGCAAATTTACAGCAGAGCAATCTATGGAGCTGGCTTTTGTAGCAGTGAAGATTGCGGCAATAAAGAATAAGTTGAATGATATCTGCTTGATGGGATGCAACTTAGGTGCCGGGGCAGATACTGTATGTGCGAACTTGAAGTCAGCACTGGAAAAAGAAGGTATTAATGTTACAGTACTGGACAATGTGCTCTACAATGCAGAGTCAATGGAAAAGGTCGATGGAATGACCGGTATAGTATTGGTGGAAAAGGCAGGATCTACGTTATACAGTGAGATTGCAAGTGAGTTGGCACTGCTGAAGAGGCAGGGAATTGAGGTTCTGGGTGGTATTATAGTGGAGTAAAAAGGAGATACTATAGGAGCTGAAGAAGTATTTTAGCAGAGAATTAATGTTTTATGTTATCAAGAGAGGGTTTGGCGAAGTATAATGGTCTTATAAATTAAAACTCTTTTTCGGTAAATACTCAAACTGTCAGACGGCACATTGTTGGAGGCATAAACCGCACTTTGATTTTGTGAAATTGCCTTCCCAATCGTGCCGTACCGGCACTCGTTGCAGGATCTCCGCAGCTTGTCGTAGCCTTGTTTGAAAGGCAACTGTGCAGCTTTTGAAAAAGGCCATGACTTGAGTCACTGTCTTAGGAATGTACTTTAAAATGTTTTTTGTCAAGAACTTTTTCCTGAAAAAAGCGTCAAGATCCCTTGTTTTTAGCACGGGCATTTCCCTACTTTGGGCAGGTGGCATTTATGCCTCCCGACGCATGAGGGCATGCTCCATACGGTAGCTTTTCCCTTCAAAGATCAGTAAGTGTCTATCATGGCAGCGGCCATCTGGTCATCGGTAAAGATCCCGCCCCACTTGGAAAACTCTAGATTTGTTGTCAGTATCAGGCTTTTGTTTTCATAGCTGTCAGATATCACGCAAAACAGCAGCTGTATAACACTAGTTCCATTTAGTAACAGGTATCAAAAAGTATTGAATTCATTGATAAAATCACTTGATTATATGGTAGGAAAACATATGATAGGATTATGAGATTCCTAATGGATGGTGATGATGTATTAGCCCTTACAACTGGTGGCATATTTTAAAAAGTGTATAAAGATTGTGAAGTGATTAAGAAAGATTTGAGCTTGTTAAGGTTATCTTTATGGTATGGTTGGGGATTTAGCGTTTATATATTTTCAATTTGATTTTAATATGGTGGTTGCTATGAAATGGTTAAAACTGATTTTTGTTATACCGTTGATATGTTTTTTGGTGATAACAAATATATATCAAGATCCTGCTAATATTTTTCATGATGAGAGTAAGGAAATAGCTGAATCAATTGTTGCTGGGTATGCGGCATATAGTGCAACTGGCAATGGAAATGAGAGAGAAGTAAAACATAACTTAATAATGGTTATGCCTAAAGAAACGGATTGTATAGCAGTTGGTCCGAGCTTGGTTATGTGTGTGAATAAAGATATTGTTGGGACTGATAGCTTTATAAATCTTGGCGTTAGTGGCTCCGATATATATGATATTTTAGCTCAGTTTGGACTTATGGATATATATGGGAAAAAGACCAAGAGAGTAATTTTCTGTGTGGATTCATATTCTTTTGATGAGAGTTTTTATGCTGCTGATGGGGCACAAAATGCTATACTTATGCCATATACTGATTACATGTTACAAGTACTTAACGGGGTTCCACCTTTGCCGATACATTACAATGATGGAAGTGATATAAAAACACAAATAGAACAGGCTTTTTCGATATCATATTTTCAAGCTTCATGGGATCAAGTAAGACTTAATGGAACATATGCTATGAGTGATAAAAGATGGGGTATTGTTCCAGAGGGGTGGGATGGCTCAAAACCTTATTATGGTGTTGATGGAAGTTGGACATACGCAGCCAGCTATCAAGCAAATGATATTAATTATGTTCTTGAACAATGTGCTAGTTATGATATAGAAAAACAGTTTGCGTACGATAGGCATATCAGCGAATATAGCAAGGAAGTATTTGAAAAATTGATTGCATATTTGACGAATCAAGGTATAGAGGTAGAACTGTTTTTATGCCCACTTGCGCCCAGTTTGTGGGATAGACTTGAAGCAGAAAAGAGTCATTATGCTATTCTTGATGAAATTACGGATTTTGCAAAAGAAATGTCGAATAAATATGACTTAAAGATTACGGGCACATATAATCCCTATGAGCTAGGCATTAAAGATGAGAATTTTTATGATTCAAGACATGTAAGACGAGAGCTTATGGGAGAGTTTTTTGATTTTTATAGTAAGGAATAAAAAATGCTTATAATATTGCTGTATGGTAATCATGCCGTAGGTGGGAACTATAATTCGACGCATGACAATATAGCAGTCATGTTTTGTTTTTTTGAAAGGCAGTAGGAATACCTATGAAAGATTTGGACTATCCATTTAACTCTGATTACATCATCAGAAAGAAAAAATCACTTAAAAAACAACTTTTAGCAGATGAGAATACTAAATATATTGGTAAAAAAATTGCCATTTTGGGTGGTGAAACCACGGAGAATATAAAGCTTGTATTAGAGCTTTTTCTTCTTAACTATGGTATTAGACCGGATTTTTACGAGTCCGAATATAACCGGTATTATGAGGATGGCATGTTCCCTAATTCAGACTTAGAGGAGTTTAAGCCAGATATTATTTACGTATGTACCTGTGTGAGAAATATTATTGAATGGCCGGTTATGACAGATTCTAAAAATGATGTGGATACAAAAAGACAGGCCTTAATGGATAAATTCACAGGTTTATGGGATACAATGGCTGCAAAATATCATTGTCCTATTATTCAAAATAATTTTGAATATCCCTTCTTTCGATTAATGGGTAATAAAGATGCAAGTGACTACCATGGCAGGATAAATTATGTTACCAGTTTAAATATGGCTTTCTATGATTATGCTCAAACGCATAATAATTTTTATATTTGCGATGTGAATTATATTTCGGCTTCTTATGGCTTAGATAAATGGTCTGACCCTTATTATTGGTATATGTATAAGTATGCGGTTGCCGTTCCGGCGATTCCGTATCTCTCTTTTAATGTGGCTAAGGTTATTAAGTCGATCTATGGAAAGAATAAGAAAGCATTTAATCTGGATTTGGATAATACGTTGTGGGGAGGCATTGTAGGAGAAGATGGTGCGGATAACATTGAAATTGGCCAAGAGACATCACTTGCACAAACATACAGTGAATTTCAGGAATATATAAAACTCCATAAACAGATTGGCGTGTTGTTGACAGTAAATTCAAAAAATGATGAGGCGAATGCTGTTAGTGGTTTCGAAAGACCAGATTCCGTACTTAAAAGGGATGATTTCATTAGCTTTAAGGCAAACTGGAATGCGAAGAGCATAAATATAATGGAAACTGCAAAGGAGTTAGCACTTCTTCCTGAGAGTTTTGTATTTGTAGATGATAATCCTGCGGAGCGAGCAATTATTGAGAGTCAGGTCAAGGGAACTGCCGTCCCACAAATAGAAGGGGTAGAGCATTACATCCAGACTATAGATAAATCAGGATTTTTCGAGGTTACAGCTTTTTCAGCGGATGATTTGAAACGAAATGAGATGTACCAAGAGAATACGAAACGTAATCAGCTTCAGGCTTCCTTTACAAATTATGAGGATTATCTTAAATCGCTTGAAATGAAGGGAGAGATTCAGGGCTTTGTTCCAATTTATATGTCTCGAATAGCTCAGCTGACTAATAAGAGTAATCAGTTTAATTTGACAACAAAGCGTTATAGCCAAAGTGAGATAGAGGAAGTGGCAGAGGACCCTAATCGCATTACTCTATATGGTAAGCTCCTAGACAAATTTGGTGATAATGGAGTTGTTAGTATTGTAATTGGAAGAATAGACGGGGAGAATCGTGACGAACTACATATGGAATTATGGCTTATGAGCTGCCGCGTTCTGAAAAGAGACATGGAATTTGCAATGATGGATGAGCTTGTTGAAAGGGCAAAAAAATACGGAATTAAGAAACTGGTGGGATATTACTATCCGTCAGCAAAAAATGCTATGGTTAAAGAGTTTTATTCGGTCCAGGGATTCACAAAGATTTCTGAAGACGAAGAAGGAAACACGGTTTGGGAATTCATTATTGATGATAGTTACGAAAAGAAACAGCACGTGATCATAGTGAATGGACAGGAATAAGTATGGATCAGATAAAACTTATTAATGGAATTAAATTGCCTCAAATTGGATTTGGAACATGGCAGATAACAGATAGAGACCAAATGGCTGAGGTTTTTAGTAATGCGTATGATGTGGGATATCGGCTATTTGACACAGCAGCTGCTTATAGCAATGAGATCGCATTGTCAAAGGCCATAGCTAGAAAAGGACTTAGCAGGGAAGAATACATATTATCAGATAAGGTTTGGAATACAAGTCGTGGATGCGAGGCGGTTCAAGAAGCTTGTCGTAGATCTTTAAAAAAGCTTAAGACAGATTACTTTGATTTATACTTGATTCACTGGCCCGCCAGTATGAAATTATATCCAAACTGGGAAGAAATAAATGCAGATACTTGGAGAGGTATGGAGCAGCTGTATAGGGATGGAATGGTTAAAGCTATTGGTGTATGCAATTTTAAAACACATCATCTGGAAGCGTTAAAGAAAACTGCTGAAATCATGCCAATGGTTGATCAGGTGGAATTGCATCCGGGATTTAATCAAAACGAATTGTTAGAGTATTGTAGAGTTAATAATATGGTAGTTCAAGCAAGCAGTCCTTTAGGCAATGGGAAGATATTAAACAATGAAGATATTTGCGCAATTGCTGTAGAAAAAAAGAAAACAATTGCTCAGGTTTGCCTGCGATGGGGACTTCAGAAGGGAGCTGCATTAATTTCCAAAACCGTAAATATTGGTCGTATGCAAGAAAATTTCGATATATTTGACTTTACACTAAATGAGAAAGAAATGGATGCAATTGACAATTTACCATACTGTGGTGGCATTGGTATAGATCCTGACGAGGTAAAAGAATTTGGCTAACGAAAACGAAAGACAAATGTCCGCAGGGGGGGGGACAAAGGCAGAATGTTGAATTTTTAAGATTCATAGGAATGCTTATGATAATGGGGCATCATCTTTATTTTATAGGATATAGTGACTCATATATTTGTAAAAACGGTTGGGTTTGGGTAGATTTCTACTTTATACTTACTGGAGCATTTACGTATAGGCATTTCCACAGTATGCAGAATAGTAGTGTAAATCCTGGAAGTGAAGCATTAGCCTATACGTTTCGTAAATTTAAAAGATTTTTTGGGTATACAGTAATAGCTGTTCTACTACAATATGCAATTGATAATGTGACATACTTGCGTACGGGGGACATAGGATCTTTTTTTAGAGCATTTATCTATGCACCATATGAAATGATATATTTATCATCATCCGGTATATGTCCGGCTCATGTAGCTCCCATTTGGTTCTTGTCGGCAATGCTAATAGTTCTTCCAGTGATGGTTTACTTAATGCAGAAAGCACCTGAGTTCTGGAAAGTATTTGCATTTGTTTTCCCGATTTTATACTTTGGATATAAAGGAGTAAATACGGACCGTTCGTGGCCGAACGATATGGTAAGAGCTTTGGCTTGCATGGCTTTAGGAACATTAGTATATCTTTGTGGTGAATATTTGGGGAATCATAAAGTTGAGAATGTAATTCGGAAAATTATTTTAACCGGAATAGAAGCAGGGAGTGCGCTGTTTGCAATTTATGTTTCAGCCTTAAACAAGGAATATATCAATATTATGGAATTGCTGTTTTTTATAATATGTGTACTTATGATTTCCGGTGAAACATATTCCTCTTACATACAAGGTGAACTTTTTAAATACTTAGGACGATTGTCTATGCCTATGTTTATATTTCATTGGGGTATTGGATCGTTAGTGAACATTGTTACGGATAATTTAAAACTGAGATTTTGGCTCTATTATATTGGTACATTGCTGATCGCAATGTTAGCAATAGTGATTACGAGGTTTATAAGACGAAATGAATTCAGAACAGGAAATAAAAGAACTGCTTGAACTGAGAAAAAAGATATTTATAGCTGGGTATAAAGGTGGAATGGCACACCTTGCATCCTGTTATTCTAGCTTAGAAATGATTTACGCCATGTATCTAAAGGGAATTCTTAAATACGATCGTAAAAATCCAAAATGGAAGGATCGGGATCGATTTATATTAAGCAAGGGACATGCAGGACTTGCTCTTTATGGTGTAATGGAAGAGGCTGGTTTGATATCTGATGAAATCTATAAATCTTATTTAACTGAGAACTCTCTTATAGGCGGAGAACCATGCATGAGGGATAGCCAGTGGGTAGAAGCAACTACGGGTTCACTAGGACATGGATTGTCCATGGGACTTGGTATTGCTATGGCATTGAAAATGAATAACAGTCCTGCAAAGGTTTATGTAATGCTTGGAGATGGAGAACTAGAGGAGGGAACAGTCTGGGAGGCAATTATGACTGCACCTGCCTTTGGAGTAGATAACCTGATTGCAATTTTGGATTGTAATAATATTCAAAAAATGGATTTCGTTGAAAAGACAATCGGAGTTCCGAACTGGTCTGCCAAATGGAAAAGCTTTGGATGGGATGTGCTTGAAACAGACGGACATGATATGGAGGATTTTAAAAGTACGATTTTGTCTGAAAATAACAGTGGAATGCCTAGGTTGATTATTGCTAATACCATAAAGGGTAAAGGCGTTTCTATTATGGAAAACAATCCTAACTGGCATTTTAGACTACCGGGTAGGAAAGAACTAAAGATATTCAAAGAAGAACTTGGAATATCAGATGAGGAATTGGTATAACAAATGAATAGTGCATATATTGGAAAACTAATGGAACTGGCGGAAAAAGACCCGGATATCATACATCTTCTTGCAGATAGCGGAACAGGCTATGATGAGATGTTTAAAAGAAATTTTCCAAACCAGATGTACAACTTTGGAATTGGCGAAGAAAATATGGTTGCAGCAGCTGCTGGTATGGCTTCAGTAGGAAAAAAACCGTTTGTTTTTACCGCCGGTGCTTTTTTGGCATATAGATCAATGGAATTTATAAGGGATGATGTGTGCTTTCAAAATCTTAACGTAAAGATTGTAGGTATGGGGAGTGGCTTATCTTGGAGTTCCCTTGGTCCGACACATCATACTACGGAAGATATATCGGTTTTAAGAGCAATTCCCAATCTTATGATTTTATCTCCGGCAACTCCAAGACAGGTAGTGGCTTGCGTACAGACGGCATATGAACATGACGGACCGGTTTATATCAAGATTGGCATGAATCATGAAAAGGAATATTTTGAGGATAATTATGTTCATGATATAAAGAAAAGTGATTGCTTAAGAGAAGGTAAGAATATTGCAGTTTTTGTTACTGGAAGTATCTTAGAGGAGGCTGTAAAGACTTGCGAGATGCTTGAACAGGATGGGATTTCGGCAAAGCTTATTAATGTTACCACTATTAAACCATTCAATGAAAAAGAAGTTATTGACATAGTAAAAGAGATTGACAAAGTCGCTGTTATTGAGGAGCATAATATACATGGAGGATTGGCTAGTATAATTTCTGAGACAATAACTTACAATGGTCTTGAGGCAAGAGTGATACCAATTGGATTAAATGATACTTTTGCAGAAGGATATGGTACGTATGCAATGGTTAGGAAAGCTAATCAACTTGATGCAATAAATATATATCGGCGAATGAAGGAGGCTTATGAAGAATGAATGAGTACACATTCGACGAAATAGAAGTTGGCATGTCTGCCTCTTTTAAAAAGTTGATTACTAAAGAGATGGAAGATTCCTTCAGAATGATAACTGGGGATGAAAACCCATTGCATAAAGATGATAGTTTTGCTTTGGAGATGAGCAAGGGAAAATTTAAGGGGCACGTTGCTTTTGGAATGCTGACGGCATCTCTTTACTCTACAGTTGCAGGAATGTACCTGCCAGGAAAATATAGTCTCATACATAGTTTTGATGAAATTTCATTTATGAAGCCTGTATTTGTGGGGGATGAGTTGAACATATATGCAGAGGTTATTGATAAGGATGTAGCACTTAAGATGATTCGACTAAAAATTGTAATAAAAAATCAAGAGAATAAGAAGGTTTCCAGAGCCAAGATGAAGGTTCTGGTTACGAAATAAAATTAATTTTCCAAGGAGGACATTTGATATGACGAGAGAAGAAGTATACGAGAGATTAAATGGAGTGTTTAGAGAAATCCTTGATGATGATTCTATAGAGCTTCATGACGAAACAGTAGCAGATGATGTTGACGGTTGGGATTCTTTTGAACATATTAATCTTATTGTTGGTGTAGAGGAAGAATTTGAATTTAAAATTCCAATGGGTAAAGTAGTAACGATGAAGAATGTGGGAGAGATGGTAGATATTATTCTGGAGATGGGGAAATAAAGAATGACTACTAATAAAGTAATGCTCCTGTGGGAGCATTACTTTGTTCGAAAATAGGTGAAAGAGAGTAGTAGAAACAGTGACACTTACCAGCTTTAGCTTTTTTGTTTTTTTATTAATTGTGATTATTGCGTTTTATATATTTAACCCCTTTCAGAAATATATACTTCTTGCAGCAAGCGTTTATTTTTATATCAGTATTTCGTCTGTGAATGCAGTGAAATTAATTATGCTGATGTTCGGTATTTTGGGAGTCACTTACATAGGAGCTTTAATAATTGAACATGTGGAAGGGAAAGTTAAAAGCCTTTTCTTAGTAATAAGCATTTCGATGCTTGTATTAGTTTTGTTTTTACTAAAGTATGCCTATAATATACTGGGAATTATTGTATCAATATTTAATTTAGAGGCAAATATTTCGTGTCTTCAATTTGTGTCTATAATTGGTATTTCATATTATGCTTTGTCGGCAATAGGATATCTTATCGATATATATTGGGGGAATTATAAGGCATCAAAAAATCCTGTAGATGTTGCACTGTTTATTTTCTATTTTCCCCAGCTGATTTCTGGACCATTTACACGTTTTCCATTTATGGATAAGCAGTTTAATAAACGTAACAAATTGGATTATGGGAATCTTACGAGTGGGATGCGACGAATGGCATGGGGATATTTCAAAAAGCTGGTTATTTCCGAACGGTTTGGAATAATTGTAAGTGCGGTTTATGGAAACTATGAGGTCTATAGTTTTGTAGGAATTGTGGGCGCAACTTTGTGCTATGCAGTACAATTGTATACTGATTTCTCTGGCTGCATGGATATAATTATGGGCGCTTCTATGTTGTTTGGTATAGAACTGCCTGAGAATTTCAAAGCACCTTTTTTTTCAGAAACCATTCAGGAATTTTGGCAGAGATGGCACATTACTCTGGGAACATGGTTTAAAGATTATTTTATGTATCCTGTACAGAAGTCAAAACCGATACAAAATGTTGCTAAGTGGTCTAAAAAGAAATTTGGAAAAAAGGCAGGAAAGAAAGTTCCTTTTTATGTAGCAATGCTAATGCTTTGGATTTTAATAGGAATTTGGCATGGTGGGACAGGGTATTATTTCATTGCTTCAGCAGGTATTCCATGTATACTGCTAATATTAAGTGATCTTTGTCAGCCACTGTTTGCTATATTAGTAAAGACTTTTAAAGTCAATACAGAATGTAAGAGCTGGTGTTGGTTTAGAAGAGTAAGGACATTGCTTTTAATATGCATTTGTTGGATTGTTGCATGCTCGGGTGGAACGTATAATGCAATTAATATTTTTAGGCATATGTTCATAACTCCAATCAATTATACTCCTTTTACTGTTGCAATGGAGACATTTGGTCTAAATACATTGGATATTTTACTAATGTCATTGGGAATGGTCATAATATATTCTGCACATAAGTGCGAATATGAAGGAACGACTATTATGAGAAAATTAGATGGACAAAATTGGGGCATAAAAGTTTTATTAATTTATGTAGAAGTTATTGTAATTCTTCTTCATGGTATGGTTGGATCTTCTGCATTTATATACTTTCAGTTTTAGGAGAAGACTGATAATGAGAAGTAGAAGATATCCACGAACCTGGTGTCAGACGGCACAGGGAATAGGCATTTGAAAAAATAGCAAATGCTTAGAAAAGGATTTTGGAAATCTTATAGTGCGAGGATAGATAAAAATGGGAAAATACTTTGGAACAGATGGCTTCCGTGGAGAGGCCGGAATTACATTAACTGCAGATCATGCTTATAAAGTGGGACGTTTTTTGGGCTGGTATTACAACGAATTGCGTGTAAGAAATAACAACCGGGAACCGGCGCGGATTGTCATTGGAAAGGATACCAGACGCTCCAGTTATATGTTTGAATACAGTCTGGTAGCAGGATTGACGGCATCCGGTGCAGATGCGTATCTGTTGCACGTTACCACGACTCCGTCAGTAGCCTATATTGCCCGAGTGGACGATTTTGACTGTGGAATCATGATATCTGCCAGTCATAATCCATATTATGACAATGGGATTAAGTTAATCGACAGCAATGGTGAAAAAATGCCTGAGGATACCTTGCTGCTGATTGAGGACTATATTGACGGTAAGCTTCATGTATTTGACCGGGACTGGACAGAACTTCCCTTTGCCAGCAGAGAAGGAATCGGCTGTACGGTAGACTATGTATCCGGACGTAACCGTTATATGGGCTATCTGATTTCCCTGGGCATCTATTCTTTCAGGGGAGTTAAGGTAGGATTGGATTGTGCTAATGGTTCAAGCTGGAACATTGCGAAGAGCGTATTTGATGCCCTTGGCGCAGACACCTATGTTATTAACAATAAACCAAATGGTACAAATATCAACAACAATGCAGGTTCTACCCATATTGAAGGTCTGCAGAAGTTTGTAGTGGAAAATGGACTGGATGTGGGCTTTGCCTATGACGGAGATGCTGATCGCTGTCTGTGTGTGGATGAAAAAGGTAATGTTATAACAGGTGACCATATTTTATACATTTATGGCTGCTATATGAAGGAACGTGGCAAGCTGTTGACGAATACGGTTGTTACTACGGTGATGTCAAACTTTGGTCTGTATAAGGCGTTTGATGAACAGGGGATTGGCTATGCCAAGACCGCTGTAGGGGACAAGTATGTCTATGAATATATGGCAAAGAACGGATGCCGTATCGGTGGAGAACAGAGCGGACACATTATCTTTTCCAAGTATGCAAGTACCGGTGACGGCATTTTGACCAGTCTGAAGATGATGGAAGTCATGCTGGCTAAGAAGATGCCCATGAGTGAATTGGCAGCACCACTGAAGATTTATCCGCAAGTATTGGAAAATGTTCGGGTAACAGATAAAAAGGCAGCGCAGAGCGATTCGGACATGCAGAAAGCGGTAGCTGCGGTTACGGAAAAACTGGGAGATACCGGACGGATTTTGGTACGAGAGTCCGGTACAGAGCCGGTGATTCGTGTCATGGTAGAAGCTCCGGATCAGGAGATTTGTCAGAAGTACGTGGATGAAGTGGTAAATGTCATCTGTGAAAAGGGATATAAAGCATAGAAATATCCCTTTGGGAAGGATTAATAAATGTGTGGAATTGTTGGATTTACAGGAAATAGACAGGCAGCTCCGATCCTATTGGATGGACTGTCCAAACTGGAATATAGAGGGTATGACTCTGCGGGGTTGGCAGTCCGTGATGGAGAAGCCCTTGCACAGGTGGTAAAGGCGAAAGGGAGACTGTCTAATTTAATAGAGAAGACTGATGGAGGAAAGGCTTTAAAGGGAACCTGCGGCATCGGACATACCCGTTGGGCGACCCATGGTGAGCCAAGCCAGACAAATGCTCATCCGCATGTCTCCGGCAATTGCAGCAGATCCGGTTCCGGTGCGGTGGAATCAGAAGTAGTTGGAGTACATAATGGTATTATTGAGAATTATACGGAACTGAAAGAAAAACTGCTGAAGCATGGGTATACCTTTTATAGCCAGACCGATACAGAAGTGGTGATTAAGCTGGTCGATTATTATTACAAGAAATATAAGCTCGGTCCCATTGATGCGATTGCGAAGACTATGGTGCGTGTCCGCGGATCCTATGCTCTAGAGTTAATGTTCCGTGACTATCCCGGTGAGATCTGGGTAGCACGTAAGGACAGCCCCATGATCATCGGTATTGCGGATGGTGAGACTTATGTAGCATCCGATGTACCGGCGATTTTGAAATATACCAGAAATGTTTATTATATTGGAAATCTTGAGTTCGCAAAGCTGACTCCGGGGGAGGCGCATTTCTATAACCTGGATGGGGATGAAATCGAGAAGCAGACTACAGAGATTAAGTGGGATGCGGAAGCGGCGGAGAAGGCCGGTTTTGAACATTTCATGATGAAAGAGATCCATGAGCAGCCGAAAGCAGTTCAGGATACTTTGAATTCTGTAGTGAAAGATGGAAAGATTGATTTTGAAAGTATTGGGATTACGGAGGATGAGATCAAGGCCTATGAACAGATTTATATTGTTGCCTGTGGTTCTGCATGGCATGTTGGAATGGCGGCACAATATGTACTGGAGGACATGGCAGATATTCCGGTGCGTGTGGAACTTGCCTCAGAATTCAGATATCGTAAAATGTCCCTGAACCCTAAGGCACTGATGATCGTGGTCAGCCAGTCTGGCGAGACTGCAGATACTTTGGCTGCATTAAGGCTCGCAAAGGAAAAAGGAATTGCCACAATGGCGATTGTCAATGTGGTGGGTAGCAGTATTGCCAGAGAAGCTGATAAAGTGTTCTATACACTTGCAGGTCCGGAAATCTCTGTGGCAACCACGAAGGCATACAGTGCCCAGCTTGCGGCAATGTATTGTCTGGCAGTTCAGTTTGCCGAGGTCAGAGGTAAGCTTACAGAGGAACAGTACGGCTATTATATTGCGGAACTTATGACAATCCCGGAGAAGATACAGAAGATTCTGGAGGACAAAGAGCGCCTTCAGTGGTTTGCTGCAAAATATGCCAATGCAGCGGATGTGTTCTTCGTAGGACGTGGTATTGACTATGCCATTTGCCTGGAAGGCAGCTTAAAGCTTAAGGAGATTAGTTATGTTCATTCCGAAGCATACGCTGCCGGTGAATTGAAGCACGGAACCATCAGCCTGATCGAACAGGGGACATTGGTAATCGGTGTTTTGACACAGGATGAGTTATACGAGAAGACTATAAGCAATATGCTGGAGTGCAAGAGCCGTGGCGCATATCTTATGGGCCTGACTACTTACGGCAATTACGAAATCGAAGATCAGGTGAATTTCACAGTCTATGTGCCGAAGGTGGATGAGCATTTCATGGCCAGCCTGGCGGTGGTGCCCCTGCAGCTGCTGGGATACTACGTCAGCGTGGCAAAGGGATTGGATGTGGATAAGCCCAGGAATCTGGCGAAGAGTGTGACGGTGGAGTAAAAATATGAGGTAATGATGAAACCATATTTAAACTGAAGTAGAACGTTGGTTACGACACTAGATACAGAATGTAAAAACTATATCTAGTGTCGTGCATTTTAGAATAAATGTGGTAAAATATAAATGATCAGCACTTGTAAAACTATGTGGTAATTGCTATAGTAGTAATATTATGCGAAATATTACATATGATAAGATAGCCAGTGGATAGGAGTGGATCGTATGAACGAAAGGAATAGAGTGTTCGGGAACAATGTTAAATTTTTGATTGTAAACGGAAAATTTAACGAACAGACAGTAGCAGAGCATCTGGGATATTCTAAATATGATTTATGGAAAATTATGGATGGACGGCTATTTTTGGGTGAAGATGAGAAAGCTGATATTGCAAGAGAATTGCAGACAACAGTAGAAGATCTTTATCTACCTAGAACAGAAGATGAATATCATGAGGTTGGATGTATGGAATGCCGAGGTGCATTCAGTTCTTCCGAAAATAAAACATGTATCTTAGATTTATTGGATATGTATTGCGATGTACAGGAATTGATAGCAATGAGTTAGGCCATTGAAAATGGCCTTTTTTCATTTGGGAGGAAATATGGAGAAAGAAATAGTCAGTGCCATTCAAAAATTTATTAAGATCAAACGGGATGAAGAGAACATACTAAATATTATTGTCAGAGATGATGTTTTTGCAATACTTGAAAAAGAATGTTGTGTACTTTATTATTCGTTAGATGATGATATAGACGGATGCCATATTTGCAAACCTTTAAATGGGGAAATGAAGCAATTTGTGTATATTAATACTTCTAAGGTTTTACAGGAACAGGTATGGACAGCTGCGCATGAATTGGGGCATGTGTGGAAAGTGGATCAGTATGTACAGGACAATGTGGCAAATTGTAATATAGACATAGAAAAGATTGTTGGGCGTTTTACAGCGGAATTCTTAATGCCGACAGAAATATTTTATCTGGAGGCTGGTAGAAGATTAGCATATAACAAGTATGCGGGAGGATCGTTGACGGTTGAAATAATGATGGATTTAGTAACATATTTAATGAATTATTTCTGCGTCCCGGCTAAGGCGATTATTAAGCGTCTTGAGGAACTTGGAAACATCACAGAGAAATCCATTCAAATATATTTAAAAGTTTTTAACGATAACAAGGCATTATATGATCAGATTATTCGGGAAAATCAATATACGCGCCTGGATAAGCAGGAGGATGTATATAAGATTGCGAATTTAAAAAATGATTTGGAACTGATTGAAAAACAGCATTTGGCAAAGGACAAATATATACAGGTAGTTAGAAAGAAATTTCATATAAACAGTGGAACACCTATGAATTCAGAATTAGACTACAAAGGATAATGCGTATGGATAACGAAATGCAAAAAGCAGTAATAGATGCTGATTTTTATATAAAGTTGACAAAATACGCATCTGACAATGGAAAGCTGTTTTGCCAGGTGATGGGGGATCTGGGTGTACACCCCATTATGCATAAATATGTTGCTGAAGTAGAATTGCGAGTGTGTACCGAATTAAAAGATTTTATAACCCAGGGGAAAATTGAAATTGTCGATTATGATGCGTATATAGATAGGGAAAATGATGCTGCCTACCAGGAGTATTTTAAAGGAGCATATGAGAGAATGAACAGATATGATTTCCCGGAAGGCGAAGATATCTATAAATATCATGATATTGATGAGAATCTGGGGGAAATTCGATCTATATATCTGGCATTGCAAATGAAGTGCATGTATTTTATGTCGGACGATTCCGGTGCAAGGAGTTTTGTAAAAAATGCGTTCACTTCCAGAAGAAGATTAGAAGCTATGTCAATATATGATGCATTGAAGCAATGTTGTGTGACAAAAACGTCCATCTCATTAAAACAATTAAACCCTGTTATTCATCAGGTGTTTAGGGAACGACAAGATAAATTAAAGGAACTTCAGGCTATGTATGCAGAAAAAGACAGGGCAGTAATTTAGAAAAGTGATTTTATGTTGCAAAGTGTTTCTTGTATAATAAAATTACCTAAATTGTTTTTTATTATACAAGAAATAATTTGTCCAAGTGTGAATCGGTATTAGGACATTACGCAGATATTTTAATAAGGGGAAAACTTATGCAAGTTACGTATATAGGGTTAAGTGAATATTTTGAAAGATGTATTCCACAAGCAAAAAGAGAAGGGTATTTGTTTATTATATCCTTAATTGCAAGGTATTCTGATGCACAAGATCTTTATGAAAAATTAGAAAAAGATTGGGCATCGATGAATGATCTAACCGGTGATAAAATCCTATTTGTGTTTTCTACACCGAAAGCCAGAAAAAGAGCATCCTTTTTTCATATGCCGGGAAAAGAACCCTATGAAGGAGTAATGTGTCCATTTGTCGAGTTGCTGAATGACAGAAATGCAGAGCGAAAGAATGGCCCATTTGAATATCTATATGATGACTATGATAAAATTAATTGGAAACAAAAACATTCACAGACAATTACGGACTTTGCTATGAATTATAATATATCAGAGGAAGAAATTCCGTGTTTATTTTTGTATGACTTAATGCAAAACAGATACAAGGTAATACCTGTAGGAAAAGATACGGACATTTATGCAATGATAAAGGCTATGGTTGAGGAGATAGCGGAATACAAAAAAGACAGAGAAAATATTGGAGAGCAGTTAGAAAAGTATAGAAATATTGAGCAATATTATTGCTTATATGAAAAACTGAAAGGTGAGGCAGAAAAGGGAAATTTAAAACAATGTGTAGCTATTCGGAGAGTACTCGGTGAGGCACAATCATATAAGGAAGTTAAAGAGGACATTTGCAACTCTGAAATAAAAAAGGATTTGAAGAGGATTGAGCAATGGAAAAGGCAATATTTTAATTCCTTTGAAAAAGATGATGCAAGTAAAAAGAATTATTTGGAGTTGAAAAGAAAAGAACAGGATATTGAAAATGAATTTAATTCAACATGGAATGATTTAGAAAGTGTAATGAAAGAAAGAGGAAGAAAAAGAAGAAAGAATAGTAAAGTAACAATATTGCAGGATTTATTGGCAGCATGTGTTAAATTACAATCAAATTCTACGTATTTTGAAACATCTGAAAATCAAAGAAATGATTATATAAGAGATTTACTAAAAACAGAGAAGTATGATGTGAAAGATCAAACCAGAAGAGGAATATCGGCTATTGGAAAAAGTGCCGGAGAAGTTGATATTTTAATTGAAGAAGGCGGTTTGCCTGTGACCATAATCGAAGCATTAAATTTGGACAGCCTTGATACTAATTACTTGGACAGGCATTTGGATAAAGTCTATAGATATGATACTGTTGGAAATGTATTTAACATAATATTGGCATATGTCAGGGTAGTCAATTTTAGTAAGTTTTGTGAGAAATATTTTGAGCATATAAAAAAATATCAGCATGTTTACCCCTTAATTTCAGCTGATGACAGGTATGAAGTTGAGAACTTTCCTTATGCAGATATTCGAGTAATGCAAACGGTGCATGATAGAAATGATTGTAATACTATTTTGTATCATGTCTGTGTGTTGATTAGATGAGGTTGCGCAATGAGGATGTTGAATATACTGTAAAAAAAATATATCGAAAATTATGGATTTATAAAGAAAGTCCTTCAAGAAATCCAGATATTCAGAGAAGCGGTTTCTGTATTATATGATACAGCGAATAACTTTATTATTCCGTATAGTAAAACGTATCAAGATATGGAAACTGCATTTATTACCGGCAATGCCTCAAAAGAAGACATTATGAAGGATGCAGAAACGCTCTCATTAGATATGAATCTTGTCAGCGAACTGGTTGAGCAAGAGGAAACTGATGATGAAGAAGATGACGATGATGAACTGTTTGCTATGCAGCGGATGTGTTCTTCGTAGGACGGTGGTATCGATTATGCTATTTGCCTGGAAGGCAGCCTGAAGCTTAAGGAGATTAGCTACATTCATTCCGAAGCATATGCTGCCGGTATGATATGATTAGATAAAACTATATTTGATATTTTCTTTTATGAACAATAAAGCACGAGCAAAATAAAGAGGAGATATACTGACTATGGAGCATCATGATTTAGACATATATCCGATTCCACGAGAGAAAACAGCATTGTACATTAATGAGCCATGGCTGATTGATAAGTCAATCATGGAAAGAGTACAATTGGTGACGGATTTGAAGAAGAGGCCGGATGAAGAATCGGATAATATTCGTATTTATGTTCCGCTTGATTTAAATAGAAATGCAATTTTACGTCGACTGGATTCTGTGATTTACCATTACGGAGAAACAAATGAAGAGAATGAATTGGACTTTTCAATGGATATAGAGATGATTATTTCACAGATTGAAATTTATGATCAGGTATGGTTTGGCAGACATATGCCGAAAAACGGAAAGCACAGTCTGGAGGCAAAAACTTTGGTTCGAGAATTTGTTGAAAGGTTGGAAGAAATTCCGGACGGATGTGCAGAAAGATTTCCGTTTGAGACAATTGACAGATTGAGGGAAGAATATTTGGAAGAATAAGGAATAGGGATGGTGTAACCTCATAACAGAGGAGTAACTTCGGAAAGGAGTCTGAGAAGTATGGGGAGATTTGTAAATCCGGATAACAGTGCATTTCAGGTTGCTCTTAACTCCAGGATATACGTGGACAAAACGGGGTTGATTGAATACACGAACAGTGTTCTTAACACGACAAATGCTTATATATGCAACAGTCGTCCACGCCGCTTCGGAAAGTCTTATGCAGCAAATATGCTTGCAGCATATTATAGTAAAGGCGCAGATTCCGAAAAGATGTTCTCAGAACTTGAAATCGGCAAAAACGAGGATTTCAAGAAACATCTTAATAAATACGATGTAATTCACATTGACATTCAATGGTTTCTGGCAAATTGCGATGATGTTGACAATGTAGTTAAGCACATTGCAGAGGCGGTTCTGGATGAATTGCGTGTGGCCTACCCGGGCATTCTGCCACCAGAAATATTTAGTTTGCCTGATGCACTTTCAAGAATCAAAGACAAGACAGGACAGAAGTTCATTGTCATCGTTGATGAATGGGATGTGCTTATTCGTGATGAGGCAGCTAATAAAAAAGCACAGGAAGATTACTTCCTATAAAAAAGGAAAAAACCCAGTCAGCACTGAATAACTTTGATGAGTTTCCTATGTTGAGCGCAGGCAACCTTGCACCGTATGTCGGTTTTACGGAAGAGGAAGTGCAGAAGCTGGCGGAAGAGTATCATCAGGACTTCAATGAAGTGAAACGCTGGTATGACGGATATCTATTGAAAGACTATCAGGTGTATAATCCCAGAGCAGTTGTCAGTGTAATGCTGCGAGGGGAGTTTAAGAGTTATTGGTCTGAAACAGCTTCTTATGATGCAATCGTTCCGCTGATCAATATGAATTATGATGGCTTGAAAACAGCAATCATCGAAATGCTTTCCGGTGCAGAAGTTAAAGTGAACACAGCAACCTTTAAGAATGATACAGTAAATATCAAGAATAAGGACGATGTCCTGACCTATATGATCCATTTGGGATACTTGGGGTACAACGAAAATAAAAAAACTGCTTTTGTGCCTAATGAAGAAATCCGGCAGGAACTGACGGTTGCTGTTGAGAGCAAACTTCGCTGAGCAGTGTACTGGCAATAGCGTATCTGAGTGCAATGGAGTATTATTTCAAACCAATTCGGGAACTGCCGACAGGTCGTGGCTTTGCTGATTTCGTATTTGTTCCTAAACCGGAGTACAAAGCTGACTATCCGGCATTAATTGTAGAATTGAAATGGAATAAGAATGCGTGCACAGCTTTGATGTAAATCAAAGATAAAAAGTATCCTTCTACGATTCTGGATTATACCGGAGATATCCTGCTAATCGGAATCAACTACGATAAAAATATAAAAGAGCATCAATGCCTGATTGAAAAGTACGAGAAGGATTGATTGGCTTGGCGAAGAGCGTGCCGATGGAGAAAAATTAGTGTTTCAATCTAGCAAATTCACAAAAAAATTTAGAAGCGGTTTTGTAACAGCATTTGGAATACAATGATTGTCATACAAATACTGTGCCAACGAAGGAAAAAGCCGAAAACACGCTAGGAACAAAACCGAACAGAAAGAGCAGAAGGAGCGTTTCCCTTCTGCTCTTTCTATATAATTTTCAATGACATAGCATGTCGCACAGCTATCAATATTTTGCTATACAGAGTCAAAAGGGTTACAATATAGAAGTACTGTGATAAACGTTAGGAAAAGTTCGATTTTGAAAAATAAGCGGTAATGGTGTACAAGTGGGAGGAGTCAAATGTCTGATACGATAATTTTACATATGAGTGATTTACATTTTTCTTCAAACGAAGAGAAGAAAAGAGAAAAGGATGTAATTATGAATTTTCTTGTAGACGCATTAAAAGATTTGGAAGAAGAGTGGAGACCTAATGTTATATGTGTTTCGGGTGACATAGTGGACCGGTATGATGTGGCTGCATATTCCATAGCCGGTGAATGGTTTAGAAAACTTGCGGAAATATTGAATATTCCCATGGATAATTTTATTTTAACACCGGGAAACCATGATTGTAGTCGTGACATTAAAAAGTATCCAAGATTGGATTCAAACGATGACGGGCTTGTAGATGAGGTTTTAAATTGCGATATACCGGCCTACTTAAGCGGGCGTTTTGAGGCATATGAAAAATTCTGTGAAGATCTCAAAATCACGCCGTATACATGGCAAAATGGTGATAATTACCTGGTTGGATATAGAGTAATTAATGATGTGATCTATTTAGGATGCAATACCGAATGGTTTGCGTATAGCGATGAAACAAAATTAAGATTGGGGAAAAAGATTGTTGAGGAACTGCAACAGGCAAGCGATGCACTGGGAGATTTTAAGAAAGTCGCTATCATGCATCATGGGGGTGAGGTTGGATTTCATGAAAATGAAGTGCAATACCATAATGATATTTGCCCAGCTTTACATTATTTGTGGAGAATCTGTGATATGACATTATATGGTCATAGTCATGAGCAGGTTGGGGGCGAGCCGAACAAAATGGAAAACCATTGTTTTACCATCAGGGCAGGGGCCACCAGTATAAACAGAGAATATCCCAATAATATAAATATCATTAAAATAGTAGAGAATGCCATTGAATTAAAGCATATCAGTTACGATCAGCAAAGGGTAGAACAGCTGTGGAAAGTATCTGATGACTTTTTAACTTATACATGGGAAACCGTGAAGGATGATAAAGATATATCCGGAACTGTGTCATGTGACATGGATCTTTTGCGTCAAAAAGAAAGACTATATGCCCGGGAGATATTAAATGGTAAGTTGCGACAGGTAAAAACAGGAGCGAAGCTGCCGGAGACTATTTTAAGGGATGTTGTAATAGACAGTGATCAAAAAAGGCATGAGCAGGAGAGGGGCAAGGAAAACAGCGAGAAGAACAGAGAAGTTCGCCTGTTAGATGTAGTATTGGCAGAAAGAAGAGTTGTGATATGCGGGGAACTTGGTGCCGGTAAAAGTACTATTTTATCACAGGCAGTTTTAGAAATGCTGGATAATAATACGACGAGCCTTCCTATATTGATCTCTGCAAAAGAATTAGCAGAAGAAAATGACGGGAAGACAGGTTCTGTGCTGCAGCAAATTTGTAATTTCATGCAACAGCAATTGCTGGTAACAGTTTCTTCTGTAGGTGAGATGTTGGATTGTGTGGATCAGTGCTATTTATTTGTGGATGGACTGGATGAAGTGGATAAGAGACAGCAGGAGCCTCTCATGCGGGTATTGGAACAGATCTCTTTGATGGAAAACCGGATATCAATCATACTTTCCACCAGATCCACAGAGACCATAGAGTATCATAGGGATAATTGGACACAATGCAGTCTGGGCAGATTACATCAGCAGGAAATATTAAGAATTCTGGAAAATGAGGCTAAGACAGAGGAAGACGGTGAAGGGGCAACTACCCGGGCAAAACAATATTTTAAGAAGATTAATAACAATCCAATGGTGCAGTTAGTGGCAACTACGCCGTTAGCAGTAAGGCTATTGTATTATATTATGAGAAAAAACATCGAAATTGATGAATATACCATAGGAGACTTACTGAATACTCTGTTGGAGGAAAGGATTTCATATTGGGATGCAAAGAATACCAGCGAGGTCACAGGCGAAGAATTTGAAAGAAATTTCCCTACGGTAGATGCAAAGAAAAACTATATTGGATATTTGGCATATTGCGCTGAAAAAGAAAAGATTACAAGAAAAAAGCTTGAACTAATGCTCGAACAGGGGATGCAAATTCAAAACGACTTGGGACTGGTAGCTGGGCAGACAATTTCAAAGTTGCAAAGAAATGGTATGACAACAGAGGTAGATGGAGGGATAGTGTTTACGTATCGCCCATTAGCACAAATTGCAATGGGAATCTATATGGCTGATAAAATAATTAAAGGAGAGTTACAGGCGAATAATTGTTCTCCTGAGTTATGGAGAGAAATTTCATTTGCTGCAGGTGAGCTTCGAAGGGCTGATTTGGTCGGAAAGTATAGAGGATGGCTTGAGACATACATAGATAATCTGAAAAAAGAGGCAGCAGGATTGATAAAGGCTTGCTATATCTGCTACGAAGCGAAAGATACAGTGTTGGCGAGAAAAATGATAGAGAACTTTAAAGAAAAGGATATTCGCCCATTATGGTATTATGAACCGGAAAAAAATGTGTCAGTGAGCATCGTGGCTCAGGTGATTGCTTTGGCAGGGGAATATGGAGTGGACTGGTTCATTGATTCCTATTTGACATTGACTTATCCGGTTATAAATGCAGGCAGTGCCTTTTTTAGAGCATTGCTTGTGGTCCTGCCGCCATTAATCAAAGACGCTTTGACAAGTACACAGAAAGATAAATTGAAAAAATGTATAGAACCTTTGGAATATATTTGCCCGATCGCATATAGCAGTCTGCCGGAAATTTTATGCTTTCTCATGCCGGATAGGTATCCGATAGAAAGACGATTGCAGCTGATAGCAAGAATTTCATTTTATGATGAGTATCAGGAATGGGCTCAAAAGGAATATGAGGCTCTCAGCAAAGAGCATAAGGAACTTTGTCAAAAGGTTTTAAAAAATGAAAAGACATTCGGAGCTGCAGTTCTGTGGATGAAAGTGTTTGATGATGCGCCGGATATTAATCTCACAGCTAGAATTATAGAGCATGGAGATGAGGAACTGATTGAGATGTGTCGTCATCGTCTGGGAGAGGAAACCTATATTCGTTATCTTAGATGGTTAGTGGCAGAATCCAGCTATAGTATTGCTGCGGCATCAGCACTGCAATTGTGTAATTATGGGCAGGATAAATTGCCGGAAGTAAGAGTTGCATTAGTTGGGGGAATGACTAATGCAGGTAAGAATAATCGTTATGAAAAAAAGATAATGGAGTTAATTGCGGCGGATGGTGGATTAAATAAACAATGGATCAGAATTTTGTTTGCCGGGGAGCACCATGTGTACGGAGCCAGTGAGGGAAGCTGGAGAATCTTTTTAAGATTCCTGTTAAAGGCAAAAGAAGATTTCACACAGGATTTTATAGGAAATCTTAAATATATGGGACCTTTTTTGCTGGCAAGATGTGAGGAGACGAGGCTGTTATTGCAACGTCTGCTTATAATGCAGGAATATAAGAATGCACTCATTGCTGCTATGAATTCACTAGATCCTGAAATCAGGTGTGCTGCAAGTAAAATCGGGTTAATAGCATGTCAGGATTTGGAAGGTGAGTGCCTGCTTGCGGTAGTAAGTGAATGTGCCGGGGAGAAAACGGATAATTTTGAATGGCAGGATTATGTTGCGGAAAAGAAGTACCGTGAAGAAAGTATCAAAAAACTGTCTGAGAAAATGCCGGTTATGTTTCCACGAATGAAAGTATTGGCAGACAGGATAATAAAAAATAATATGGTACAGGAAATAGAAGAACCGGTACAAATGACGAAAAAAGAGCAAATAGATAAGGAGATTGAGGGCGTTGCTGAGTACGGAGTACAATATTTACGCAGGTATCTTAATATTCTGAACCATGAGGTGGATTACAGAGACTATCTGCAGATGAGAGAAAAATATAAGAATAAACCGAATGCGGAGGTCTTATATTGCTTTCATTACGAAAATCAGCATTATGTGGTGGATTGGTATGAATTTCTGTGGTACCTGTTCATTGGCCGTAATACACTTTTTCATGAAGCGGATGTTATTATGCTGGAAGTGATTGCATATGGGAAAAGCAATGCGGATGCTGCAAAGGCTATTGTGGATGCGGTGAAACGAATTTGTGAAGATGAACGGCTGGAAAAAGAAAGATGGATTTCTAATTACCATTGGTTACTGCTGCTCAGGTATACGTTTGAAGGGATAGAAGACGCAACAATAAAAGAGGCTTTTATACGAAAAGAAGAGTATATGGGAGAGGCCGGTCTGGCCCTGTTGGCAATATATTCCGGTGATCTGCAAGAACTTAATATCAAAAAGAAGAAGGGTAAGACATTAGGGGCTGTTACGCAGAACGATTGTCAGAACCAATTGCTCGAACTTGCAAAAGAATCTGAAAGAATTTCAAAACAGTTAGATGAGGCAATGCAGACTTTTGTCCAGGAAAATGGCAATATAAACAAGGAATATATAGACCAACTAATCGAGTTAGGTGAAAATGGAGCATTGATTGCGGGAGCATTATGCTTCTGTTATGGAGAGCCTGTTCGTGCGGAGAGTGGAATCGTTGCACATCAGACATATTTCTTTAGAAGCAAGATAGATTCAGAGATATTTCGGAAGTTATTACGCCTTACGAGAACAGTATTTGAGTCACAATTGGACGAGAAATCTAAACTGGAGGAATATAAAAGGTATCTTGAGGAATCAGAAGCTCATCTGGAAGAGGTACGCTTAGATAAATGCTTCTATATCAGTGAATATCTGTATTATATGAAAGATAAAATAACTGATGACAAAATTTTCAAATATCTTGATATCGTCATGAAGGAAATGCATTATTCAAAATATGATATTTCGATTTGGGACATGCTGGTGGAATATATGAATTCGAATGAAGGGATAGAGCAGGCTGAGATTGCAGAAGTTCTGGAAATGGGGATTCATAGAATTATCGGAGCGTGCGAAGAGGACAGGTCGTTTTGGTATAATGAAGCCTATGGACAAATTGCGATTTCATGTATGTACTGGAAAGCAAAGAAGGAATATAGTAATCTTGCTCAGCCCATTTTCGAAAGAGGCATAGTACAATTGATTCGCGCAAAGTACGATAAAAACTTATGGGATGAAGAAAATGAGCCTGTAAAGTTTCAGAAGATTAAAAAGTATTTGAATATGGTTCCGAAGCCTATTATGTGTCAGGCTATTGAAGGGATGAAAAATAGTTGGCTGGAGGAAGCAAGAATATTGGGAGGATTGATCGGTATCTTGAATAAATCTAACATTTAAACAGGGCTGAACTGACCGAACAGAATGCACCGCTGTATATAAGCAGCGGTGCATCAGACTGTAGACAAAGCTCCTTCCTGTGAGGGAGCTTTTCTTGTGTCATGACTGCAAAAATTATGTACTTACAAGCATATAAGAAGTAGTGAAAATGCCGTATTTACGGGACTTTTCA
>OIWS01000902.1_pt1 | contig 33885 bp, 37 predicted proteins | sample 1587611 | NCBI WGS metagenome assembly OIWS01 (sample SAMEA3888919, study PRJEB22519) | human gut metagenome | biome: human gut; feature: human-associated habitat; material: faeces | place: Denmark | collected 2010 | reverse complement strand
ACTGGGGGAGCCCCCTGCCGCAAAAGTAACCGCCCCATCTCCCGATGGGGCGGCCCAATCTCAAGCCTCCCGTACAGCCAGCCGCCGTACCAATTCCTCCAAAAACGCCGTGTCCGCAAACGCACCCAGCGCCGCCACGGCCTTCTCGCCCTCCGCGGCGATCATCGCCGCGCAGCGCTCCAACCCGTAAAGCCGCACAAACGTGCCCTTGTTCGCGTCCACATGTACGGCCTTGCCCAGCGTCTTCGCGTCTCCGGTCACATCCAGCATGTCGTCCCGGATCTGGAACGCCAGCCCCAGCGCCGTGCCATACCGTGCCGCCGCGTCATATGCCTCCGCGCTTCCTCCTCCCGCGGCCACGCCGCAGCAGCAGGCCGCGCGAATCAGCGCCCCGGTCTTCAAATCCTGCAGTACCTGCACCCGCGCCGCGTCCGGCGCTTCGCGCTCCGCCGCCAGATCGAGCACCTGCCCGCCGACCATGCCAAGCGCCCCGGCCGCCGCGCCGAGCGTCTTCACCGCCCGTACAATCACGCCGTCCTCCGCGCCGGACTCCGCCAGCGTCTCAAACGCCGCCGTCAGCAGCGCATCGCCCGCCAAAACCGCCGTCGCCTCGCCGAACACCTTGTGGTTTGTCAGCTTCCCGCGCCGGTAATCGTCGTTGTCCATGCACGGCAGATCGTCGTGGATCAGGCTGTAGGTGTGAACCATCTCCACCGCCGCCGCAAACGGCAGCGCCTGTTCCCAGTCCCCGCCGCACACCCGGCAGAATTCCAGCACCAATACCGGCCGGATCCGCTTTCCGCCTGCCAGCAGGCTGTATCGCATCGCTTCCAAAATCCGCCGCTGCGGCAGCTCCTGCACAAAGCATCCCTGCAAATACGCCTCCACCGCCGCGCGGTAAGTTTCCATCCGCTTCTCAAATTCAGACATCGCGTTCAAACTCCGTCTCCACCGGCTCGCCGTCCGGCCCCTTCATCAATTTCACAACCTGCACCTCCGCGCCGTCGAGCAGCTCCGTGCACCGCTGCACCAGCCCCGTCCCCTCCTGAAAGAGCTTCAAAGACTCCTCCAGCGGCACGTTGCCCTGCTCCATCTGCCGCACGATCTCCTCCAACCGTGCCATCGACGCCTCAAACGTCTTCGATTTTCCCGCCATCTTGATCCTCCATGATCTCCCGGATCTCCGCGCGCGCACTTCCCTGCCGCAGCGTAATCTCCACGCGCTCGCCCACACGCAGCTGCCCCGCGCGCTGTACGACGCTTCCGTCCTCCCCGCGCACCAGACTGTAACCGCGCCCGAGCACCTTCAGCGGGCTCATCGCATCGAGCGCCGCAGCCAGATGTCCGAACCTCTGCCGCCGCTCCGCGGTACACCGCTGCATCTGCGCCGCCAGCATCCGGCTCATATGATCGAGCAGCATCCGCCGCTCCTGCACATAGCCCAGCGGCGACTGTAAAACCCGGCTCCCGGCCAGCGCCGTCAGCCGCTGCCGGTCCAGATGCAGCTGCTTTTTCATCGCCGCCAGCATCTGCATCCGGGAATGCTCCAATTTTTTCCGCAGCTCCGCCTGATCCGGCGCCACCAGCTCCGCCGCGTTCGACGGTGTCGCCGCCCGCACGTCGGCCACAAAGTCCGAAATGGTCACATCCGGCTCATGTCCCACAGCGGACACCACCGGGATCTCGGACGCAAAAATGGCCCGTGCCACCCGCTCGTCGTTGAAGGCCCAAAGATCCTCCATCGATCCGCCGCCGCGCCCCGTGATCAAAACGTCCGCAACCTTGTGCGCGTTGGCATACCGGATTGCCCCCGCGATCTCCGCCGGGGCCTCCGCGCCCTGCACGCGCACCGGCAAAATCTTCACCTTCGAGAGCGGATAGCGCCGGTTCAAAATCCGCAGCATATCCATAATCGCCGCGCCCGCGCCGGACGTGATAATGCCGATCGTGTGCGGATATGCGGGCAGTGCCCGCTTCCGCGCCCGGTCAAACAGCCCCTCGGCCAAAAGCTTCGCCTTCAGCTGCTCAAACGCCACATGCAGATCGCCCACGCCCGCCGGGCTCAGGTTCTCGCAGTAGAGCTGATACGCCCCGTCGCGCGGGAATACCGTGATCCGCCCCACGGCGAGCACCTGCATCCCGTTCTCCGGTTTGAATCGCAGCCGTGCCGCGCTCGAGCGAAACATCACGCCCCGCAGCGCCCCCTCCGCATCCTTCAGCGTAAAATAATGATGCCCCGAGGGATAAACCTTATAGTTGCTCAGCTCCCCATGGACGCAGACCTGCCCCAGCAGCGCGTCCCGGTCAAACAATCCCTTGATATAGGCGTTGACCTGAGAAACCTCAAGAATTTGCAGCTCCATGCACGCCCTCCAGCCGCGCCGTCAGCAGAGCAACGCCCATCGCGTTGTCCGTGGAAAACTGCGGCTGGGCAAACACGGCGTCCAGTCCGGTGCACATGCTGCGCAGCAGCGCATTCGAAGAAACGCCGCCCGAAAACAGTACCGTCAGCCCCGGATATTCCTTCCGTGCCTCCTCGGTCGCCGTCTGAATGCACCGAATGACCGACAGCAGCGCATACCGCGCCGTCCGTGCCGCGTCATTTCCGGCCGCGAAATACTCCTGCACCTTGTTCTGCAGTCCCGAGAACGAGAAGGTCAGCCCGTTCACCTTCACGCGGAAGCATTCCTCCGCGTCCGTCTCTCCGGCCAGCGCATCCATCGCCTTGCCCGCCGGGAATTGCAGCCCCAACAGCTTCCCCGTCCGGTCAATGACCTGACCGGCAGAGATATCGCTCGTCCCGCCGAGCTTCGTGGCCTTCACGTTCTTCCCCTCCGGCTCGACGAGCAGCAGCTCCGTCGTTCCGCCGGACAGATGCCAGGCCAGATGCGGCTGATCCATCAGATCCATCCTTCCAGCCGACCAGAGCGCCGCGGCAATATGCCCCTGTTGGTGTGAAACCGCGTGAAACGGCACTCCCAGCGCCGCCGCCATCGTCTCCGCCTGCGAATGCCCCGCCAAAAAGCACGGCATGTAAGATCCTTCCACTGCCCGCGGCCGCGTGCTCGCGCCGACCGCCTCGATCTTCTCCGCCGGCCACGCGGCAAACAGCTCCCGCGCCAGCTCCGGCAGCCGCTTCACATGTGCAAACAGCGCATCCGACTGCCGCAGCCCCAGTTCCCCGGGCCGCACATCCAAAATCCGCGAGCAGTTCATCCCGCGCACACCGTCCGATGCCGCCACCGAAGTGGTATAGTTGCTCGTATCAAATCCAATAACCATCATTCCACCTCATGCTCCCGCGCAAACGCGCCCAACACGCCGTTGACAAACGCCACAACGTCCTCATTTTCATACTTCCGCGTCAGCTCAACCGCCTCGCTGATGGCCGCGCCGGTCGGCACGTCGTGCACATAAAGCACCTCATACATCGCCACCTGCATCACGGCCTTCGCCACCTTCGAAATCCGGTCCAAACTCCATCCGATGGCGTACTGTTCCAGATACCCGTCGAGCTCCTCCTGCTTGGCCTGCACGCCGCGTACCACATTCTGCAAATACTCCAGCTGCCTGCCCGCCGGCTTTTCCGCATAGACGTCGCTCTCCGCCTTCAAACTCGGGTAATACCCCTCATCCATCAGCGCCGTGAGCGCCTCTTCCGCCGTCACGTCGTTCAAATACATCTCATATACAAGATGACACGCGATCTCCCGTGCATTCGTCCTTGTCATAGCAAATCCTGTCTTTCTCTCTTAACTTTGTTACTTCCGGCCCTCGCGCGGCAGCGCGATGCCCGACACATTCACATTCACCTGCGAAACCTTCAGTCCCGTCAAAGACTCCACACACGTCTTCACATGCTCCTGCACATTCCGTGCCAGCACAAATACTGCCTGTCCGAACTGCGCCACGATCTCGCAGTCAATCCGCAGCGCCTCGCCGTCGCTGGCGAGCCGGATGCCCTTGGCCAGCGTCTTTTTTCCCAGCATCTCCGCCAGATCATAGCCGAGATTACTCGCCAGCCCGCACACGCCCTCCACTTCCAGTACAGCCATCGCCGCAACCGACGCGACCACCTCTTCCGAAATCTGGATAGAGCCGTTTTCCATTTCCTTGGAAAAATATTCCTTGTTCTCTGCCATAAAATAGCCTCCTGCGCAAAGTTACCGATACGGATCTCATTTTGATATTGTACCATATCTCGCAGGAATTTCAAGCAAAATCCGGATAAAAAAGAGGAGAGCGCTTCCGCTCTCCCAAAATTCCGTCCCCTCAGGGCTTCACCTCAATGATCCGCACCTGCGAGAGCGGATAGTCCGTCTGCGAGCGCACCACATCGGAGATGAGCGCCGCGTCCGCCTCGCTGAGCCCCTCCGCCGGGGCCGCCACCGCCACGCTGACCGTATCGTCCGTAATGTACGTCACACAGTCCGAAAATCCCTTTGCAATCACCATACTCTCAATCTGCGCCTCGCTGAGCGCCGTGTTCACGATCTGGTTCAGCGTTGCCGACGCCGTATCGCCGACCGCCGTCCCCTCGTCATAGGCAATCGTCTCCTCCAGGAGCTCCACGGCGCTGTCCCGCGAGGCCTGCCGGCTCTGGCGAACCTGCGCGAAATAATCCGCCGCATCCATATTCGCCACCGCCGTCGCATCCTCTTGCGCATCCGCAATCACCATCGTCGTCTCCCCCATCACCTGCTCGGCGCTGAGCGTCTGCGTCAAATCCGGTGTTTTCTCCTTTTGGTTGTACGACCAGTTGAGATACACCCCCGCGCAGATAAACAACAGCACCGTCGCAATCACTGCGTTCCGTTTCCATGCCTTCATACCGATTCCTCCTATTGTCCTTTCATTTTGATGACTGAAATTTGACTGCCCACCAACCCCGTCAGGCTCTTCACCGCCTGAAATACCGCCAGCTTCACCCGCGCCTCGTCCGCACCCTCGCAGACCACCACGGCCCCCTGAAACTGCGGCTTCCTCGTCTGTACCAGGACCGGCGCTTTGTCCGCCAATACGGTCTTCGTCTCCCGGCCCTCCTCGCGTTCCGTCTCATCCACCTGATAGACGGCCTCTCCGCCATCCGAGAGCGTCAGCATCACGCGAACCCGGCCCGCACCGTCCACCTCCCGCAGCAGCGCCTCGAGCTTTGCCTCCGTCTCGGCCAGCGAAAATTCCGCCTCCGTCCGCACCGCATCCTTCTTTCCTTCCGCCGGCCAGAGCAGCAGCACCACGCCCAAAAGGGCTGCCAAAAGCGGAATGCGGTATTTTGCTGCGGCGCAGCGCAGCTTCCTGCCTGCCGCGCGCAGCGCATCGCTTTTCTCCTTCATTCCCACACCTGCCTTGCCGCCGGGATCGCCAGATCCTCCTCGATGATCCTTGTCAGCGCCGCCCGCTTCTCCCCGCCGCACTCGCCCCGCAGCGTCACGCGCCAGGGATAGGGCCCGCTTCCGAGGTCGCGCGTTTCCACCTCGGCCTCCACCGCCGCGCCCAGCGCCGCCGCTTTGTCCCATATATATGTCTCCGCCTGTCCGGATATGATCCGCGCCTGAAGCTCCCGGTTTTCTACCTCCACGCCCGTCCGCGCCGTCTCCGTGTTCAGATGGATCTGCGCGATCTGCGCAGCAATCGTGTCATAGTCCAGCTGCATCACCGGCCCCAGCGCCGTCAGCGCCAAAAGCAGCCCACACCCGAGCTGTACGCTCCGCCGCGCCCGCCCCTCCGGAACAAGGTCCATAAGCAGCGCCGAGACCAGCGCCGCTGCCGTCACCGACAGCAAATATCCTCTCATCCGTTCACCGCCTTCAAAAATGCGCAGACCGCCACCAAAACCATCACCGCCGCGCTCCCCGTCATCGCCAGCAGATCCCCCATTGCCTCCGCCGCGCAGCCAAGCAGTCCCGTCTGCTCCTTCTGCGCGACAAATCCGCCGAGCGCCGCCGTCGCCCGCAGCGCCAGATACTGCGCCCCGATCCTGCAAAACGGCCCCAGCGCCGTTGCCAGAACCGCGAGCATTCCAAAGGCCCCCGACGCCTGCCGGATCACGCCCGCGCTCGTCAAAATGGCCTGCGACGCCTCTGAGATCATGCTCCCCACCACCGGAATCGCCGCCGATACCACGCCCTTCGCTGCCTTCAGCGTCAGCTCGTCCGTCGCCCCGGCCAGCATCCCCGTCAGCGTCAAATAGACCGTAAATGCCGCCACTGCCGCTCGCAAAACTGTCTTCACCACCCATCCGGCCAACTCCCGCAGCCGCGTCAGCCGCCCGTCACCGATGGCGTGCTCCGCCGTCGCGAGAAATAAATAGCCGTACACACACGGAATCAGAAACGAGCGGATCAGATTCGTCAGCACGCTCACAAGCAGCGTCGCCCCGGCGTAGAGTGCCCCGCCGCTTGTCACGCCGCCGGAGGCCGCCAGCGCCGACGAGAGCACCGGCAGCAGCAGCGCCGAAAAATCGCTCAGCTCCTCCAGCGTCCGCTTCGCAAGCCCAGCCATTCCGTCGAGCTCTGCCGTACAAAGCGCCGCAATGGCCAGACATCCCGCCATCCGCGCCGCCGTCTCCAGCCGCTCACCGCCCATCGTGCCCGCCGCTGCGCAGATCAGTCCCACCGCCAGCATCCCCGCGCACGTCCGCAGCCCGGCCCGGACCCATCCGCCCGCCTGCTCCACGACCGCACGGAAGATCTTTTGCAGATTCCCCGCAAAATCTCCGCCCTCCACCGGCGAAACGTCCTCCAGCAGCGCCGCGCTCTCCCCCGTCAGCCCCTCGCGGAGCTTGTCCGCGCCCAAAATCCCGGCTTCCTCCTGTAAAACATCCGCCGCATAAATGTTCCCAGCCAGTGCCACCACCAAAACCGCCGCCAAAACCCACCGCCGCATCCCAACCCTCCGAATCCTAACTCTAAAGATCCCCTCTACAAGCGGGGTCTGTGCTCGCCGCCCGTATCGATAGGCCCCCTCTGCGTCAGAAGAAGCCTGCTCCATTCCTCTTCCGCCGGGACGGCGAAAGCTCCATATCCGCAGCCTCCTTCTTCCTTTTCAAACCGGAACCACTTCATTGGGTTCCGGTTTGGGTCAGACACGGGCCTGTCTGCGCTTCGCGCAGACTGGGGGAGCCCCCCGCCGCAGCGGCAAAGCCTCTCCCTCCGGGGGAGGTGCCCCAGTGCGCCCGCTGGGGCGGAGAGGGCCGGAAAGCACGAAAATCTTCCTCTGCCCCAAACCCAAAACAGAAGCGTCATTGCAAACCAGCCCGCACACTGGCGCGGCAATCCCGTAAATCTTCCAAAAGTCCTCCGCCGCCCCCTATCCCACTGTCATCCTCTGCAGCAGCTCCGCCACGCTCGCCGCCAGCGGCAGCAGCGTGTATACCGCCAGGATTCCGCCGCCAAGCTCCACGGACTTCGCCAGCGCCGCCTCTCCCGCATCCTGACAAAACGCTTCCGCCACCTGCGTGAGCAGCCCCACCGCCGCCGTCTTCAATACCGGCGCAAATACCGCCGCATTTACCCCTGTCAGTGCCTGCAGCTTCCGCAAAAATTCCAGCACCGGCGGCACCACCGCCAGCGCCGTAAGTCCCAGCCCCGCGCAGCCTGCCAGAGCCAGCAGCGCCGCCTGCTCCGCATTCTGCTTCCGCAGCGCCACACAGCCCAGCGCCGTCACCACCGCAAACGCGGCAAATTTCACAATTTCCATTTCTAAAACTGAAACAGATCCTTCACCAGCGCAAACAGCGCCGCGATCTTCTGCACCACAATCATCAAAACCACTACCAGCGCCGCCAGCGAGGTCATCGTCGCCTGCTCCTCCCGCCCCGACCGGACGAGCACCTGGTTGAGGATCGACACAATGATCCCGACCGCCGCGATCTTGAAAATCAGGTCAATTTCCATATCAAAGTAAAATCACCGCCACAGCCAGCCCCGCACAAATTCCAATCGTCTCATAGCTCCTGCACCGTGCGCGGCTCCCGGCCTGTACCTCCTGCAGCTCCTGCCCGATCCGCTCCTGCGCCAGCTCAATGGCCCGCCGCTGCCCGCCAAGGTCAAATCGCCCGAGCGAGAAGGCCAGATTCATCATCGCCTCGCGCGTTCTGCGGCTCCATTGCAGTTCCTTCGTCTGCTCCATGGCCCCGCGAAAGACCGCCTGCGGCGACGCGCTCCGATCCTCCCGCATGCTCCCGGCGCACCGCCCGAAAAACGCGGCAGCCGCCGCCTCCTCCCCCTGCGCCAGCTCTGCAAACAGCTCCGGCAGCGGCGTCAGGCGGTATTCCATCTCGCTTTTTAAATACTCCAGCGCCGCAATCAGCGCCACCATCTGCCGAATCTGCCCCCGCACTGCCCGCGCAAAGCCAAATCCGGCCCCCGCCGCCCCCACTGTCACCAGCAAAACTCCCAACACCTTGATCATCTCGATCCCTCTCCTCCAAACTTCTCCGCTTCCGCCCCGTCTGCCTGCCGCGCAAGCCGTATCCTCAAACCTCGCCGCTTCTGCCGCGCCGCCCCTCTTGCCAGGGTGTATTCTTCCAACTCCCGACGCACCCGGGCAGCGGGCCTTTTTGCGGTATGCCGCGCCATTTTTCCTTGAAATACGTCAGGATTCCTGGGAAAAAATGTCTTGCTCAGCGCAAAAATTCCTCGCTGCCGGTCACATCATGAGTTGGAAGAATACACCCTACGCGGTTTTTCCCGGCAGCCTCCGCCAGCCGCGCAAAAACCTCTCCCCCAAAATGCGCTTCCGCCACCCTGCCGGCTCCGATCACACGAGCCGCTCCTCCGAAAACGACCATCCCCGCCCCAGCACCAGCGCCGCCGGAAATACCCCGCTGCCGATCAGCTGCCGATATACCCCGCGCTTATTTAGCTCGTCCACGCCGCTTGCATGCGCCGTTGCAAGCAGCTTCACGCCGCAATACGCCGTCCGCTCCACAGCCCGCACATCCTCCTCCGCGCTGATTTCATCCAGCGCAATCCACGCCGGGTTCATGCTGCGCAGCAGCCGTTCCATTCCCGCCTGCTTGCCGCAGCCCCGCAGCACATCCACATGCTCTCCCAGCGCAAATGCCGCTAGTTCCCCGCGCTCATCCACCACCCCCACACAAAATTCCTTCCGGCTGAGGGCCCGGATGCAGGCGCGTAAAAGCGTTGTTTTGCCGCTCCCCGGAGGCCCGATGATGAGCAAGGAGTCCTGAAGGCTGGCCTCCAGCCGCCCCGGCTCAATCCAGATGTCGTGCGCAATGCGGATATTCAGCGACGTAATCTCCTTCATTGTCTGCTGCTCTCCGTGCCGCACCACAGTGCCGCAAACACCCACTCGATGCCCGCCCGGCAGGGTAAAATATCCCTCGCCCAGGGCCTTTTCCACGCTATAAATCGAGTGCGACGTACCTGCACGCAGCACATACTCCAGCGCTTCTTCTGTACATTTTCCGCTGTATGCTGGAAGCATTTGCTCTCCGCAGGCGGTTCGAATGGAAAGCGGCTGGCCAATGCGCAGGCGGATTTCCTGCATCGCAGCCCAGTTGCATCCGCGCACAGCTTCCCGATAATCTGGCGGCAGCACGTCCAAAATTGACTGAATCATTTGCATACGTTCACTTCCCATACATCCTATGCTGCATCCGGTACGATATGCCTGCGCTTGACTTTCCAGAAAGATCCGTGTACAATAACTTTTGCAAATCCACAGGATCTGCCTCCGTAGCTCATCTGGATAGAGCGTACGCCTCCTAAGCGTAAGGTAGTGAGTTCGAGTCTCGCCGGGGGTGCCATGTCGGAGCAAGCGATGTATCGCTTGCTCCGACTTTTTTCCAAAAGCCAGAACTGCGCGTGAACCGGCTGCGCCCCTTAAAAGGTGCAAAAAAACGCCCCGTCTGACAGCGGCTCTGCCTTCCGGCAAGGTCTCTGTCAACGGAACATCTTTCTGATTTTTTTGACTTTTGAGAAAAAATGCCCCGCATCCTGCCAGGATGCGGGGCGGCTTTTTATTTCTTTGCCTTCTTTTCCTTGCGGGCAGCCACGGCGGCAGCCTTCTGCTTGGCGGCTTCCTTCTCCGCAGTATTGTTGGTGGAGACGGCGAACTTCGCGAACTCCATACGGACACGGTCGGCGCTGGTTTCGATGACGAGCGAATTGTCCTTCACAGACACGACATCGCCGATCACGCCGCCGATGGTCGTGATGTTGTCGCCGACCTTCAGCGAGTTACGCATGGCTTCAGCTTCCTTCTTCCGCTTGTTTTCCGGGCGGATCATAAAGAAGTAGAAGACCGCAATCAGTGCGACCATCATAATGATGAAAGACAGGTTGCTGCTGCCGGCAGAAGCCGCAGCGTTTTCCAGGAACAGGGTCATTGTGTTTCCTCCATACGTTCAATTTCAAATATTATACCGGCTTTGCCTACATTTTTCAAGTCAGGCAGCGCAATTTCCGTAAATAAAATGTAAACTTAAATTCTGTGATCCAGCTTTTCCGCATATTCCGCGCGGAAGGCCGCAAACGTCCCCGCGTCGAGGCTCTCGCGGATGCGCTCCATCAGCTTGTTGTAGAAATAAAGATTGTGCATCACGGAAAGGCGCATTGCCAGCATTTCTTCCGCCTTGAACAGGTGATGCAGGTAAGCGCGGGAATAGCGGCGGCAAACCGGGCAGTCGCATTCCGGATCGATTGGTGCTTCATCATAGATATACTTCGCGTTTTTCAGGTTGATCGCACCCTGCCAGGTAAACAGCTTCGCATGCCGGGCGTTACGGGCCGGCATGACGCAGTCGAAAAAGTCCACGCCGCGCGCCACGGCCTCGATGATGTTGCCCGGCGTGCCGACACCCATCAGATAGCGCGGCTTGTCCGCCGGCATATGCGGCTCTACGGCATCGATGATCTGGTACATCACCTCCGTCGGCTCGCCGACAGCCAGGCCGCCAATGGCATAGCCCGGCAGATCGAGCTTCGCGATCTCCTTCATGTGCCAGATGCGAAGGTCCTCAAACGTTGCGCCCTGATTGATGCCCCAGAGCTGCTGGCCGGGATTCACCGCGTCCGGCTCTGCCAGATACCTGGCCATCGCCTCCTTACACCGCGCCAGCCAGCGGGCCGTGCGCTCGCAGGAAGCCTTGGCATACGGATAGGTCGCCGGATTTTCCACGCACTCGTCAAACGCCATCGCGATGTCAGAGCCGAGGTTCGCCTGGATGCGCATGCTCTCCTCCGGCCCCATGAAGATCTTCCGTCCGTCAAGGTGCGAGGCAAAATGCACGCCCTCCTCCTTGATCTTCCGCAGACCCGCGAGGGAAAACACCTGGAACCCGCCGGAGTCCGTCAAAATCGGCCCGTCCCACGTCATAAACTTGTGCAGGCCGCCGAGCTGCTTCACCACCTCATCACCCGGACGCAGGTGCAGGTGATAGGTGTTGGAGAGCTCCACCTGCGTGCCGATCTTTTCCAGATCCGCCGCGCTGAGCGCACCCTTGATGGCACCCTGCGTGCCGACATTCATAAAAACGGGAGTCTGCACCGTTCCGTGCGGACAGGTAAAGACACCCCGCCGTGCCTTCCCCTCTTTTTTAATGACCTGAAACATCTGTGTCCTCCTCATTTAATCCATTTGCAATCAGCATCGCATCGCCGAAGCTGAAAAAGCGGTAGCGCTCTTTGACTGCCGTCTCGTAGGCATGCAGGATATGCGCGCGGCCGGCAAATGCGGACACCAACATCACCAATGTACTCTCCGGCAGATGGAAATTGGTGATCAGCGCGTCCATCGCGCGGAACTGATAGCCCGGATAAATGAAAATCTCCGTCCACTTCGAGCTCTCGCGGAAGGTGCCGTCCGCCTGCACCAGCGATTCCACCGTCCGGCAGCTCGTCGTGCCGCAGCAAACGATACGCCCGACGCTGCGGCGCGTCTCGTTCAAAATCTCCGCCGTTTCGGCGTCCATCATGCAAAATTCGCTGTGCATGTGGTGCTCCGTGACCTCTTCGGCCTTGACGGGGCGGAAGGTCCCCAGGCCAACATGCAGCGTCACATAGGCAATCTTCACGCCCTTCGACGCGATCTGTGCCAAAAGCTCCTTGGTAAAATGCAGCCCCGCCGTCGGTGCAGCGGCCGAGCCGTTGATCTTCGAGTACACGGTCTGATACCGCTCTCCGTCGGCCAGCTCCTCCTTGATGTACGGCGGCAGCGGCATCTTGCCGAGGCGCTCGAGCACCTCAAGGAAAATACCCTGATAGTGGAACTGCACCAGCTTATTCCCGTCATCCACCTCGCCGATGACCGTTGCCCGCAGCTCGCCGTCGCCAAAGGAAAGCTCTGTCCCGGTGTGCGTTTTGCGCCCCGGCTTCGTCAGACATTCCCAGACGCCCTCGCCCCTGTCGCGCAACAGCAGCACCTCCACCGCGCCGCCTGTCGGCACACGGTGGCCGAGCAGCCGCGCCGGAAGGACACGGGAATTATTGAGCACCAGACAGTCCCCCGGCCGGAGAAAGTCCGCAATTTCATAGAAATGATGGTGTCCGATTGTCCCTGTCTCGCGGTCAAGTGTCATCAATCGGGATGCGCTTCGATCCGCCAAGGGCGTCTGCGCGATCAGCTCTTCCGGCAGATCATAGTAAAAATCATGGGTTTTCAACAAACATTGCCCCTTTTTTCTTCAAAGTTCCAGCAAAGATACACATTGATCAATTCGACAGCATATGCTATTATGAAGCCAGTCGAATTCGTGGACATATGGCCGCACATCGTGGACACATTTACACAGTCCCATCTTTCCTGCAAGCACAGCCTATTATAGTCCATCCACTGGCGACATGCAACCGAAACTTTTCTCACCCGTATCATTTTCGCAGATTGGAGCACACAGCATGAAACAATACAACATCGGTATCATCGGAGCGACCGGCATGGTCGGTCAGCGTTTTGTACTTTTGACGGCAAACCATCCCTGGTTCCGTCCCGTCGTCCTCGCAGCAAGCAGCCGCAGCGCCGGAAAGACGTATCGAGAGGCCGTCGGCTCCCGCTGGTATATGACCGACCCCATTCCGAAAGAGTTGGAGGACGTTGTCGTGATGGACGCGGAGGCCGATGCGGAGCGGATCGCCTCCATGGTGGACTTCGTGTTCTGTGCCGTCGATATGACGAAAGACGCCATCCGCGCCCTGGAAGAGCGCTATGCGCTGCTCGAATGCCCCGTTGTCTCCAACAACTCCGCCCACCGGGGCGTCCCGGACGTCCCCATGGTCGTGCCGGAGCTGAATCCCGAGCATCTCGAGGTGATTGCGGCGCAGCGCCGCCGGCTCGGCACCAAACGCGGCTTTGTCGCCGTCAAGTCCAACTGCAGTCTGCAAAGCTACGTCCCCGCGCTGCATCCGCTGCGCAAATACGGGCTGGAGCGCGTGCTGGTCTGCACCTATCAGGCCATCTCCGGCGCGGGCCGGACGTTTGAGACCTGGCCCGAGATGATCGACAACATCATCCCCTTTATCGGCGGCGAAGAGGAAAAATCCGAGCTCGAGCCGCTCAAGCTCTGGGGCCATGTCGAAGACGGGCGCATCGTCAATGCCGACGGCCCGGACATCACGGCCCAGTGCCTGCGTGTCCCCTGCTCTGATGGGCATATGGCCGCCTGTTTCATGAAATTCCGCAGCCAGGCGCCCTCCATCGAGCAGATAAAGGCCGACTGGGCCAATTTCTCCGGCCGCGCGCAGGAGCTGAACCTCCCCTCGGCGCCCAAACAGTTCCTGCACTATTTTGAAGAGGAAAACCGCCCGCAGACAAAGCTTGATCGCAACCTTGAGCACGGCATGGCCATCAGCATCGGCCGCCTGCGTCCGGATTCGCAATACGATTACAAATTTGTCTGCCTCTCCCACAACACGCTTCGCGGCGCAGCCGGCGGCGGCGTTCTGCTCGCCGAGCTGCTCTGCGCAGAAGGCTATATCTGAGCTTTTCCAGAATCCAACCGACAAACCGCACGATTTGCATTGCAGATCGTGCGGTTTTTTCTGTGAAAGGAGTTTTGCATGAAAGATCCGTTATTTACCGGCGTTGCCACCGCCATCGTCACGCCCTTCGCCGCAGATGGCTCCGTCGACCTCAGCGTCTTTGACCGTCTGCTTCGCGCGCAGCTTGCCGCCGGGATCGACGCCATTGTTGTCTGCGGCACCACCGGAGAGAGCAGCACGCTCACCGAGCAGGAACAGCTCTCGCTCATCGCGCACGCGGTCGAATATGCCGCCGGCCGGTGCAAAATTATCGCCGGAACCGGTTCCAACAGCACCGCCCACGCCCTTGCCCTCAGCCGCGCGGCCTGCGCGCTCGGCGCAGACGGGCTTCTGCTCGTTACGCCCTACTATAATAAGTGTACGCAGGAGGGCTTGCTCGCGCACTATTTCGCCATTGCAGACGCCGTCACCTGCCCCATCATCGTCTACAGCGTCCCCAGCCGCACGGGGCTGGACATTTCCGTCGAAACCTGTGTTCGCCTGAGTACGCATCCGAATTTAAACGGCATCAAGGAGGCCGGCGGCGACACCGCCAAGGCCGCGCGCATTCTCCAGCGCTGCGGCGATGCGTTCCACCTCTGGTCCGGCAACGATGACCAGATCGCGCCGCTCATGGCGCTGGGTGCGAAGGGCGTCATCTCTGTGCTCTCCAACGTCCGCCCGCACAAGACCATGGCGCTGACGCACGCAGCCCTGCGCGGCGATTATCAGACGGCCGGACAGATGCAGTGTGCCTGTATGCCGCTCGTCGACGCGCTCTTCTGCGAAGTCAGCCCCGGCCCGGTCAAGTACGCACTGGAGCTGGAAGGCTTCCCCGTGGGCGCGCCGCGCCTGCCGCTCACGCCGCTTAGTGAATCCAACCGTCCCCGCCTCGCCGCCGCCCTCGGCACCTGGTAACTCCGCCGCCCTGTTCGGCTGCAAAGGCCGGGAAAAGTTTTCCCTCCGGCTTTCCTTCCCGGAAGTGCCGGAGGGCTTTTTTGCATAGTTTAGGCCTCAGCGGCTCCGTCCATCCCTCTTACGGCGTGGGCCTCTTTGGGGCATCCCCTGCCCGCAGCGCCGCATCGGCGGATGCCGTTCCGCGCCTTCTGCGCTGCAGGTATTCAAGCAGCATCCGGCTCACCACGGAGCTGACGGTTTTGGAAAAGGCCAGCCCCGGTGTCCGGTAGCAGGCCGGTTTCAGCGGACGCGACGCCACGCCCGGGCTGCCGAAGGCCTGCAGCACCAGCTCCTGCGAGACAGTCACGCCCAAGCCGCTTCGCACGAATGCCATAATCAGCGCATCGTCCCGAAAGCAATTGTGCGGTGTTGCCTTATATGCCATAGCAAAGCATTCGTTTTACTGATATGATATCCTATGCTATTCCAGCGCTATTCCAGGGTGTATTCTTCCAACTCTGACAAAGTTCAAGTCCGCCTGCAGCAATTATCGCTTGCGGGCGGCCTATATTTTTTTGCGCAGCTGCCCGGCTTCTTGACGAATTCGTGCCGCGGCTTATACTGGGAGATAGAAGCCCAGACCCGAATGAAGAAGACGCTTCCCGATGATTCAAATGTTGAAGAGGTGCATCCCATGACCGATATCCAGACCGCCCTTTTTGCGCTTCAGGATCCCGCCTACCGCGATTTCCACGCGAAGCTGATCCCGACCGTTCCCAAATCGCGCATCATCGGTGTCCGCACGCCCGTGCTGCGCAAATTCGCAAAATCCCTCCCGGCGGAGCAGGCCCTCCCCTTCCTGGAGGCCCTGCCGCACGACTATTACGAGGAAAATAACCTCCACGCCTTTCTCCTCGAGCCGATCCGCGACTTTGCCAAGGCCCTTGCCCGGACAGAGGCCTTCCTGCCTTACATCGACAACTGGGCAACCTGCGACTGCTTTTCACCCAAAGCCTTCGCCAAGGCGCCAGATGCGCTCCTGCCGCACATTGCGCGCGATCTTGCCTCCGGCAAAACCTACACGGTTCGCTTCGGCATCGGCATGCTGATGCGCTATTTTCTGGACGAGCGCTTCGTGCCGGACTACCCGGCGCAGGTCGTATCCTGCGCCTCGGACGAGTATTATGTCAACATGATGATCGCCTGGTATTTCGCAACGGCCCTCGCCAAACAGGAATCCACGCTTCTCCCCTGGTTCACAGAGCGCCGCCTCCCGCCGTGGATCCACAAAAAAGCCATCCAAAAATCCATCGAGAGTTTCCGCATCCGTCCGGAAGTAAAGGCCTTGCTGCGCACGCTTCGTTGACCATAACCATAACTTGCGCCCCTCTGCAACAAGTTATTCACACTGTCCACAATTTTATCCACAGCGCTTCTCCTCCCTGATTTCAAGCACTTCCGGCGTTTCCTAAAAATTTGTCAGGCAGTGGAAATCGAGCACTTTCACGCAGGAAGGCGCGAAATTCATTTACATAATACATGATTTGCAGGAATGTTGTCATCCTTTTGTAAATTTCCTCCCCTGCACCAGCCTTCGACGCAGGGGGAATCACAGAAAAAACCACCGGCATTGCCGGTGGTTTCCGCTTTCAGGCAAGCCCCACGGTCGCCTCTCTCCGGCCGGCCCGCGATCTCCGCTTTATTTTGCATAATCCATGGAGATCGGGCGCGTGGCGAAGGCGTTTAGCTCCTGCCCGGCGCGCGTCCCGGCCAGATACTCATAGTATCCCTGGCTGCCGATCATCGCGCCGTTGTCGCCGCAAAGCTTCAGCGGCGGCTTGTAGAGCGCTGCACCGAGCCCGGCGCACTCGCGTTCAAATTCCCCGCGGATCCAGGAGTTTGCGGCCACACCGCCCGCAATCGCGAGCTTCTGATAGCCCGTCTCGCGCAGTGCCTGTATCGTCCGGGGCACCAGCATCTCGCTGACAGCCTTGGAAAACGACGCGCAGAGCGAAGGCACGTCGATGGCCTCGCCTTTCTGCTCATGCTGGTGGATGAGGTTCAGCGCGGCGGTCTTCAGCCCGGAGAACGAAAAATCCAGCGGGTTGCCGCTGAGCTTCGTGTGCGGCAGCGGATATTTTTCCGCGTCGCCGGTCTGTGCCATGCGGTCGAGCGCCGCGCCGCCCGGGTAGGGCATGCCGAGCACGCGCGCCACCTTGTCAAAGCACTCGCCCGCCGCGTCATCGCGCGTCGAGCCGAGGATGCGGAACTTCGTATAGTCCTGTACATCGACGATCATGCTGTGCCCGCCGGACACGACGAGGCAGAGGAACGGCGGCTCCAGCTCCGGATAGGCCAGATAGTTTGCCGCAATGTGTCCCCGGATGTGATGCACCGGCACGAGCGGCACGCCGAGCCCCAGCGCCGCGAGCTTCGCGAAGTTCACCCCGACGAGCACCGCGCCGATCAGCCCCGGCGCATACGTCACGGCCACGGCGTCGATGTCGCCGCGCGTAAGCTGTGCCTGCGCAAGCGCCTGATCCGCAAGGCCGTAGATCGCCTCGATATGCTTGCGCGACGCGATCTCCGGCACCACGCCGCCGTAGAGCTTATGCAGTTCCACCTGCGAAGCGATGCAGTCGCAAAGAATCTCGCGCCCGTCCCGCACCACGGCAACCGCCGTTTCGTCGCAGGAGGATTCGATTGCCAGAATATTCATGCCGTCAAGTCCTTTCTGAGGATGCGCGCATCCTCCTTCGGATGAAAGTAATAGTTGGGCCGCCGCCCGATCTCGGTAAAGCCGAGCGCGTCATAGAGCCGGATGGCCGCCTCGTTGGACTCGCGCACCTCAAGCGTCAGCACCTCTGCGCCCTCCTCCGCCCGCAGCGCCGCGCACAGCGCCCTCACCAGCGCTGCCGCAACCCCCTGCCGCCGATGCTCCGCATCGACGGCCAGATTCATCATATCCGCCTCACCGAGCACCGTCTGGCTCCCGACGTAGCCGAGAACCGTCTCGCCCTCCGCCGCCACAAGCCAGAGGCTCAGTTCATTTTCCAACTCGCGTGCGATCACCTGCTCCGGCCAGGGATCGGAAAAGCACGCGCGCTCCAGCGCCGCGACCTGCGGCACATCGGGGGCCGTCATCGGCCGAATTGTTGTGCTCATTTCGCCGCATACCAGCTTTCCCCCGTTTTTGCCTCGGCCAGCAGCGGTACGCTCAGCTCCATCACATGCTCCATCTGCTCTGTCACAAGCTTCTGCACCGTCTCCGCCTCTTCCACCGGGCATTCGACAATCAATTCGTCATGCACCTGCAGCAGGAGCTTTGCACGCAGCTTCGCCTGGCGCAGCGCCGTGTCGACGTGGAGCATGGCCAGCTTGATGATATCCGCTGCCGTCCCCTGGATTGGCGTATTGAGCGCCACGCGCTCTCCAAACGAGCGGATATTGAAGTTGCTGCTCTTCAGCTCCGGCAAATCGCGCCGCCGGCCGAAGAGCGTCGTCACATAGCCGTCCTCCTTCGCCTTCGCGACAATGTCGTGCATATAGGCCTTCACGCCGGAATAGTTCGCGAGATAGGACTCAATATACGCCTTGGCCTCCTTGCGCGTGACGCCAATGTCCTCGGCCAGGGAAAACTCCGAAATGCCATAGACAATGCCGAAGTTGACGGCCTTCGCGTGCCGCCGCTGCAGCGGCGTGACCTGCTCCGGCTCCACGCCGAAGACCTGCGCCGCCGTCGCCGTGTGGATATCGAGCCCGGAGCGGAAGGCCTCCTGCATCTGCGCGTCCCCGGCGATATGCGCCAGCACGCGCAGCTCAATCTGGCTGTAGTCCGCATCGACAAACACGCAGCCATCCGCCGGAATAAACATCTTGCGGATCTCGCTGCCAAGTTCCGTCCGCACAGGGATATTCTGCAGATTCGGCTCTGTGGAAGAAAGGCGCCCTGTCGCCGTCACCATGTTCTGGAACGTCGTGTGGATGCGCCCGTCATCCGCGATCTGTTTGACGAGCCCGTCGGCATAGGTCGACTTCAGCTTCGTCAGCATCCGGTAATCGAGAATTGTCTGAATGATGGGATGCTTGTTTTTCAGTTTCTCCAGCACGTCCGCGTTCGTGGAATAGCCGCTCTTCGTCTTCTTCATCGCGGGCAGACCAAGCTTTTCAAACAGCAGCTCGCCGAGCTGCTTGGTGGAATTGATGTTGAATTCGCCGCCCGCGTAACCGTAAATGATGTCCTGGCAGGCTGCGATGCGCTCCGAGAGCATGTTGCCGAACGCAACCAGCGCCAGCTGGTCGACGAGCACACCGGCCGTCTCCATCCGCGCCAGCACCGCACACAGCGGCAGCTCCATATCAAAATACAGCTCCTGCATTCCCTGCGCTTCCAGCTTTGCAGGCAGCACCGCATAGAGCGCCGCGACCGCCGCCGTCCGCGCAAAGAGGTTGGAGATCACCGCGGCCTCGCCCAGCTTCTTTTCGTCGGCCAGGCCGATCTGGCTGCCGCAGTACTGCACAAACAGCCGGTCCACCGTCGGGCTCCCCTGTGTTGCGTCGAGCAGATAGCCAGCCAGCGCCGTGTCAAAGCAGAAGCCCTCAATGGGCAGCTTCTTCCCCAGCAGAAACCGCATCGCCTCTTTGACGTCATGCGTCACCTTCCGGATGCCCCCCGCGCAAAGCCCGCGCAAAAACGCCTCATAGCCCTCACCGAGTTCTTTCCGCGAGAAGCACCAGGCCGTATCTCCACCATCCATAACCGCCACGGACGAAAAATCGGCAGAAAACAGCACGAACACCCGTTCCTTTTCCGCAAACTGCGCCAAAAGTGCCACCGCCCGTGCCGCGTCCGTCACGATCTCAGACTGGCACTCGCCCTCATAAACCTCCGGCTCCGCCGGCTTCGGCGGATGGAGATGATAGCGCGCGGCCAGGCGCGAAAATTCGAGCTTCTGGAACAGCGCCCAGAGCGCATCGTTGTCCGCCTCACGCACAAGGCACTCCTCCGGGCGAAAATCAACCGGTGCTTCGCAGCGGATCGTTGCAAGGTCATAGGAGAGGTAGGCGTTTTCCCGCCCGGCCTCGAGCTTTTTGCGCACGGATTCTTTGATCTCATCCAGATGCGCGTACACACCGTCCAGCGTGCCGTACTGCACAAGCAGCTGCGTCGCCGTCTTCGGGCCGACGCCTGCCACGCCCGGAATGTTGTCCGAGCTGTCGCCCATCAGGCTCTTGAGATCGATCATGTGGATCGGCGCAAAGCCGTATTCCGCCTCAAATACCTCCGGCGTATAGAGCGTCGCATTCGTCTGCCCGCCCCGGGTGACCACGAGCTTGACCGAGACATGCTCCGCCGCCAGCTGCAAACTGTCTCGGTCGCCGGTGACGATCACGCAGTCCCAGCCCGACGCGGCGCAGATCCTGCCCGCCGTACCGAGGATGTCATCGGCCTCCCAGCCCTCGCACTCGAAAATCGGAACGTTCATCGCGCGCAGCACGTCCTTCATCAGCGGCATTTGCTGTGCCAGCTCCTCCGGCATCGCGTGCCGCGTGGCCTTATAGCCCTCATACTGCAGATGCCGGAACGTCGGCGCCTTGAGGTCGAACGCTACGGCCAGCGCATCCGGCTGCTCTTCGTTCCGGAGCTTTTCCAAAATGTTCAAAAATCCAAAAATCGCATTGGTGTACAGCCCCTCATGGGTAGTCAGCAGCCGCACGCCGTAAAACGCGCGGTTGATGATGCTGTTTCCGTCCAAAATCATCAGCTTCATGACAAAAGCTCCTTCGTTGGTTTCATCATTTCAGTTTACCACAAAAGCGCCCCGCTTGCAACCGAGCGAGGCGCTTTTGTGTTCCGGTACGCAAAAAGACGGAGCAAATTGCTCCGTCTTTTTGAATCACTTGCTTGCAACGGCTTCGATCTCGACGAGACCGCCGGCCGGCAGGGCCGCGACCTGCACGCAGGACCGGCAGGGCCAATTTTCGGTGAAGTATTTGCCGTAGACGCTGTTGACGGTCGCGAAATTCGCCAAATCCGTCACAAACACCGTCGTCTTGACCACATCGGCAAGCCCCATATCTGCCGCCGCGAGTACGTTTTTCAGGTTCTCAAGCGCCAGACGGGTCTGCTCGGCGACATCCGCCGGCATCTTGCCGGTGGCCGGGTCAATACCCAGCTGACCGGACGTATAAACAAAGCCATTGATTTTACAGGCGTGGGAATAAGGCCCCAACGCTGCCGGTGCGGGGATGGTGATGGTCTGTTTCATGATAACTCCTTATTGCTGCAAAATTTCATAGAGGCGGCGTGCACCACGCTCCAGCTCCGTCATCGGCAAAACCAGCTGCGCCAGTTCGCCGTTCCACTGGAGCTGCGGAAATTCCGTCTCGCTCTGGCGGCGCACAGCGTCCTGCACGCCGGGGTAGAGCGCCGTCAGGATGGCGAATGCGCCGCCCTCCTGTTTATCATACTGCTTGCCGCAGACCGAATATTGTCCGTTTTCCTGATCCTGCATATTTTTCAGCACGGCAAGGCCCATAAAGCCGGAGCCGGCAAAATGCGGGATAATCTCCGTTCCGGTGTGCGCGGTGAACGTCGAGCGCACGCGCAGCATCGGCACCGCAAAGCGCAGCCCGGCCTGCACGGCCTTCGGATGAATCACCGACGCGCCCCATTGTGCAAGGCACAGCATCGCCTCGCTCGAGATCTGCGTCATAAACGCCGCCTGCGGAATCAGGCGCGGATCGGCCTTCGCCACGCCATCCACATCCGTATAGATGTCGACGGTCTGCGCGCCGAGATAGCCGCCGATGACGACGGCCGACGTGTCGCTGCCGCCGCGGCCGATGGTCGTGGTGCGGCCCGTGCGCGTCCGCCCCTGGAAGCCAGTGATCACCGGCACACGCCCGGCGTGCATTGCCTCGAAGACGTTTGCGGGGTTCATCCCGATGATGTCCGCGCTGCTGTGCGTCTCGGTCGTAAAGATCCCCGCGCTCTCACCCGTAAAGGCCTCCGCGGCAACGCCCGCGGCGCGAAGCTCCTCTGTAAAGACGCAGGCCGAGATGATCTCGCCGCAGCTCGACATCAAATCGCGCGTGTCCGTCCCGGCATCACGCGGAAGCTGTGAGAGCAGCGTGTCCGTTGCATACGGCGCGCCCATGCGTCCCATGGCCGAAACAACCACAACCGGCGCCTTACCCGCCGCAAGCTCCTGCTTGACGTGGGCAATGGCCTGCGCCCGGTTTTCCGGGGTGGCAACGGAGGTGCCGCCAAATTTCATTACTACAATTTCTTTCATATCGTGCTCCTCAGCAAAGGCCCATCTTGATCATCGTCTCTGCAATCTGTACGGCGTTGAAGGCTGCGCCCTTGCGGATCTGGTCACCGCAGCACCAGAAGGTCAGCGAATTGCCGTTGCTCGAGATGTCGTCGCGAATGCGGCCGACGTAGATGAGATTCTGGTCGGAGGTATCCCACGGCATCGGGTACTCCAGCTTCTCCGGGCAGTCGACCACCTTCACACCGGGGGCATTTGCGAGCAGCTCGCGCGCTTTATCCGGGCTCAGGGGCCGTTCCGTCTCAATGGTGATCGACTCACTGTGGCTGCGGAAGATCGGCACACGCACACAGGTGCAGTTGACCATGAGGTTCGGCTCCCCGAGGATCTTGCGGCCCTCGTTGAGCATCTTCATCTCCTCATGCGTATAGGCGTTGTCCTCAAAGACGTCAATGTGCGGGATGAGGTTGAAGGCGATCTGATGCTGGAAGGCATGCGGCGTCACGGGCTTCCCGTCCAAAACGTCGCGGCTCTGGTCGCGCAGCTCGTTCAACCCCGCAATGCCGGCGCCGGAAACGGCCTGATAGGTCGAGGCGATGATGCGGTTGATATGTGCGTAGTCGTGCAGGGGCTTGAGCGGAACCATCGCGATGATGGTCGAGCAGTTGGGGTTTGCAATGATGCCTTTGTGCCACTTCAGATCCTGCGGGTTGACCTCCGGTACCACCAGCGGCACCTCGGGATCCATTCTCCAGCAGCTGGAGTTGTCGATCACGATCGCGCCTTCCGCCGCCGCGACCGGCGCGAGCTTACGGCTCACTTCCGCGCCGACGGCGAACAGCGCAAAATCCACGTCGCCAAACGCGCCGGGCTTGCTCTCTTCGACCTTGACGGGTTTGCCGTTAAACAAAATCTCCTTACCGACATTCACGCCGACGTCAAGCGGTTTCACGCGCTCGATCGGAAAATTTTCCTCCTGCAGGATCTTTAGCATTTCCGAGCCGACAGCGCCCATCGCGCCAACCACTGCTACACGGTATTGTTTCATGCTTCTGTCTCCTTTTCTTTACAGGCCTCCGAGGTAAGCTTCGCGTACCTTTTCGTCATTTGCCAGATCCGTGCCCAGGCCGGAGAGGACGATATTGCCGGTCTCCAGCACATAGCCGCGGTGCGAAATGGAAAGGGCCATCCGCGCGTTCTGCTCGACGAGCAGAATGGTCGTGCCCATCTGATTGATGCGCTTGATGAGCTTGAAGATTTCCGCCACGATCAGCGGCGCCAGGCCGAGCGACGGCTCATCCAGCATCAAAAGCTTCGGCTGGCACATCAGCGCCCGCGCCACGGCCAGCATTTGCTGCTCACCGCCGGAGAGCGTGCCCGCAGCCTGTTTGCGCCGCTCCTTGAGGATTGGGAACAGGTCAAAGGCGTTGCTCATCTCCTGCTCGCGCACGGCATTACTGACCGTATAGGCGCCCATGCGGAGGTTGCCCTCGACGGTCAGCTCCGGGAAGACCTGGCGGCCCTCCGGCGACAGGGCGATGCCGCGCTTGACGCGGTTGTGCCCCTCGAGCTTGGTGATGTTTTCGCCCTCAAACCAGATCTCACCCGAGGTGATCGGCACGAGGCCCGCGATGGTGTTCAGCGTGGTGCTCTTGCCGGCGCCGTTCGAGCCGATGAGCGTCACGATCTCGCCCTCTTCGACGCTGAAGCTGATCCCCTTGACCGCTTTGATCGCGCCGTAATTCGTGCACATGTTTTTAATTTCAAGCAGCGGCATATTAAACCTCCTCGCCCAGATACGCCGTGATGACCTGCGGATCCTTGCGGACGACATCTGGCGTGCCATTGGAAATGAGCGTGCCGTGGTCGAGTACATAAAGCCGGTCGCAGAGGCTCATCACCAGACGCATGTCATGCTCAATCAGGATGATGGTGTTCCCCATCGCTTTGAGCTCGCGGATGAATTCCAGCAGATCGGTGGTCTCCTGCTCGTTCATACCGGCAGCAGGCTCGTCGAGCAGGATCAGCTTCGGATGCGAGGCCAGCGCGCGCGCAATCTCCAACCGGCGCTGCAGGCCGTATGCCAGGCTGTTGGAATAGTGATAGCGGTACTCATAAAGCCCCGTCATCTTCAAAACCTCTTCCGCCCGCTCGAGGCTTTCGCGCTCTTCGCGGCGGTTGCGGGGCAGATTGAGCATCGACTCGATCACGTTCGCCTTTTTGCTGCTATGCAGGCCGACGAGAACGTTGTCGAGCACCATCATATTGTGGAACAGGCGGATATTCTGGAATGTGCGCGTCATGCCCTTGGCCGTGATCTTATCCGGGGCAATACCGGTGATGTCCTCCCCGGCAAATTCCACTTTGCCGGACGTCGGGGTATAAATCCCCGTGATGTCGTTGAAGAGCGTCGTTTTTCCGGCGCCGTTCGGGCCGATCACGCCGACGATTTCATTTTCATAGACCTGCATCGACACGTCATTCACCGCCGTCAGACCGGCGAAACGCTGTGTGACGTGTTCACAGTTTAAAACGGCATTTTTCATTCTTTCACCTGCTTCCTGTCCGCTTTTTGACCATGCAGCTTGTTATAAAGATGGATCTGATGCAGGTCAAAGCCGCCGAGGATGCCATCGGACTTGAACATGATCATGATAATCAGAATCAAACCGTACAGGATCTGTCGCCATTCCACAATCCACTCGCCGCAGAACGTCCCGAGCCAGCGGAGGAATTCGGGCAGCACCACGAAGAAAGCCGCGCCAATGATGCTGCCTGGAATGCTTCCGAGGCCGCCCATGATCGTCATCGAGAGGATCTGGATGGACTGGTTGTAGTTAAACGTGGTGGAATCGACGTAGCCGATATAGGACGCATAATAGCCGCCCGCCATGCCGGCAATCGCCGCACAGATGGAGAAGGCAATCGTCTTATACAGGAACACGTTAACGCCCATGGCCTCCGCCGCAATGGCGTCGCCCTTGATGGCGCGCATCGCGCGGCCGGAGCGGGAGTTGATCAGGTTGTGCAGCAGCAGCACCGTCAGCGCCAGGAGCAGCAGTATCACATAATACTTGCCGACCGGCTTGCTCAGCTTGAGGCCGAAGATGTTCGTGATTCCGAAGATATCCGGCGAGGGGATCTGCTTGATGCCGAACGGGCCGTTCGTCAGGCTGACCCAGTTGAGCTCCACAATTCGCACAATCTCGCAGAACCCGAGCGTCACGATGGCCAGATAGTTGCCGGAGATGCGCAGCGTCGGCAGTGCAAGGAGCATCCCGACAATGCCGCTGATGAGGATCGCGCCGAGCATGGCCGGGATGAAGGAAAAACCAAGCCGTGTTGTGAGCAGCGCGACGGAATACGCGCCGATGCCATAGAACGCCGCCATGCCGAGGATGACGATGCCGGTATAGCCCATGACAAGGTTCAGCGCGAGGGAGAGCGTGGAGTAAATCAGAATCTGGATGGCAATATTGCGCAGATAAAAGCTCTGGAAAATCAGGGGATACGCCGTCATAAAGGCAAAGAAGATCACTGTGACGAGCGCCTGATGATCTGCCCAGGCATTGATGAGTTTTTTAAACACGTCATAGCTCCTTTCTTTAGACCTTGTTGTGGACCTGCTTGCCGAAGATACCGGCCGGCCGGATGATCAGCGCGAGGATCAGCACGATAAATGCGATGGCGTCCTTATAGCCGGAGCTGATATAGCCGGCGACGAACGTCTCAAGCAAACCGATGACCAGACCGCCCACCAGCGAGCCATGCAGCACGCCGATGCCGCCGAGGATGGCCGCGGCGAAGGTCTTGATGCCGATGGTGAAGGACATCGTGGTATCAACTGCACTGTAGTAGATGCCGATCATGACGCCGGACAGCGCCGCGCAGACCGTACCGATGAAGAACGTCAGCGTGATGATCCAGTTGACATTGACGCCCATGAGCTGCGTGGCGAGCATGTTCTGCGAAATGGCGCGCATGGCCTCGCCGGTGCGGGTGCCATAGGTGAGCCAGGTCAAAAACAGCATCATGACCAGCGCCGTTGCCAGGATGATGAGCGTAAACGGATCGATGACCGCGCCGAAGATCGTCACGGTCTGGAAATTGTGGATCGCCGGCACCGCAATCGTCTGCGAGCCGAAAATGTAGAGCAGCAGGTTCGTGATCACCGTGGAATAGCCGACCGTACAGATCAGGGCCGAGATCCCGGCGGAACCCTTTTTTCGGATCGGGTTCAGCGAAGCCCGTTCCATAAACACAGCGCCGAGCCCGCAGGCAAGCAGCGCCAGCACGATCGCCAGCCAGTACGGCAGCGACAACGTCTTGACGAACAGAATGATCAAAAAAGCGCCCGCAACCATGAACGCATTGTTTGCGAAGTTAATCAGTTTCAGCACGCCGTAGACCATGCTGTATCCGACTGCGACAAGCGCATAGATACTGCCCACGGCAAGGCCGTTGATAAGTTGTTGAAAAAACATATGATCCTCCAAATAAACTGGATGGGAACTGAGAAGGCTACGCGAAAGGAAAAGGGGGCCGCGAAGACCGCAGCCCCCTGCCAACTCGGCTTTTACAGACTACGAAACAGCAGGAATCTTGCTTACTGATGTTTCTGCTTACTTCTGCCAGGCAACAAACTCGCCGTTGACGATCTCGAAGGCGCTGAACGGCTTGTTCATGTCGCCGTTCTCTTCCATCGTGATCTTGGCGGTCAGGCCCTGGAAGTCCTTGATCTTGTGCATCTCTTCCACAAACTTCTCGCGGTCGTTGCCGGAGTGGCGCATGGCCTCGAACATGACCTGGATGAGATCGGTGGAGTTGAAGGCGTGGCTGTCAATGGGCTCACCATACTTGGACTCGTAGGCTTCCTTCCATGCTTCGAACTCAGGGGTGTTGCCCGATGCGCCGAAGTAGGACAGAAGGATCTGGCCTTCGCAGTTCTCACCGACGTTGTCGACGTAAACCTGATCCTGCAGGGAGTTGTTGGAGAGGATCTGCTTGTCGATGCCGAGTTTGCGCATCTGGTTGACGAGCAGGGATGCCTCGTTCAGGTGGGCCACCAGCATGAACAGCTCATAGTCATCGTCGATCTGCTTGAACTTGGACAGGGACGCATTAAAGTCCTTCTGGTCGACCTGGAACATGTCCGCGTAGACCAGCTCGCCGCCGCGATCTTCAAACGCAGCCTTGAATTCGTCGTACATGCCCTGGCCCCAGTCGCTCTGTTCGTAGTACATGGCGACCTTCGTCAGGCCCATATCGTCGATGATGAAATCGGCGAAGTAGGTGCACATCTGCTTGGTGGTGGAGTCGCCGCGGAAGAAGCGGCCCTCGCCCAGGCCGGACCAGTCCGCATTGGAGACGGAACCGGAGCAGACGGGGATCTGCGCGTCGACAAAGATATCGACTGTAGCCAGCGCGGAGGTCGTGGTGAACGGGCCGAAGACCGTCAGCACGTCGGTCTCATCGCAGACCTTGTAGGCCAGGTTGGTGGTTTCGTTGGGGTCGGACTTGTCATCGTTCCATTCGACCTCGACCATGGAGCCGTTGATGCCGCCGTTCGCGTTCACGTTCTCAACAGCCAGCTCGATGGCCTGGCGCTGATGACGGCCGTAGGTCTCATAGTTGCCGGTCAGCGGGCCGATGTAGGCGATCTTGATGGGCTCGCCGGTGGCGGCAGGAGTCTCCTCCGCGTCGGAGGAAGCGGTGTCGGCGGTATCGGCGGTGTCTTCTTTCTTTTCGGTGTCAGCGGTGTCGGTCTTGGCGGTGTCGTTGGCGGCCGGGTCTGCCTTGGAAGCACAGCCTGCCAGGCAGCCAAGCGCCAGGATCAGTGCGAGAAACAATGCGACTAACTTTTTCATATGATTTCTCCTTTCACGTTTCGGACTCAAAGAGTCCTTGCTTTTCATCGCTAGACAGATTATATAATAATTATTAAATTTTTTCAATAATCATCTTGACTAATTTTTTACCCTGTGTTATGTTGAATATGTAAAATAAACCTCGAAAGTTGGTGGCCATTTTGATAGATGATACACAAATTCTCGGCTTTACAGCCATTCTAAAGGAGGAGCTCATCCCTGCCATGGGCTGCACAGAGCCCATCGCCATCGCGCTGGCTGCGGCACATGCGCGCACTCTGCTCGACGGCGAGCCGTTCCTTCGCCTGCGCGTGGGCTGCAGCGGCAACATTATTAAAAATGTAAAATCCGTCATCATTCCCGGAACGCAGTCGCTCTTCGGCGTCGAGGCTGCGGCAGTGGCCGGTGCCGTGGCGGGCGACTATTCCGCCGGGCTCCAGGTACTCGCCAAGGTTACAGACGAGCAGAAGGCCGAAATCACACGCGAATACCACCAAAAGGACTGCCAGACCTATTACCTCCGCTCGCCGCACACACTGCATATCCGCGTTGAGGCCTGGAGCGAACATCATGCCTCCATCGTCGAGGTGCAGGACCGGCATGACAACTGCGTCTACGCCTGCGCAGACGAGGTTGTGATCCTCGACGCGCGGGAGCAGAGCCGCACCGGCGACAGCTCCGCCACCGCCATCTTCCGCGATCAGCTCTGCCTGGCCCTGATTAAAGAGTATGCCGACACCGTCGATCTGTCGCTTGTCCGGCCGATTCTCTCCCAACAGATTGAGTTCAATATGGCCATCGCCCGCGAAGGGCTCAATCGGAAATACGGCGTCAACTACAGCGACGTCATCCTCGCCCGTCAGCCGACGGTCTACGAAAAGATGGAGGCCTGGGCCTCCGCAGCCAGTGAGGCACGCATGTCCGGCTGTGAGCTTCCCGTGGTGATCAACTCCGGAAGCGGCAACCAGGGCATCTCCTCCTCCGTGCCGGGGATCGTCTACTGCCGTGAAAAGGGCTATTCCGAGGAGCAGCTTCTGCGCATGCTCTGCTTCTCAAATCTGCTCACCATCTATCAGAAGCATTACATCGGCAAGCTCTCCGCCTTCTGCGGTGCCATCTCGGCCACCTGCTCCAGCGGCGCTGCGCTGACCTATATTGAGGGCGGCACGCTCGAGCAGATCAGCCATACCATCACCAATACCCTCGCCGTCACTGCCGGCATCATCTGCGACGGTGCAAAACCTTCCTGCGGTGCCAAAATCGCCACCGGGCTCCACGCTGCAATCTATGCGCACCAGCTTGCCACCGTCGGCCGCGCCTACTCCGTGGGCGACGGAATTGTCTGCCATGATGCAGACGCCACCATCCGCGGCATCGGCCACATTGCCCGCGAAGGCATGGCCACCACGGATGTTCAGATCATGGACGTCATGCTCAGCACCTGAGCATGTTCCAACCCGCCGCCCCGCGCGCGGGGCATCAAACCGAATCATCATAAGGAGGAACATCCCATGAGCAAAGCCGATATTGAAAAATTCGTTGCCGATCAACACTTTGGCGAACCCATTTCCCAGGAGGACTTCAAGGCCGCTGTCAAGGGCGCCTATATGGACCGCGCCCGCCAGGTCTGGTTCATCTACAAGAAGATCAAAGAGCTCTATCCCGAAGTAGACGCCGAGCGGATCATCCGCGAGGGCTCCTGGGACTTCGGTATCTACCAGGGCAACCAGATCGCCGAAAAATACGGCGCAGACAACATCACCCCGCGTGAGGCGCTGCTCGGCCAGACGAGCAAGGGCGGCATGCTGGTCTTCGAGCAGGAGATTCTGGAGGCCGACGAGAAGAAGGCTGTCAAGCTCTTCACCGCCTGTCCGCACTGCGAGGCCATCCGCGAGCTCGGCGCAACGCCGGAAGAGATCAAGTGCTTCTGCCGGAACATGATCGGTGCCTGCGACTACGCCATCGTCCATCCGTTCACGCACTGCAAGATCGAATTCCCGACCACCGTTGCCGACGGCGAAGGTGAGCCCTGCCGGATGACGATTACATACGTCGACAAAAAGTAACTCCGCATCTCAATCATCTTCAAAGGGAGGCATCCGCCGTCATGGAATATCATCAGAAAATGTCACTTTCCGCCGTAGATCGAGCGATTCTGGATGCATACTGTAAAATCGCAGATGCCGTCGCCGCGCTGGTCGGGCCGCATTGCGAGGTGGTTGTCCACTCGTTGGAGGATTATGACCATTCTCTGATCAAGGTTGTCAATGGCTCGCTCTCCGGCCGTGAAGTCGGCGCGCCGCTGACAAACGTCGCGCTCTCCATCCTCAACGGCACCACGGATTACCCCGCCGATGTGGTCGGTCCCTATGTGTCCATGAGCACGCGCGGCCAGCAGATCCGCAGCATCACTTCGCTGATCCGCGGAGAGGGGCATCGCCTGATCGGCATGATCTGCTTTAATATGAACCTTTCGCAGCCGTTTTATGAGATTGCGCGCACCTACCTCGGACAGGACGCCGCACCGGACACCGGTATCCGGGAGATCTATCCGGAGTCCGTCGACGTTTTGATCGACCATATGCTCAACGAGGCCATTGCCTATGCGCAGGAGCAGCCTGGCCTCTCCGCCGTGGAAAAGAACCAGCTTGCCATCGGCCGCATGATCCAATCCGGCCTGTTCGACTTCAAGGGTGCCGTGGACATTGCTGCATCCAAGCTGGGCGTCTCCCGCGCCACGGTCTATAATTATCTGCGTGACGCCCGGCAAAACCGCCCCGCAAATACCGCCGTCAGCTGACGGCAGGCCTTGCCTCCTTCCGGCGTCTCAATCCCACGTTTTCCCATCACGCGCCCGCCGCCCTACCCGCGGCCGGGCGCGTTTTTCCATTTGAAATCAAGCCTCTTCCTTGTCCAACCCTCGGCGCAGCCAGTCCCGGAGACCCCACACGGCAGCTCCACGTGCCCAAAATGGAAAACTTCCGTGCCCCCAGCGCAGCAAGTTTCGTCAAAAAATTTGCGCCGCAAAGCCGGGCCGGTAAACCATCGCCCTTCGCCGCAATCTACCTCCACGCTCAGCCCAACCCTGGGGTGTATTCTTCCAACCCCCAACGCACCCGGACAGCGGGCCTTTTCGCACTGCGCTGCGGCATTTTCCCTTGAAATACGTCAGTATTCCTGCGAAAAAATGTCTTGCTCAGCGCAAACATTCCTCGCTGCCGGTCACTTCGCCAGTTTCATACTATTTTCTGATTCAATTCTTTCATCAGAAAGGTTCCGACTTTGGCGTAACCGATTCCGTGATTTTGATAAAATCACGGAATCTCGTCTCCTAAGGATCTTCCTATTAAAAACTTCCATTCCATGAATGAAAGTTTTTAATTGAATATCAGTATCAGATACACCCCAGGCATCAGCACCGCAGGAAACACCGCCACATCACCAGCGCCCCGGCCGGAAATCCCGGCCGGGGCGCTTTTCGTCATGATTTCAGCAGCGCTTCCACTTTGCGCCGCCGGGGACATCGGTAATCTCAATCCCCTCCGCCTTCAGCGCGTCACGGATGCGGTCGGCCTCGGCAAAGTTCTTTGCCTTCTTCGCCTCATAGCGCGCGCGAATCTGCGCCTCAACGTCCGCGTCCGGCGCGCCGTCCTCGGCAATGACGGAATAGTCACCGCCGGTGGCCTTGGCCGCGGCCTGCTTCTTCCGCTCCTCATCGGCCTTCTTCAGAAGGTCGAGACTCAGCACCTGATCAAAGTCGCCCAGCAGATACCGCTTCGTCGCGTCATTCGTCTGATACTTCAGCACGTCGTAGAGCGCCGTGATGGCAAGCGAGGTATTCAGATCATTTCCGAGCGCCTTGTGGAACTTTTCGCGCAGCGCGGCAACGGCGTCTTCGTCGATGGGGGCCTCCGCCGGATCAAGCGCGGCAATCTTTGCAATCAGCTTCTTAAACGTTCCTGCCGCATTGTCGAGATTGTCCCAGCTGAAGACCAGGCCCTTGCGGTAATGGCTCTGCAGGCAGAAGAACCGATAGGCCAGCGGGTCATAGCCCTTCTCCTCGAGCAGCGAAACCGTCAAAAATTCGCCCTTGGATTTGGACATCTTGCCGCTCGAGGTGTTCAAATGCGCCACATGGCACCAGTGCGGGCACCACGGATGGCCCAGATAGCTCTCCGACTGCGCAATTTCGTTCGTATGATGCGGGAAGGCATTGTCGATGCCGCCGCAGTGCAGGTCGAGGTATTCGCCGTTATACTTCATCGAAATACCGGAACATTCGATGTGCCAGCCCGGATAGCCGACGCCCCAGGGAGAGTCCCATTTCAGCGCCTGATCCTCAAATTTGGACTTTGTAAACCAAAGCACAAAATCATTCTTGTTGCGCTTGTTCGTGTCCTCCTCAACGCCCTCGCGGACGCCGACGGCGAGATCTTCCTCGTTGTGGTCGTTGAAGACGTAATAGCGCTCGAGCTTGCTGGTGTCAAAATAGACGTTGCCGCCCGCGAGGTACGCATACCCGGTGTCCAGCAGCTTTGTGATAATCTTGATATAGTCGTCAATCAGGCCCGTCGCGGGCTGAACAACGTCCGGTCGCTTGATGTTCAGCTTGCGGCAGTCTTCAAAGAATGCGTCAGTATAAAATTTCGCAATTTCCATCACGGACTTGTGCTCGCGCTTCGCGCCCTTGAGCATCTTGTCCTCGCCCTCGTCCGCGTCAGAGGTCAGATGGCCGACGTCGGTAATGTTCATCACGCGATTGACGCTGTAACCCGCGTAGCGCAGGTATTTTTCGAGCACATCCTCCATGATGTACGAGCGCAGATTGCCGATGTGCGCGAAGTGATAGACCGTCGGGCCGCAGGTATACATCTCGACGTGATTTGGGGTGTGGGTCTTGAATTCTTCCTTTTTATGCGTGGCGGAATTGTACAGATACATGCTCATTCTCCTTCCGTTTGTTTCAAATTTGCAGCTTCCAGCTGCGCAACACGCGCTTTCAGCGCCTCAATCTCCAGCATCACGGGGTCCGGCGTGTGGATATGGTCAAGCTTTTCGCCCGCGAGGCGCACAATCCGCCCCGGCACGCCGACGACCGTCGCGTTTTCCGGCACTTCGCGCAGCACCACAGAGTTTGCCGCGATGCGTGCGTTGTCGCCGACCTGAAACGGCCCGAGCACCTTTGCGCCGGAGCCGACCATGACGTTGTTGCCGAGCGTCGGATGCCGCTTGCCGACGTCCTTGCCCGTGCCGCCAAGCGTCACGCCCTGGTAGAGCAGGCAGTCGTCGCCGATCTCAGCGGTCTCGCCAATCACAATCCCCGTCCCATGGTCGATGACAAGCCGGCGGCCGATCCTCGCGCCCGGATGAATCTCAATCCCGGTCCACATCTTCGACCACTGCGAGATCGCGCGCGCCAGAAAGCGCAGCCCGCGCACATGCAGCCAGTGCGCAATACGGTAATCAATCGTCGCGTGCAGGCCGTTATAGAGCAGCAGAATTTCCAGTGCGCTCCGCGCGGCGGGGTCGTTCCGTTTATATGCCCAAATGTCTTCCAGAATATGCAAGGGTCTTCCTCCAAACTTCGCCTCAATCGCCAAGAGATGCTATGGCTTCTCACCGGGCCAAACGCAGCTCTGCGTCCTCTCACCCGCAAAAGCAGCAGCCCCATACCAAACCGGACTCCGTCGAACCGGACAGCAGACGCTCCATCCGCTTCCCCGTTCTCCGTCGTTTCTCCTCTGTGAACCGGCGAAAGCCACGCCAACCGATTGGATTGCCGCGCCTGCCAGCCCGCAGCCAGCCCGCCCAGGGTGTATTCTTCCAACTCATGATGTGACCGGCAGCGAGGGATTTTTGCGTTGA
>OIWS01000900.1_pt1 | contig 33927 bp, 45 predicted proteins | sample 1587611 | NCBI WGS metagenome assembly OIWS01 (sample SAMEA3888919, study PRJEB22519) | human gut metagenome | biome: human gut; feature: human-associated habitat; material: faeces | place: Denmark | collected 2010 | reverse complement strand
ACAAGCTCAAGCAGTTCATGTCCGTGTCCGACAGCAAGCAGTCGGAGCTGAACCGGTATATGGCCTCCAAGCGCGGCGGCCGCCGGCGGAAGTAGAAATTAAATAAAAAAAGGCCACCGCAGGCGCTGCCTGCGGTGGCTTTTGCAAGGAGGAAGCAGCATGCTTGTGGAGGTAAAAACCGTTGATGAGGGCGTTGTAAGGCGGCTGACGGATATCTATGCGGAGTCCATGGACGCGCTGGAAAAGCACTTTCCCAGCCGGGAACGAATGCTGGCGGAATACGCTGCGTTCGCCGCGGATTTTGCCCGGCAGGAAAACCAGAGGATCCTGGCGGAGGATGCCGGAAACGGCTGGGTCAGCGCCCTGCGGGCCATTGAAGCGCAGCCGGGCAGCTGGTTTCTGGAGGCGGTGGAGACCATGCCCTCCCAGCGGGGCAAGGGGTACGGGAAGGCCCTGGTGCTGGACACCCTGCGGTATCTGGAGGGTCTGGGCGCCCGGGAGGTGACCTGCACCATCGCCCGGGACAATGCCGTATCCCGGGCCATGCACGAGTCCTGCGGCTTTGTGAAAACCGACCTGCCGCCGGTCAATCCCTGGGGCGAAACGGAGGCTGGCTGCCTGCTGTACCGTTTCCGCACGGGAGCCTGACGGCCGCCGGCGGAAGTAGAAAAAATACGGTGAACATGACAGGCTCTTTGACAGCCTGAAGCATATCCCCGGCGGGAGTGTTCCCGCCGGGGATACGCTTTGTCCGATGGAGTGCCCCGGGCCCTTACAGTCCGTAGACCTCTGTGAGCTTCTCCCGGAGATAGGCGGTGTAGCGGGTGGGGTCAAACTTGCCGCATACCGACTCGAACAGGGGCGTGGGGTCCTTCATGCAGCCGTATTTCCAGATCTTCTCCTCCATCCAGCCGTTGATCTTTGTCAGCTTGCCGGAGCGGACGGCCTCGAACACATCGAAGTCCTTCTGCATCTCCAGCAGATACTGGGCGCCGTAGGCCGAGCCGATGGCGTAGGAGGGGAAATAGCCGATGTTGCCGTTGGCCCAGTGGGAATCCTGAAGAACGCCCTCCCGGTCATTGGGCACGTCCACACCCAGATACGCCTTGTACAGGCGGTTCCACTCAGCGGGCAGGTCATGGGCCGTCAGCTCCCCGGCGAACATCCGCTTTTCCAGCTCATAGCGCACCATGATATGCAGGCAGTAGGTCAGCTCGTCGGCCTCGGTGCGGATCAGGGAGGGCTGGGCCTTGTTGATCATGCGGTAGAACGCGTCCTGGCTGACGTCGTCCAGCCGGGGGGCGAAATGCTCCCGCAGCCAGGGATAGATGACGCCGCAGAAGGCCCGGCTGCGGCCGATGATGTTCTCATAGAACCGGGACTGGCTTTCGTGAATGGCCATGGACACGCCGCCTCCCAGGCAGGTCCGGGACAGCTCCCGGCCCACATGCAGCTCGTACAGGGCGTGGCCGCCCTCGTGGACCACGGAATACAGGGACGAGGCCACCAGGTCCTCCTGATAGTTGGTGGTGATGCGCACGTCGTCCCGGGAGAAATTGATGGTGAAGGGGTGCTCCGTCTCGCCGATGATGCAGTGGTTTCTGTCAATGTCCATCACGTCCATGACGAAGTCGGAAAACTCCCGCTGGATGGCCACCGGGAAGCTCCGGTGCAGGGGGGCGTCGTCCACCCGGTCCGCATGGGCCTTCACCTGGTCGATGAGGGGCACCAGCTCCTGCCGCAGGGCGGCGAAGAAGGCGTCGCAGGTTTCCCGGGTCAGGCCCCGCTCAAACCGGTCCAGCTGGGCGTCATAGGGGTCCTTGTCCGGCTGCATGTATTCCGCCAGGCGGCGGCTGCCGTCGAACACCTGCTGCAGATACGGCTCAAACAGTGCGAAGTCGCTGCGCTCCTTGGCCTCGTGCCACACGGCGTCAGCCTTGGAGGTCAGCTGCTGATAGGCAACAAATTCCTCCTCCGGCACCCGGTGGGTCATTTCATAGTCCCGCCATAGCTCCGATACCTTCCGGGCGGTGACCGGGTCCAGCCGGTCCCGGGCCTCCACCAGTGTCCGGAGCATCTCCACCGTCTCCGGGGCAGTGGTCAGGGCATAGCTCAGCCGGGCCAGCTCGCCCAGGGTATCGGCCCGCAGGTCCACCGACCCCCTGGGGGCCACGGTGGCCCCGTCGTAGTACATCAGGCCGGAGGCGTGGTTGTAGGTGAACATCAGCTTTTCGTACGCGGAGAGCTTCTCCAGCGCCTGGGAAACGGTCATATGTCATTCCTCCTATAAAATAATTGGTCATTCATCTGCCAGCCAATCCGGGAAGCTGCCCTTTAAGAAATGCCGGTACTCCGGATGGTCCGCAGCGTTTTTGTATTCTTCCCGTATGGTTCTTTGATTCCATTGCCGCACGCTTTCCGGCATTTCCTCATATCTCATAATGGTGATGAGTCCTTCCTTTTCCGCCTGTAAAATAGCCTCGTAGGCGTCCGGAACGAACTCCACAGATTCGATGTCTACAGGAACATTGCTTACAGCTGCATCCGGGATCCGCACATCGAAATCCGCTTCCTCAATGCTGCCTGCGCAATAGATATATCCGGATACACCTTGGTAGGTCTTTCTCAGCGCATCTGGATAATATTCCTCCAGCCGCTGGATGCCGTTCTTCTCAAAACCGTATGGTCCCCATTTTTCCCATCTGCCGTCATAGGAGAAGCCGGTTTCCCTGCAATACCGCTCAATCGCATTGCTCAAATAGACCAGGACATTTTCCCTTTTCTTTGAGAAATAGACCAAGGGGACTCCATGATTGGATACCCTGGGCTCCAGCCGCTTGATCGTGCCTATTGGCGACGCGTGATAATACATATGCACCTCACATTTTCCGGTTTATCAGGCTGAGGCCTGCCTTACATTTCCTTGATATACATCTCCTCTACCGCACCCAGGGCAGGCCGCTTTTTTCCGCTTGCCGCGAATCCGTTCGCTTCATAAAACCGGATCGCCCGCACATTGCTGTCAAATACCCAGAGCATGAGCTTTGAATATCCCGCGCGTCTTGCATCATCCAGCACCCGCTCCATCATCATTTTTCCGTAGCCCTTATGCCAGTTATCCCTGAGCGAATGAATGCAGATCAGTTCCGCAAATCCCCTCATGTTCTCCTCTCTGGCAGCGTCCCACCAGGCAATGCAATGCGGTCGGCCATCCAGCTCTAAAATGTAGCCGTTTCCTTTGTTTTCCGCCAAGAGCATTTTATACATCTCAGCCGCCCGCTCAATTTCCGTGCATTGTGAAAGAATGTCCGCAGGCACGATTTCCCGAAATGCCTCCTTCCAGCTTTCCGTCTGCACATACGCAAGGCTATCCTCATCTCCGGCTTTCACTCTTCTGATAGAAACCGATTTGTCCATCATCATTTCTCTCCCATTTCATCGGAAGTCCCGCAAAAACTGCTTCACTGAACTGATTTTGAGTATACCATACGCCGCCCCCGATGGCAAGCGGCCGGTGTCTCCTCCCCGCCCGGCGGTGAAAGATTTTCCCGTCTCCGGGCATACTAAGGCCGGAGGTGAGAGAGATGAAGCGAAAGGACCGCGGCTTTCCCTGCGACGCCGCGCCGGACGTGCATCAGTTCCGGGGCGTGCCCCAGGACTGCTTTGACCTGGTGAACCGGTACGGCACCTATAATATCCAGCCCACCACCGACACGGAGAACCTGTTTCCCCTGATCGGCCCGGAACTGCCGGAGCGTTGGCGGCATATGAGTCTGGGTAAGGACGACCTGGAGCATCTGGGATAGCCCACCGCAGGGAGCGGCGGGCGGGATAAAAGGCAGGCGGGGCGCGGCCCGGGCATCGCACACGCCCCGCCTGCCCTTGAAATGTATTGACACAGGCGGCGCGGCTCCTATATAATAAGGGCATCATAACTGAGGAGGCCGCTATGGATAACAAGAAAAAGACCGACAGCATCATGCGCTATGTGGTGTATCTGCTGTGCGGCGCATTGCTGGTGGTGTATTCCCTGCTGAAATGGAACGCCATGAGCGAGATGAAATACATATACCTGGCCATCGGCGTCATCTGGATCGTTTACGGCGGCATCCGCGCTCTGGTCCTGGCCCGGAGGCAAAAGCAGGACCGGGAGGACTGACCGCCTTTGCGGCAGCCATCGGGATACAGGCCCAATACAGCGAATGGCTTGCCGGAAGGCAAGCCATTTCTTATCCCCCCAGCAGCCACAGCACCACGCCGTAGATCACGCTGGCGGCGGTGCCGAATACGATCACCGGCCCCGCGATGAGGAACATTTTCGCCGCCATGCCTGTGACCAGGCCCTCTGCTTGTGTCAAGATAGGACACATAATTTTTTGCTTTTCTCGAATTTTATGATTCAGTCCAACGGTAATCAGTTATTTCTTCTCAAAGGCTCATCATCCAGCCAGTTGAGCAACTGCTTTTATGATTTTCTCGGTGAAATCATCATGACACCGGAAATCAATCTCTATTCGTCCATTTTCATAGACACGGACCTTCTCTATCAATTTCCGAAGTTCTTTTGGGCGGTACTCATTCAAAAGCTGAATACCCTTGGCATCTGCTTCTAACACAGCAGCTTTTTCTTTCCCAGCCCTCAATTTTGTAATCGTTGCTTCCGTTGCTGCCAATTCATCACGCATGGAATCTATTGCGGTCTGGCGTTCTTCCTGGGCAGCGATAAATTTATCTCGCGTCATCCTGCCATTTCGGTATTCTTCATATAAGTCGAGCTTGCTGTTTTGCGCTCGTTGAAGTGTACGTTTGAGCATTGTAGCTTTCTTTTCAAGCAATGGTTCTTCTCGATTTGCGTTCGCTTTTACCTGCACAGCCTTTTCCGCCAGTGTTTTCGCCAGCATCTTTACAACCTCAAGAACACTTGATTGCAGCGTCTCGATTGGTTCATGGAGCCGTGTGCAATCCGCATTAGAAGAAACGCCAGCTTTTAAACAAAACAGATGCGTTACTTTTCCCTTGGATTTTTGGAGTTTTCGTCCACAATACCCGCACACAAATAAATTATCTGCTCTTTCGCCAGCCGTGTTTTGATTAACGGTCTTAATTCGACTTCTGCGTGATACATCCGCCTCACTAAACATACTCTGGGAGATGATTGCCTCATGTGTATCTTCCACGATGATCCATTCGCTCTGCGGGAGCGCTCGCATCTTCCCAGTGCTGATTCCCACCGTTTCTCTTTTGTTGGAAATCATTTTTCCCGTATAGCGCTCATCCTTAATGATACGGAGCACGGTACATGCTACCCATATTGGTTTCTCCTCAAGAATGCGTCCATTGTAAAACTCACCATTCTTTTCCTTATAGCTTGCAGGGGATGGAATGCCATCATCATTTAATGCACGGGCAATTTGTGCGGCTGTTTTTCCGGCAATACATTCTTCAAAGATTCGTACTACCACCGGTGCTGTTTCCTGATCCACAAGCAGATGGTGCTTATCTTTAGGATCTAACCGATATCCATAAAAAGCGCTGCCGCCCCAATACTCGCCGCGTCGGCTCCTGGTTTTGTTTGCACTCCTTACTTTCACAGATAAATCTCTGCTGTATAATCCGTTGATCAGATTCCGTAGCGCAAGCTCCAATCCGCCTGTCGTACCGATAAAATTATCACTGTCAAAGTTATCGTTTGCAGAGATAAAACGAGTTCCGAACAATGGCAATATCAGCTCCAGATATGCGCCAACCTCCAGGTAATCTCGTCCAAATCGTGAAAGATCCTTGACCATGATCGCTTGTATTTCTCTCCGGCGTATCTGCTCCATCATAAGCATGAATTGTGGTCTGTCAAAATTTGTGCCGGTATAACCATCGTCACAGAACTCGACAACCTCATATTCACAAAGCTCAGTGTGCTGCTCATAGTAATCACGAAGCAGTTTTCTTTGGTTTGTTACGCTATTACTTTCCGCCTTCCCGGAGGATTTCAGGTCTGCGTCCTCTGCCGATAAGCGAATATAAAATGCGAGCGTTTTGTTACATTGCATATCGTTCCACCTCCCTTTGGCGGATGGCGGCAAGATGAATGACTTCATCTAATTCATTTCTGAAATTAAATTTAACCTCAACATGTCCGTTGTTGTACAGAATCATTTCATCAATAAAGGCATCTACTATTTCTGCTGTTAATGTATCAGCATCCTTGTACCGTTCGATCAGCTCGGCCCACGATCCGCTTGCTGCAAACGACGGGTTGTACTTCTGGCATTCTTTTTCGAGTTCAGCAAGGAAAATACGCAGTTCGTCGGCCTTTGCAGCATATTCCTGACCCATGCTGATATAATCATTTTGGCTGAGTGTCCCGTTTGCAAATTCCTCATACAGGGATGCCTTTAATGACACATATCTATCAATTTGCTTTTTTACTCCACGAATCTGATCGCTGTAAATGCGAAACTTTGTTTTGCTGGATTCCTTCTTGTTCAATGCAGCAAGAAGCTCTCGCGCATCTGTAAACAGCTTGATCTGTGTGCGAATCAGTTTTAGAGCGATATCCTCAACATCCTGTTTTTTTACTGCCTTTTTGATGCAGTAGGAGGAATTATAGTTTTCGTGCAAAGAACAGTAATACCAAGGAACACGCTCCCCGGCATGATTTTTCTTGTTCCTCAAAAACATAGCTTGTCCGCATTCGCCGCACCGGAGATGGCCCTTAAAAATACTCGCCCGTTTACTCTTGGAATCATATACGGCAGCCTGCCCAAGTTCCTCCTTCAAGCGCTGGAAATACAGCTGAACCTGATCGAATACTTCCTTCGTTATAATCGGTTCATGTGTTCCCTTGGTAACAATCCATTCCTCTTTTGGAGCAGGACGGGAACCCTTTTGACCTGTGGAATGATAAGTTGATCGGAATTTCCCCGAAATCATCCAGCCAAGGTATACTTCTTCGGTGAGGATGCGTTTTATCGTTTGCATATACCATTTTGAATTCTTAAAGTGGTCGGTAGATGCGATACCACGATCGTAAAGCAGCCGCCCGGGGGACGGTATTCCTTCGGAATTCAAGGTCGTTGCTACATAGTGCAATGTGTTTCCGTCGGCAACCATCTCAAACATTCGCTTTACCACCGGTGCGGTTTCTTCATCGACCATAAGATGATGCTTGTCCTTGGGATCAAGGCGGTATCCATACGGTGCACGGCTTCCGGCAAATTTACCTTGCTCTTGGATTGTGCGCATGGATGAGCAGATCTTTCTTGAAATATCTTTGGCATACATCTCATTTGCCAGGTTTTTTATCTGAATCGATATATCTGCTTGTTGAAATTTTGTGTCAAATCGGTCTGTTACTGCAATGAAACGGCATTGAAAGAACGGGAATACCATTTCGATATACTCTCCGGACTCCAAATAATTTCGCCCAAGCCGTGAAAGATCTTTCACAATAATACAGTCGATCTTGCCATCTCTCAGATCATTCATCATACGCGAAAACTCAGGTCGAATAAAATCTGTTCCGGATATATCATCGTCGCTGTAAATATCAAAGACGGACAGGTCCGAATGCTCTGACACATAGTCTCTCAGTAGCTGAAGTTGGTTGCCAATCGTATCAGCCTCGCGTTTTCTTTCTGTTTCTACAGAGATGCGTGCATATAATCCGGCCTTATATATTCTATCCGCCGCCGACATCTGAATTGGCTCTGCGGCAGCGTTTTTCCGGCTTTTCCGTGCCATTTTATCCCACCTCCCTTTGGTTGATATAGTAATCCTTCACGCGGGATACCAGAGCCTCATAATCCTGCATATGGGCAAATGTCACTTCAATTCGCTTGCCCTCATAAATCATAATGTGGTCGATGCATTCAACCGCAACGATGCGTGTTAAACATTGAATATTGCGGTGATCAAGGAACTCTTGTATCCATCGCTGAGGTGCGTTTCCATTTTCAATATATAAATCGATCTCATGGCGGATCTGTTCTTCGGCGAGCTGTGCCTCTGAAATACGCATTTCATACTGCTCTTTTATATCGAGGTAATCCTCTTTGGAAAGAATACCGTCGCGCATATCCTCATATGCAGATATTTTCAGTTTGCGATAACGGTCAATATCAGCTTCAACCGCAGCGAGTCGATCTTCCGCCTTGCGAATGCTCAAACGGTGTACCGGCGCATTACGGATCGTCTGAAGGCAGCTATCCAACTCTGCGAGCATGCGAATATGCTCTTGTAAAAGCCGAAGGACGGCATCCTCCAATTGCTTTTGGGAGATACGGTGTGAGGTACATTCTCCGGTATTCTTGTGGTTACTACAGGTATAGTAGCAGAAACGCTTATTGCCGGAGGTCTGCGTTTTCCGCACCATAGCGCCGCCACAATCACCGCAGCAGAGGAGCCCTGCCAATGGGAACAGTCCGTTTTCGCGTGGGGAGGTCCGGGTATCAAGCTCAAGAAGCCGTTGTACTAGTACAAACTGACGAGGGTTTATGATCGCTTCATGTGCGTTTTCGTAAATTGCCCACTTATCCTGTTCATTGACGATAACTGTTTTGATTTTATAATTGGGCCGAGTCCGAATTCCTTGTACAAGCGTTCCAACATAAACCGGGTTGGTAAGAATTCGACGAACTGCAACTGGTGTCCACTGTGCTTTGCTTTTCGTTTTGAATGATGTTTTATATGGCAGTCCTTTGCTTCTTTTATATTCAAGTGGTGAGAGGATGCCTTGCTCGTTAAGCCTGCGTGCAATGGCGTCCTGATTGATACCGCTCAATTTCCAACCGAAAATATCACGCACAACTTCTGCAGCGTAAACATCTACAACAAGTTTGTTCTTATCTTTCGGTGATTTTTCGTAACCGTATGGTGCAAACGCTCCGATGAACTCACCGTTCTTTCGCTTTACCTGCAGCTGGCTGCGGATCTTAATGGAAATATCTCGGCAGTAGTTATCATTCATCAGGTTTTTGACCATGATGTTAAAATCGTCCGCACTGCTTCTCGTGATAGTATCGACTCCGTCGTTAATTGCGATCAATCGGACCCCATAATACGGAAAAAGACGATCAATATACTTTCCGGCGTTGATATATTCACGCCCGAAGCGGGACAGATCTTTTACAATGACACAGTTCACAACTCCGGCGCGGATGTCATCCATCATACGCTGAAAGTCAGGACGGTCATAATCTGTCCCTGTATATCCATCGTCTTCTCTTATAGAAACAAGATTTATATCAGTCTTGTCTTTAAGGTAGTCCAGAATAAGCTGCTTTTGATTGGAAATGCTGTTGCTTTCGGCCTTTAAGCCGGATACGCTGTTTAAATCTTCTTTTGAAAGTCTCACATACGCAACAGCATGATATTGGGTTTGCTTTGTGTTTTCCATATGCTCACTCCCTCCGATGGAAATCAGACATGCCGATAAGCATTCAGAAGAGCGAGGTATGATAATTTAGCCCGAATGTAGTATAGCATATTTTTTTGAATAAGTCTATGGCTATCGTACATTTCCATCACTTACCGTTCTGCTGTGCGCAAAAGGTCCTCGAAGTTCTGTTGAAATGACGGCCCGTCTGGCTTGTAGTTCACTTTTACGGCAACATCGCCAATACGAAAGCAATAAGGATTCTGAACCTGCTGTAAAAAGCTCAGAATTCTCTCTGATACCGGTCGGGTATCGTCGATTTGAACCTCGTCCAAGTCGATCAAACTGCCTTTGTCGACATTTTTGATGTCAACACTTTTTAACATCTCAAAATCAGTTCTATCGTAGCTATTCATCAAATTCTCCTTTCGCCGATATTGAAATTATTGCCAGAATGACTTGCGTCTATTCACAATGAAGTTTTAACGTCCACCGGCGCCTGCAGCGAACAGGTCCACAGAAATTTCATCTCCCCGCCTTCATTGTGGCCGGGCCGCGAGTTACGGGCGTATCATTGTCCCAGCTGCGCTTCATGGCGAAATGCAGGAGCCACCCGCATATTATTACTCATGGTTCTGACTGCCGATCAGACGGATAGGCGCTCGACGAAGCTGGAATGTACCGGTTCCGGACTATTCATTTTTCAAGGTGCAGGTAAGCACAGGGGTGCCTTACATAAGTAAATACGGACAGTTTTTTTGTCTCATACACTCGCCGACAAAAATATTTCAAAAAATGCCGGCTTCAGATATCCCGAAGCCGGCATTCACCTCAAATCTTAAATTTTGAGATATTGAGCGCAATATGTATGAGAATGTATTGCTTCAGATCCTCATCCATGCGGCCATACAAATAGGAATGATGCTCGATCAGAGGCATATATAACTCCAGTATGGTCTCTAAATCCCGATGACTTCCCATAACGGCTCCTTGCAGAACCTTTTTGAACTCTGATTCGTTCATTCATCATCACCGCCTTCCATCAGACGGGAGCGCAGCCTTTTCAGTGCAATGCACCTTTGATTTCTGACATATTGCAACGAGCAGTTGAGTCTTTTGGCTGTTTCTGCTTCACTCAGATCTTCCAAAAATAGCAACTCCATCACTTGACGGCGCTTTAATGGCAACTCCATAAAAGCCTTTGTCAGCCGTTCCTCCTCAAAATCATAAGGAGACCGCATCCTTGTGATCTTCGGCCATGACTCGCACTGCGCCAGATCAAGAAGTTCTGCCTCCGGTATATCCTCGTAGGATATGATTTCCGGACGATTCTCATATTTCCGCAGGTAATCAATTTTTGCTCGTTTAATTACTTTTTCAAGCCACCGAGTAAACTTTGCCCGTAGCTCATCCCGTTCGGGATATTCCTGTCTGTGGTCCATTTCCATGCCTCCTTTGGGCATGCCACCACAGCAGGGAGAAAACATACCGTTTCACGGCATGTTTTACGGCGATATACGCAACATGCCATGATGGCATGCTGTGAATAAAAAAGTGGTTGGTCGTTACGATGATTATCACAGCGATCAGAACATCGGACTCACCTCCTTCCAAAGGGTATAATAAAAAACGACCATACCACACCTCTGTGTGATACAGTCGCTTCATGCGTGAATATAAAACCGATGCCAACGGCTCGGCTATGTGTATGCTGATATAAAAGCAGCTATGTAGTTTTCTTCTGTTAGGGTCTGCACCTTATCATATGTACCCCCGCGTTCGCCTTATGTTTTGCTGAACTTTTCGAGTGAATCCAAATAGGTATTGAACCCTTCGCACGCCAGTATCCGTTTTGATACCGGGTATTTCTCGATTCGTTTAGCAATTTCTTTCAGATATATTTCTTCGGGATGAGAAAACTCATGAGCCAATAGCTGATCCGTAGTTGCGTTCAATACATTTGCAATACGAACCGTCATTTCGAGACTTGGCTTTACCCGCCCATTTTCAATCTGACCAATGTGGCTTGTGGTGCATCCGCACTTTTCCGCAAGGTCCTCCTGCCTGAATCCCTGCGTGACACGGAGCCGCCGAATATTTTGTCCAAAAGTCTTGTAGTCCACTGTACATATCTCCTTAAACATATTTTAGTGGACTCCGCGGCGAAAGTGAAGAGCGCATAAATTGCATACACGCACCATAAGTGTGATATTCGGATTTTTTCTTAGATTTATCCCACCTTAAAAGCAAATAAGTCTGCTTGTAGTACCAGCAGACTCATTTATGCTTAATTGAACATGTCCAAATTATCGAGCATTTTGGTTATATCCTCTTCCAAAGCCTCGGAAGTTCCACTCATTGAAGTATCCGCTATAGTTTCGGTTGTATGAAGTTCAGATAGCTTCTCCTCCACAATGCTCCGTATCAACCGTTCCATTTGACTGCGGTCGAAGGCAGGAGCAACCTTAACCTCTATTTTACTATAACCGGACTGCAACTCCGGATGAGCATTGATATAATCACTCAATGCCGAAACAATGATTGTACTTTTTCTGTTGCCCAAGTTTTCCAGCAGCTCGCCGACACGAATCTGATCTTCGCTGTCGGCGCCGAACTGCAGCGTAAATCTGTATTTTCCGTCTTTTCTCACCGCCTATCACACCGTCCTTTATGCAGGACGATGGGACAGCTGCACTCTGCCAAGCATTTCGTACCCAAGCGCATTGGCATTGGGGGACTCAACAAAGTCCGCCTTCGCAACCAACGGAGATGCCTCCAGAAACGGCCGTAGAAGCAGACTTCCGCCGCCAATGAACACTGCCGGATTGGAACGGAGATCAACCTGCAGCTCGCGTAGCTGGTTGAGAACGTCTTGGGCATGAAGCTTGGTTGCGCCGCAGATCGTCTGCTTAACATCATCCGGTAAAATCGTATCCTGCCCGGAAAGAACAGCGCTGATATGCTCGTCCTCGATACGCATATCGTGGAGTGCACCCACTTTGCGAATAATCTCATTGTTCATAGTGATAATACCGGTTTCAAGGGAACGGCAGAACTGCAAATCGGGTTTGCCGTTTTTCAGGAGCAGCACATCCGTCGTGTAGCCGCCGATGTCGACAACGAACACCCGAAGCATATTGACTACCATGCTGCTTTTCGGAACAACGGCCGCATATGCCTGCGGGAACACCATGACCTTATCGATCATAATGCTGTACGGCTTATCCTTATAAACAAACTTGATAATGCCGTCCCGTTTGAAATACCGGGCGAATTTGTCCTTGAGTACGCCGTAATGCTCCGGCGGCAATCCTACGGCCAGTTGGATCTGTTCAACGGGGCTGTACCGTCCGGTATCCTCAAGTTCCTTTGCAATGGCGAACAGCGTCAGAATAAAATAGCGTTCGTCCTGCGTTTTATCTCGCATGTAGCTCAGGCGCTTTCCGCTGGTCGTCCAGTACCGTCCGTCATATTCCAGGATTTCGTCCGCCATAGGCGGCTTGACGGTGTGCTCAGACAGACCGGAAACAAAGGAATGGTGCGGCGTTTTGATGGCATAGTTGCCGTGGTCGATTGCAATCAACATATAAGGTTCCTCCTATATTTCAATTTTGGATTTTCATTATCATTACACGAATCAGTATGCGTATTTACAACGGGAATACGCATTGCCAAGCAAAATAAGCACGAAAAAGGGCGAAGCCGAAACCTCGCCCTTCCGTTTTACTATGATTGCTTTTTTCGGAAGAGATACTCCCAGATATAATCGTCAAGCCCTTTGTAAGCCGGATTCCACAGATAGGTACCATACCGGAAACCCATATCGCCGAGCAGCTGCAGAAGATTATTATAGCCGTTCTGCACATGATGGTTGGTGGCGAAATCCATATCGAAAGCCGTTTTGATTTCGACCAATCCCTCGCTGCGCAGTTCTGTCAGGGTCAGTTCAAGCTGCGTCAGGGTATTTACGCCCGGAACAGCCAAAACCGTCAAACCGGTAAGAGCGTTTATTACATCCGCTTTCATTGGTCCTTCTGTCAGAACAAGCATCGGGCGTACAGGGCCGGACAAATGCGTCCATCCTTCAGCTTTACAGCCGTCTTTTTTCTCGGTACTGGAGACCCATCGAAATTTACGCTTTTCAACATTGTCCCGACGGATCTGTAGACCCTGAATTCTCCCATAGTGGTCACGCACGGGAATCAGAATGCCGCGTCTCTCATGGATAAAGGTCCATGCACCGCTGTCATCCCGATAAAATCCGGGCACACCGGCGAGATATAGGCCCTCAGACTGCAACTGCTTTGCAATCTGCGTCATACCGACGACCGGCGTTGTTTTATATCCGAGCCTTTCGATATCTGCATCTGTCAGGCCGCGTCCGAGTAGATTATCCCTGTGGTCAGAGGCCAGCGTGAGTTTTGAGAGCAATGCACTATAGGTTGCATGGCGTGCGTCGATATCCGTTAATGGGCATTCCGTATCCGCTTTCGGCAGAATCTTCTGCCGCGGGCGCGAAGCATTCTCAGGTACTCCCATTCGTGCCAGAATCGCTTTGCGGACTTCGTCGCGCGGAATGCCGGTATATAACGCATATAAATCGAATATTCCGCCGGAAGCGCCACAGCGCGGGCAACGAAAGACTTCCTTTTTCAAGTTGATATGGCCAGAAACACATCATGTGCCGTGGCAGGGCCTCCGCCGTAAGACATCTCAAACATGGCGATTGCTTCGACTGCTGCCTTTTTAGGCAGGCTGAGCTTTTTACACACCCGCGTCATGGCGTTGATCGGAAAATCCAGATGGATCTCCATCAGCGCCTGCAGCTTGGCGATGCTGTCCCCGAACTGGGCAAACAGTTGATCCAGCGCCGTATCGAAGTCAGCGACCTTGGACTGATGCCGATGATCTACGGCTACGCAGCCACCGATATGGATAGAGTGCCTGCCGTTCATCAGAAGCGCAGAGACCTTTGCCGAGGCGACACCGGTATCCGATGTCATAAAGCGGATACCCGGCATCAGCTTGGATGCCATCGTCGCTTTGCCCTGGGCAGCCAGCACCTTTGCGTAGGTACCGAGCAGGTCTTCCTTCTGGTCGGGCATTCGCCATGAGGCACTGACCAGGGAATGGTCACAGTACCCGGACTCAAACTCGTTTCCGGAGAACCGTGCATCGAGCTTTGCCTGCAGAGCTTTCAGCAGTTCGTCGATCGGAAGGACGGAATAATCCACCTCGTCACCGGAGTGAACGGCAGAGATTTTTTCGTCCCGGATCAGCAGGAGCGCATCCGCCGAATACAGCTTCAGGCATTCGTTGAGCACTTCGGCCAATACCTCGCGGCTGAGTTTGGAAAGCGCGGTGCCTCCGATCTTCGCTCTGTCTAGCAGGCTTTTGTAGGCTGTCATGCGGACCGGATAGAGTTCTCCGTTTAAGCGCATGGCAAGCCCGAGATTTTCTGCCGTATCCTCTACGGCTTCCTGTGATGTTCCTGCGGCAAACGCCGACAAATTACCGATGAGAGGCGAGGACTCACTGAGAGGTTCCACCTGCAGGTCCGCGACCTTGCAGCGGATCCAACGGCTGTTCTTTGCCTGTTCCTCATGATAATCCAGCAGCATCGGGTAGGAACTGAACAGCGTATAATAGCTGTCCTGACATGGTTTTTGCATAATGAAATGCTCCTTTCTTTGATTTTGACGGCAGTGCCGCCTTGATATATGACAAAAGCCAGCACCCCCGAAGGACTGCTGGCTTTATGCCCGAATGAATTGGCCGGAAACAAAAAAAGTGCCATTTGCAATAACGCAAATGACACTGTGATAACTCTGTTAAACTATGCTTGGATCAGAACCAAACTTGATACTTACATAGATAGTATAACAGAAAACTTCGCAATAGTCAATCCATTCGCCGGAAAAGGGCATTTTCAGCACAAATCAATTTACATTCTTACCTCACAAATCGGAAATTTGCAGTCGGAATGTAAACGCATATCAGTTTAAGCCATCGCAGGCTTTCGTGCATCGATATAGAGATCAATGTCATGAATGATATAGTTTGTGCCGGTAGTGTGAAGCGCCTCGTAGCAGGCGTACAGGTAATCCCACACGCGATATTTACTGAACAGCTCATCAAGCTGTCTGCCGGTCAGCTTCTTTGCATATTTATACTGCTCGGCACAAAATATCATGGATTTTCCCTCTTTTGTCATGCTGTGATCACGGCGTTTCGGGATTTTAGGTAGATATCAATATCATTGTTAATGTACTGATATCCGGTTGTATGAAGAACATCGTAAAACTCGTTCAAGTAGTCAAACACACCGTAACGGCGAAACAGTTCTGCAGTCTGTTTACCCGTCAGAGATTTATGCGCCTTATAGCTTTCAAGGCAAAACACAGAAAAAGCCGTTTCTTTGCTCATGGTTGTTCCTCCTTACACATCGGGAAATTCGATTTTTCCCGTTTTTTCTTCCTGCTCAAAAAGCAGATACAGCATATCCGTGCTGTATTGCCAGACTTTCGTATCCTCCTGCTCAAGAGTGGCATACAACTTTGAATTATACAACTTTGTGATTGCGTCATTTTCGGATATATTTTTCTTCTTTGCAATCATCCCTACAAGGTCAGCGCTGATGTAGGGCATAATTGCTGCAAATTGTTCCTGTCCCATATCATTGTTCCTCCGTTCTGATTTCTTTTGAATCGATAAAGTGAATATAGGAAAGCATCTTTTCTGTATGGAATGTCCATTGATCCTGCAAGACCTCTGTCTTCAGCCGTTTTACCGTTTCCTCCGCATCCAGAACGCCGGTTTCAAAAAGGCGGATAGAGCGATAAACATTATCATCCGCTACCGGACCGATATGCATATCGAACATCTTTTCCGGCGTTTCACCGCGGCGGTTTCTGACGACGAATTGCAGCCACTCCATATCAGCGTGAGTGAAATGATATATCTCTGCCTGTTTCTGCGCTAGCTCAAAATCAAATTCGTAGATCGAAACATATCCGATATTCTTGCTCTCTCTGCGCATTTTGATTTTTGCCCAACGCTCTGCTTGATGCTCAGATGTGGTCGTATAAAAGCCTGTTCCGAAATCAAGGAATGAATCACTGATGCGGATCTCCGGCTTTTCAACGAGCACCGTGCTTCCGTGATAAATAATCATGCGAGTTCCTCCAATAGTTTATGAATGGTCTTCTGCTCCTGCTTCAGCGCAGAAAGCATTTCTGTATAATGCTTCCGAAGGGCAAGCTTTTCACGGATTGTGTCAACCGTGTCAGTATCTTTACCAATATATTTATCGTACAGCTTGCCGTTCTCTCTGTATCTAAGATAGTAGTATCCGTTTTTGCGGCAGGCAATCGAACCTTTGGGAAGTGCTTCAAGCAGAGATTCGTATTGAAGAATCATCTGTTCATTGCGAACAGCTTCCTTCTGCACCACGGAATCAATCAGCATTGCTCTCACCTCGGCATTATTATACCACACAAATTGCAAAATATCAATAGGCATGTGTGGTAAGATGGGGGAAAGCTGTTTTTGTCCGGCCAGCCATTAGCGGAACTATGACAAAAAGAAAAGCGCCTGGATATTCCAAGCGCCCTTCTCCTGAGTAATTAGATTTTGATACTATGCTGCATTCCTGTTCAATGACCACAAGCCTCGCCCGTCGTGAGTGAAGTGCATGGGATTGATCTGCAGCGTTTGGCGAATCTTTTCTTTCCACCATTTGTTTGACTGTGCCTTTTTATGCGGTTCGATCTGTTCATAGAGAAAAGAAAGCGCCACCGGCTCCTTGCATGTCTCCAAAACTGCTGCAATCACATCACGCCAGGTTGCTCCCGGCATATCACGGATATCTACCGTCGAACTCTGCGTCATCAGAATCGGAATGAGTACAGGAGAGTCCTTGCGAACGATCATAACATACTCATGCAGGATAGGGATAAAGTTACCGCTATACTGCGTCCGGTCCGAAAAGCAGTTGTGCTGTGCCTTGATGATGATATTCTCCAAGGTGCCGGGCTTTACGATCTCGGCAAGCATACTGTAAAGTCTGCCTTTCTTTTTGATGTCACCCATCAGGACAGCCATCCGACCGCCGTTTTCCAGTGCCGAAAACTGTTTCATCATAGCATAATTCATTGCTCTGACGAAATCGTCCCAGTTCTCAATACGGGACAGATCCAGTCGTTTCGGGTTATATCCGTACTTCTGCATCACATCGGACGCTTTGTACATGACATCGGAATACTGAATAATATCCCAATACGGCGGATGCCAGAATACAAATTCCGGCCGCTCAGGAATATCGCAATTCATAATATCAAACCCGCTGTGCAGATCGTAAAGATGACTTCGGATACCGGCTTTATCAGCCGCTGCTTTGGTTGTCCCGCTTCCGCACATATAATCGCAGATCTCTTTGGGCTTAAAGAACCCGATAAGGTCTTCGATCAGCTTTGGAGAGCAGTTTCCACGGTATCGGTTGTCACCGCCTTCGCCACGCTCTGGGTAGGAAACAATGCTGGTGAGTGGTTTACTACCACTGACTTTTTCTTTCACAATGAGCCCTCCCAGTATTAGCATTTGGCTTTGCTTGTATTTCTGCCACCTTGGTTAGAATTTCTTTTAATTCCGGCGAGAAATAAGCATACTCTCGGAGGACACGGGCGGCATCATAATTACATTGCTTCATCAGCACAACATATGTATCGCCATCTGCAATCGTGCAGCCTCCGATTTTCTTGCCCATATAGTAGCAAGCCGAATCATATTTGCATTTTCTTCTTGTCATGTTGTCTCCTTTCTTTTATCCGCAGTTTTCGGCGCTTTGATAGTCAACCTCAAAGTCGCTTTCGGCAACGATGCCAAGATATTTTCTTATGACCGATTCGATTCTTTTCTCGGTCATCAATCGGTCCGCCTCTTCCATTGACCACGGATACATGGGCGGGTAAAGAAGGTAGATGTGCCCGTTGAGATCATCGCAAGCAATCAACTCGATTCCTTCGGCCTCGGCAATGACATCTTTCAAAATGGCACCCATACCGAGGCAATAATCCTGATCGTAGTCCAGGTAATCATCCGCCGTCGGCTCAGAAATCCCTTGCTCTAAGAAGCGCTTCTCAATTTTCTCTTTGATTTTCGGCGCATGTTCCAGCAAAGTTTGTATTTTGGAAACGGATCCGAAGCCAAGTCCGGCTAAGCACACGCCATATCCATAGGTGTGCCAGGTTTCGATGCTCACTTCGACTCACCTCCGGATTCAATTTCTGCTGATTCCGTGCCAGAATGCGTATTTCGAGCCAAATACTCACGCAACAGCGTGTGCGCAGCCTCTGAAACAGCTTCCCAGTAGCACTCCCAATAGATATCGCTCAGTCCTTTGTCGATCATGTTGGGGATACGCTTATCTGTGAGATACCGCTGATATTCTTCTTCCGATAACTCGCCGACTTCTTCCCATTCTTCAACCTGAGAGGCGAAATCCTCATACCGGGATGCATCCAGATAGGTCCTTCCAACATCTCCGATGACCGAAGGTGTCAGAACCACATTGCGTTCTTCCAGAGAAATGGCATAATGGCTTTCGCAATAGAATCCATCCAGCCATCCTTCATAGGAATTTTCCGATGTTTCTGTCCGGTATTCCGGTGTGTTGATCCAGTCCGAAAGGCAGCCGGAGTCGATCTCGTTTCCAAGCGCCTCATTAAGCCTTGCTCTGGCCTCCAGCGGATCCGAATAAATACTGGACGAATGTCCGGTATCACCGTGAGCAGCCCAATCCTCGCTCAGTATGTAGAGTTTAATGGACTTTTTTGACTGACCGGGAACGGTAATCATTTCCGGAGCCATAATGACCATGTCGAAGCAAATGTCATCCACTTCCTTCTTTTCACCATACAGGTCTGAAAACACCTCTTCCACCTTTGCTATATCTGCCGGTAATACCGGAGGTTCAAAAGAGCAGTAGATGTCCAGGGTATCGTTTTCGGTTTCTTTGTCGTTGCCATCATGGATTTCAAGGATAGATCCGATAAGGCCGGCATATTCGCTTTGATCGCTGCCGATGATCACATCACCGACTCGGTATGTGATGCCGTTATATAAGAATTCGGCACCGGGTTTGTTTATAAGCATATGAGCACCTCCTTACATGTGATAGTCTACGGAAACGAGAACATCTTCGCCGTCAAGATCATCAATATAAGTATCGATCTGTTCGTGCCAGCTACTGCTCTCTTTTCCGATGCTGATGTCATTTTTGCTGAGCCATTCGTCTGCATCGACGATATCAGTCACGCCGATGGGATACTTCCACGATTTCGGCATTCCTACGCGGGCAAGATATTCGTCCAAGGTCTCATCGGCTGCATAAGCGCATTCGCCGCAGTAAAAAATTCCGTTCTCCTGAATCTTTCCATAGTAGCCGTCGGGAAGCTTTCCAGTTTGGAATGCTTCTTTGAGCTTGTTGTATCGCTCCGTATCCCGAGCAGTGTACCAATTTTTCATAACATCCCAGCAGATGTCTTTTTTTCTTGCTGCCGAAACCCACATATATCCTTCGGGAGCAGGGTATTTTATGCTGTAGTTGCCCCAGCTTCGTTCCCCGAAAGAGTATTCCGTGCAGTCCGTTTTCACAAGGAAAGACACCGGCCATCTTCCGCCAATCTGATACCAGTCCCACATGGCATTGGGGTTGCAATAAAAGCCGTACCCCTTTTCTTCCTCGTTGTACTCATATCCGCGATAATCTCCGGCATATTTCTCAAAGGTCTTATATAACTTTTGCCGAGGACAATTCGGCAGGTACTGTATTTTTCGGGATTGCTTCGTGCGTCTGGTATGATGGAGAGGACCGACCTTGTTTTGACTGACCTTCCCGTCTACAATGCTGTACTTGCTGAAATACGGGTAGCTTCCGCATTCAACGATCTTTCCGTTTGGAAGCTTCAGGCAGTCTATGGACTTAGCGTAGTCGGATTTCAGTTCCTCGGTCATGTCAGCAAATTCCATGTACTCCTCTGATGCTTCGGCACTGTACGGTGCCATAACCTCTTCTACCGCAGCTACAAGCTGGCGAGCGAAACTTGTTGTCCTTCCCATGAGGGAGCACAGCGTAATCTCCGCCATAATATTCTTAGCCTGCTCTTTCTTCTGATCCTGTAGCAACTCGATGGATTGTTCGACCGCAGCATTTTCATGCGGATCTTCTTCCACAGTCGGCATGTTCACGGTCACCAGTGTTTTGAAATGCATAATGATGTTCCTTTCTGAAAAACAGATGGGCAACCGTGTGTCATCACCAGCTGCCCATCGTTTTGTTATATCTTGATGTGTTTATACCCGAATATGACGCTTGACCACACCGGTCAGCTTCGTGGGCAGTTGATTTAAGTCAGTAATATCGAGGAAGGAATCTCCGTAGATTCTCTCAATATTCTGCTTATCGTTGCCGATTGCGGCGGCAACAAAAAGTATGCCTTTGCGTTGATATTCCTGCTTGATTCCGCGCAGATCCTCCTCAGCGGCCGTGCCGTAGTAACCGGTATCGGCAGGTTGCCCGTCCGACACCAGGATAAGAAGCTTTACAGCCTCGGATCGCTTGGAAAGCGCCTCCGCTACATAGCGTAGTGCCGCTCCGTCACGATTGCTGCCGCGGGCACTGATATCCATCAGCCTGTACTTATCGTCATTGTCAAAGCCATTGAACTCGGCATAGGAGTAAAGCTCCACCGAATCTTTCCCGCCATAATAATCGGTCGAATGACCGTATACCATAACGGGAATCTCAAGGCTTTCGCAGAAATCATACAGAATCTTTTTGATGCGCTCGCAAATCGGACCGAAGCCCTTAACTGCCAGATTGATCCACCGAGCATTATTCTCAGCGTTAGGGTCATAGAGCTTCTTGCCGATCCGGAATCTCACCGCATCACCTTTCTCCGAAAACTTGATGGCTGCTGCGCCGTCATATCCTCTCGATACGACGACTTGGGTTGCAAATACTTTTAACATAGGGTACTCCTTTCTGCAGGAATCGCCTGCAACAAAAATATTTATTTCATCCCGCTTATCACGGGTAGAAACCGACAGAAACAAAAAAAGTGCCAACCAGCACATTGCGTGCTAATTGACACTTTGAAAACTCGGATTACTCGGATTTCTCGTAGGAAATCTTGAAACTTACAATGTAAGTATAGCATAATCCATCGAAATAGTCAATCCGTTTGGGGAAATTGCCCCGAAACCATCTTTTCGATCTCCGTTTTGGCAAAGTCCAAGGCAACCATTGCCCTCAGCGCATCGAAACGAAGTGTTCCGTCTGCATTCCCGTTTTCCTCGACCAGGCTGTGTATTTCCTCCAGTAAGCCAAGTATTCTGTCTCTGTCTGTCATAGTCAGGCCCCTTTTCTTATTTCAACAGCATAGTAACCGTAGATCAGATATGCTCCGTCACGGCTGTACACCGGTGTCTTCTCCGATAAGTATATAGTCACAGTATCTCCCACACTGAGGCGCTTTATCCTTTCGTGTATGGAAACGGTCAAAAGCCTCGACACTTCCTCTTCATACTCAAGCGTCAGGCTTTTTATGTGCTTTCGTATCGCAGTTGTTTCCACCTGGATACAGGTGCCGCTTACCGAGATATAATCTCCCCTGATACAAGTATAAAACAGCCGTAAGGCATTTACAATAAAGAATCCGGCAAAGAGCAAACAGGGGAGGAAAAGGTATACATCCCAAAAGCCGAACAGCGTAATAAAGAAGAGAAGCACAAACACGACCGCAACGACAAAGCGCCGGATCACCTGCTGCTGCAATGGCTCAGGGAGTTGCTTGAACCTTTCCTTCATCCGATTTCACCTCACAATACGAGCACTAATTTCTTTTTCAACAGCCGCAGCAGACTCTGCACAACGGCATCGCGACATTCTGCTGCTTCCATTTGAGTTTCAAGAAGATTGTCTGCAATCGTATCGACCGTATAGATCCGTTTGATCAGTATCTGCCGGTTATCCGTATACAGAAGGTCCTGCGTGGGCTTGATCCCGTTTTCTATGAGATATACAAGCTCTGCTACGGTCAGACGAACACCGGCATTCTTCAGCCACTGCAATATTTCTTTATCCATAGCCCTGAGCACAGATGGTCCGGTAGTGTCTGCCGGACAGAAGATGCACCTGGATGCGATCCGATAACGGGAAAGCTCGTCATTGTCTGTTTCGGTTTCCGCAAGCCCCAGCTTTTGCAGATAAGCGACTGGGGGCTCATTGCGCCCGAGAGCTTCCGCAAACTTGAAGCGGCCGTTCAGCCATGCTGCTGCGGCATTTCCCGTGAGTTCAAATTTCTGACCGCCGTACAAAACGAACAGAAGCTGTTCCGTAGAGCCTTTCTGCACAATTCCTTTGGATAAATAAATCATCTCTGCCACCTCGCATGCTTTTTACTTACATTACACGGGCAGCACACCGGATTTACAACGGTCAGACGAAATGCAATATCAGTACGCAGAGTCCGATCACAACGAGCACACCGACTGCCAAGATAATGATCTTTTTTACTGGAGCAGAGTCTGTTTCAAAGCGCTCCTTGCCGTGATCGACTGGCAGAAGATCCTCATAGTATCCGTCATAGCCGTCATTGTACGCTTTCCGGAGCTCAGCATCGGTCAAGACCGAGGACTTATGCTTTTTCTTTTTGCCCGCAGATGATTTTTTCACTGGCATCAGCTTCTCGGCTTTTTCCTTCTTTGCCGGTAATGCTTTCCCGCATTCAGCGCAAAAGGAAACGGCACCGTCTGGAATATCGGCGCCGCAGTAGGGACAGTATTTCATTTTTGCACGCTCCTTTTTGGCATAATAAAAGTGGGCCCTTGCTACAGGCCCACTGATTGACGGTATTATTATAACATCTTTTCATTTCCGTGTCATCGGCTTTTCTGTGCCATTTTTTCGCCATTTTATGCGCAGAACAAGGAATAAAATAACGGTGACCTTATTCCCATTTATCCGTGTAAGAAAAAAGTTCGGCACAGAGCCGAACTTTTAAATCATTTGGACAGGTCTCTAACCAAGAGGTCAAGTACATCATAGACGGTCTTTCTATCCTTGGTGGAAAGTTGAGAAACTTTTGCGTCAAGCTGATTGTTCTTCTCAGTTACACCCGCATCAATGACATCGCAAAATATCATATCTGCAGAAACACCGAGTGCGTTCATAATATCAATTAGCGTTTCGACTGACGGTATCTTCACGCCTCTCTCAACAGCGCTGATATAATTTGAGCTTACATTCGCTTTCTGCGCCAAATCTTCCTGCCGCATTTTCCTCGCTTTTCTGCATTTGCTAATGTTCAGACCAATCGTTTCGATGTCCACGGGAACCACCTCCTTCGGCGTTACTATCACACCATTAGTATTATAATCGACAATTCCCATACTATACACGGTCGTGTAGACACAAACTAACTCTATTAGTTGTAATTTTCTCGGTTATCTGCTATAATATTCATGCTCATAGAGTTGATTTGTGTCTGTGAGCATCGATGAAATGAAGATGGAGGGCTGTCTATGACAGTTATCGTGTGCTTAGACAATGCGAATGGAATGATGTTTAACCATCGTCGGCAAAGTCGAGATGCTAATGTTGTCAAGGATATTTTGAAAACTATCAATGGGGCTTCTTTATACGGCTATATCTCCATCTTCACTCTGTGCCTTTGAAAAGGGCACCAATGCATACGGTGTATACCACCTGTCCCACTCTTCCATCGTCAGGGTGTTTCCGTGAATGACCATGGCAGGGATTCCATACAGACTCAGTTGGATATAGGCCATCCAAACGCAGCGAATGTCGATATCCTGCGCCACAAAGAATGTATTGTGACGATAGTCAAATTCCTTACGCTGCATTGCCCAAATAGCACCGATGACCATCGTTCCCGAACCGCAGGTCGGCTCGTTAATGGTAATCGGACCATCCTTGGTTGAAAGCTCGTCCGATGGAAGCGTGATTTGTGCCATGAAGCGGCAGACATCGTCAGGCGTGAAGTATTGTCCGTTCCACTCGTTATTCAGACCCAGCTCGTGATAGATTCCCCCAAGAATGTCGCAGGGATCATCTCGATACTCACGGACAGTCAGGAATAGCAATGCCAACATCCGCGCATAGGACGATAAAAGTTCCGGCGTCATGGTCGACGCCATCTCCTGATATCGCTGTTCTCGCTTTTCGGCATTTTCCGGGTCGGTCTGGGCGGCAAGGCTGTTTGCGGTAATCTCCAGGAATGTGGTAAACACCGTGTTCAGCCCTTGCGACTGTGCCAGGGATCGTATCTCGGAAACCAGTTCTTTTCTATGTTCACTTTTCATCAACATGACCGTCCTCCTGAATACAGATTTTAGGCGGAGCAAACTCCAGGCTTCTCCCGTTATCAACGAATTCCATTTCCGAAATGGTGATTTGGGTTTCCGGAATGGTATCGGAATATAACCCGATATCTGTAATAACCATATCGCGCAGCTCGTCGAGTCTTCCATTTGCAGGTTCTTCACCGAAATATACGCCTTTGTATTTGGCGCCAAAGCCATCAGGATTGCGATATATTTCGCTTTCATCCCAGTTTAAGGAAGCGCTTTCGCCCGATGTCAGCCTGACCTCGATATAATCGATAAACAGATCCGGTATGGTGGTTGTCGCCTCAAGGTAAAGAGTCAAACTCATCACCTCCGGCTTCGTCTTGCTCCTGTAGTTCCCATTCGGTCTCAGCAATAAATTCGCGTACTTCATACAGGCTCAAGGCGATATAGACGCACAGCATCAACATACCGGAAAGTGCCTCAAAGAACAGCCCGAGTTCGATTGCCATAATGATGGTTGCTGCACCAATCGGGATAATGATTACTGCCATAGCAAGCATGGCAATAAAAATAATTCGAGAAAGTATTCTCAAGTCAGATCACTCCTTTGTTGGATTTTGTATATAGTTACGGCAAGCCATAAGGCTCCCCGAGAAAAAAGGTTGGGGGAACCTTACGGCTCCGATCTATATAAAAAAGCACCCAAAGAATGAATTTACACATTCTCTGAGTGCTTTGTTGCCAAATGGCCAGGATGAAATTGTAAACACAGAGGGAGGTCCCTCTATGTCCGTCCGGTTCTGTGCTTCCCGTTAGAAAGCATAAAAAAAGTGCCTGAAAGATGTTCTCTCAGACACTGTGTAACCTGAAAACTATAACTGCAAAAATGCAATCAATGAAACTTACAATAAAATTATAGCAGAAAACAAGGCGGATTTCAAGTAGTTTTCCGGATTTCAATCTTGTACCACAATGAATTTGAAAAAAATCCGTGAAGCCGGTTGATTTTTTCGAGAAATCCGGCTATAATAATATCGGATATTAAATCAGCCGAAAGGAGAGGCTTTATGGAATATATTAAACGACATGCAGAAGCAACGGTGAATACGCTTTCCAAAATGTTTGGCGCGATCCTTGTTGCCGGCCCGCGGCAGGTCGGAAAAACCACCATGCTTCAGCGCATTACAGAAGGGATGAACTATGCAACCCTTGACGATCTGATCGTCCGTGCGGCTGCACAGGAGCAAAGCGGCACCTTTTTCAAAGACAATCCGCCTCCGGTGTTTGTTGATGAAATCCAGAAGGCACCAGAATTGTTTTCTCAGATCAAGATGTTTATAGACCGGGAGCATAAAAAAGGGCAGTTTTTCATGTGCGGCTCTCAGCAGTTTCAAATGATGAAGGGCGTCAGTGAATCACTGTCCGGCAGAATCGGGCTGGTAACTCTGCTTGGTTTTTCCTTGCGTGAGCGGTACGGTGTGTCCAATGATACACCATTTCTACCGACGGATGAGTATTTTGACGAGCGCAAAAAGCAGCTTGCCAACATTCCATACGAAGATGTATGGAAGATGATCCACCGCGGCTCTATGCCGGAGCTCTGTGAGAGTCCGGATTTTGATTGGCAGATGTTTTATGGTGCCTATGTGCGAACCTATATTGAGCGCGATGTTCGTGATCTGTCTGAGATCGGAGACACCGTAAAATTCACTCGCTTTATGACTGCTGCCGCAGCGTCCACCGGGCAGCTCGTCAACCTTGCCTCTATGGCGCGGGATGTCGGGATCAGTCAGCCGACAGCGGAAAGATGGCTTTCGATTCTTGTAGCTTCCAACATTGTTTATCTGCTGAAGCCATACTCAAACAACATCACCAAGCGTGCAGTGAAGACTCCAAAGCTGTATTTCTTGGATACCGGGCTGGCGGCCTACCTTACACGGTGGAATACGCCGGATGTTCTGAAAAACGGCGCTATGGCCGGCGCTTTCTTTGAGAGCTTCGTGATTTCCGAGATCATTAAGAGTTATTATAACAAGGGAATCGTTGAACCGCCGCTGTATTTCTATCGAGACAAAGATATGAATGAGATCGATTTGGTGATCGAAGAAAACGGAACACTGTATCCTCTCGAAATGAAAAAGCATGCGGATCCACAGAAGAAGGATATGGATGCATTCGATTTGCTCGACAAGATTCCCGGCACAAAGCGTGGCCCAGGCGGAGTGATTTGCCTTTATGACCGGCTTATCACACTGAAAGGCAATGACCGTGTTATTCCCATCAACTATCTGTGATAGACTTATGTGATTAAATTAAGGCAACCGAGTTGACCAAAACAGGGCTCGGTTGCCTTTGCCTTTTCCGCTTATGATACGGTATTCATTATGTCCCACAAGGAGTTTCGCCAAACTCCTTGAAAAAGCCGTCTACAACGATTATAATAAATATCGTGTGATTCGTTGGGAGGATTGGAAATGGAAGAAGTATCAAACGCTAAGCACTATATTGCCGTTAATGCCGGCGGACGGTATCCGCTATTGAAAACCGCCCAGGACTACACGGAATATTTCCATGAGGCATTATCCTTCTCGGATCTGTATGAAACCTACCGATACATAGAAAAACACGGGCTTGAAAAAATCGCAACCGTCATTACCCGAATGATTTGACCGCATTGTTTGCGGTCTTTTATTTTATGGCATATGCCAAAGCAATCTACTTCAGACGGCCAACCAACACAAAGCGGGCATTATTAAACTCATAACTGCAGGTGGACAATGTTATAACTCGGTCTTCGGCCGTTGGTATTACTTCGCTCTTGAACCAAGAGCGGCCAACAGTTTCGTTCAGCCAATCGACATATTCGTCTTCCGTTGCAAACGTTACCTTCCAAGCGTTCTCATCATCGGCACCGGCAACATAGCCCGCAAAAAACTCAATCCAGTAGTTCTTCGATGGGGTCAGAATCATTCCTGTTGCATGGTTTTCATAGTAAGTCTGATCTTTATAGTCTGCGATATCAGAAAACATCGTACCATTCTTCATATGATGGCCATACAAAACACTGTGTCGGTCTGACAAGTCGGGCTCAACACGCGAGTCTAAAAAGATGCAGCCGGCACCGTTCCATTCTCCGCCAAACAAATGCTTCAGATAGAAGCTGTTGTCATGCCCCTGTACAACAGGGTAGTCGATCTCTGTTCCGTCAATCCTGATCCATGCAACGCAATCAGAATTGATGCTCTTCAGAGCTACAAAGTCTACCACCGGCCATGTGATTGCATTTTCCGACATTTCATCCTGCTCTGGTTTGCTTTCTTCAGGTATGGGTTCCGTTTGCGGTTCCTTTATATAGGTTTCCAAGACGGAATAAGAATCGACACCCTCACGATACTCGGAATGCTCTTGATAAATTCGGTGTGCTGCATATACCGTTACGGCTGCTGAAATCAGAACAATCGCCGTGCGTAAAACATTTTTTCTCATAGCGCCTCAAAGCTTATTGGCTTTTTCTTTCATCTGCTTTGCGGATGGATTACTGTAAATCAGTGTGGTCTGCACATTGCTGTGCCCGGCCTGATTGGCTACCTCATGGATCGAATAGCCATTCTCCAAAGCGTTGGAGCAGAAAAAGTGTCGGAGTGTCTTCGGTGTGATTGTATCAGAGTATTGGTTGAATATCTGATTGATCCGGGACGCTGAAAGCTTCGCACACTGTCGGCTGGCAAATAAGTAGGGACTGTCTGCGTTACGCTCCTTCAGGTACTCCCGAATGGCTGCAGCAATCCGGTCATTGATATATACAAGCCTCTGTTTGTCTCCCTTGCCGATGACGCGAATCTCCTTTGCAATGAGATCCACCTGATCCAGTTTCAGATTGACACACTCGCTGCGGCGCAGACCTGCATAGACCAGTAAGGTCACGATTGCAAAGTCCCGTTTGCTTCCGCTTTCCAACATCCTCTGCCGGAATGCCTCTACCTCTTTTTTATCAACGGAGCATGGGCTGGCATATTGAATCTGTACCTTCATGAAGTCACTGTCCAAAACTGCCATGTCTGACTGCCGACCACTCTGTACCAGATACTTGTTTAAGCAGCGCAGCGCCGACAGGTGGTTATTGACAGACTTCGGACTATAGCCTCGGATATTGCGCATATAAGAGATGTACTCCAAGACATTGGAACGGTAGAGTTCCTTTGGCTCGGACCCGAAGCTGTCCCGGCACCAACTAAAATACATTCGGATGTTACGGCAATATGTCAAAGCAGTATTTTCGGATTTTCCGATGCGTCTCAGATACTCCTCAAATTCTTTCATATACGATCGCCTCCTATCCCTATTACACGAGGGAAGGGATGCGTTTACAACCGTTTTGATTATGTATAACTGCGTGTGGGCAAATTGGCATTTGATTATGTTTAACTCGCCGTCGAAAAAAGCTGCGGCTGGGTGGCTCAGTTCGCCATAATTCACATTATGTCGAGGCTATAATAGCCTTGTATTCCACCTCCAGGATATGAGAGAAAATTTTTAGGAAGCCGCTTGCTATTGTTCCGCATCCTGAATATAATATATACCATAACAGCCGAAAGGGATTTGGAGACTATGAAGTTTATCACGACAACTGAGGCGGGCAAGAAGTGGGTGCTGTCATCTCGTCGAGTGGGTGTCCTATGCAGTGAGGGCCGGATCCCCGGTGTGCAGAAGGTCGCCAATACTTGGCTGATTCCGGAGGATGCAGAAAAACCGGCTGACGCTCGTATCAAGAATGGCAAATACATCAAGATAAAAAGCAATGCGGAGGGCTGTGCAAATGATTGATCTTGTTTCTATTCTGAATGCTCAGGAGCGTGTGAATATCGAAGTGAAAGCTGCTGGTGGCGGTATCCCCAACAGTGTTTGGGAAACCTACTCCTCCTTTGCCAATACCTTCGGTGGCACGATCATTCTCGGTATTGAAGAGGATAAACACACCAAGAAGTTTATTCCAAAGGGCGTTTCTGACCCACAGCAAATGCTCTCCGACATTTGGAATACGCTGAACAACCGTCAGAAGATCCACACAAACATTCTCTTGGAACACCATGTGTATAGCCTGGACTATGAGGGAATGCACTTTGTTGTAATGGAGGTCCCCCGTGCAGATCGCCGGGACAAGCCGGTGTATATTGGGCAGGATATGTTCAGGGGTACCTTCCGCAGAAATCATGAGGGTGACTATCACTGCTCTGAAGCGGAAGTAAAAGCCATGTTGCGGGACCAGACAGATACGCCGCAGGATGCACTGATTCTGGAGGACCTGCTGAATCGTGATCTGAATCAGGAATCACTTCACCGTTACCGCATCATGTTCAACAATCTGAAGCCTGGCCATATCTGGTCAAAGCTGGATGATGAAGAGTTCCTGCTGAAGATCGGAGCAGCGAGGAAAAGTCAGGGCGATGGGCAAGTACATCCCACGCTGGCCGGCCTTCTGTTTTTCGGCGACTTCGTCACCATTTCAAATGAGCTGCCGAACTATTTCCTGGATTACAGAGAGCGCCTGTCGAATGATACCCGCTGGTCTGACCGTGTCTGCTCCGGTGACGGAGACTGGAGCGGCAATATCTTCGATTTCTACTTCAAAATCATCGACCGGCTGACTGCCGATGTAAAGCGGCCGTTTGCTTTGGATGCTGATATGCAGCGCATCGACGATACTCCCGTACACAAAGCCTTGCGGGAGTGCCTCGCCAATGCACTGATCCATGCGGATTATTACGGCCGTCGAGGGATCGTGATCGACAAGGAGTTCCGTAAGATCACCATTTCTAACCCTGGTACCTTCCGCATCAGTGTTGATGAAGCGATTGCTGGTGGTATCAGTGATGCCCGTAACGGCAGAGTCTTTAATATGTTCTCCCTTATCAATGTGGGCGAGCGTTCCGGCACCGGACTGTGCGACGTGTATAATATCTGGGAAGAAAATGGATTCAAACGGCCGGAGCTGATTGAATCTGTGGAGCCGGACCGTATTACCCTCTCATTGGAGATAGAAGTTGACAGTAATCGTGGCAAAAATGACAGAAATCATGACAGTAATGATAGAGATCGTGACCGTGTTCTGACAGAAAATGAAGCGCAGGTCCTGGCAATTCTTCGCAGAGAGCCTTCTATCAACGCAGTACAGGTTGCAGCAGAAATGAAAGTGTCTGTTTCTACGGTCAACAGAGTCTATAAGAGCTTGAAGCGTAAGTCCTATATTGCCAGAGACAATCAAACTCGTGGTGAGTGGATCATTTTGAAGTAAGAGTAGGGGATTCGGAAATGTCAAAGCGATATAAAGAAGCCCGCTTGATGCACAAAGCCAAGCTGACAGAGATGGCAGTAAGGCTCGGTGTTTCACAGCCGACTTTAAGTGCATGGGAAAGTGAACGTAAAGCGGCTCCCGTAGAAGCGGTGATCAAGATGGCAGAATTATACGGTGTCACAACGGATTACCTGCTTGGCCGGGACGATCATACCGTGGCTCCCGGTGAACCGATCCCCGAACAATGCCTGAAATTGTTCCACGAGAAGCCAGTGTGGTCCCCTGTGTATGGCTGGCTCCTAGTCAATGCCATAACGGAAGAACTGGTCACATCCGATGGCGAACGCATTCCCTTTTCGGGTGCTGCGGACTTGTTTGCCATGATGCCGCCATCCTCAGAATACAGTCATGCTCTGGACACACCTCTCCCGCTTTCAAGACTTGCTGAGCATCCGGACCTTTGGGTGGAACCAATCTCGACAGATGAATATCTGCGAAATGAACTTCGGGGCTTGTACCATACCAGGCGGCGCTACGTAGAGAATGATGCCGGGAACCGATTTCTGTTTGATGCGTATGGCGTGAAATGGTTGGCGTTCGTGCCAAGAGACTGATTCTGTTCCATACAGATTGAATAACAAGGCAATGGCAAAAAACTAATATTCATAGTGCTAAAGATTTCAGATAGTCGATGTGAGAACTTTAAGTAAGGTGACTGCCTGAAAAAACAATATACCGTCCATCTTGATCGGCTCGGTATGGAAGCCGTAGGGGGCTTTTCCACCCATCTTAAACCCTCGCTGGCTGCGGGAATAATAAGCGTCCGTCACCCGCTTCTGTATCGTTTCCCTTTCAAGCTGGGCGAACACGATACAGATATTCAACATAGCCCGCCCCATCGGGGTGGAGGTATCAAACTTTTCCGTAGAGGACACAAACTCCACATTGTACTGCTGGAACAGCTCCATCATGTTGGCAAAGTCCAGAATGGAACGGCTGATACGGTCGAGCTTGTAAACCACGACCTTTGCAATCAAGCCCCGCTTGATGTCCCGCACCAGTTCTTGAAACTTCGGACGGTCTGTGTTCTTGCCGCTGTACCCTTTGTCTGTGTATTCCTTGCAGTTACCGCCTTTCAACTCGTATTTGCAAAATTCAATCTGGCTTTCAATGGAAATGCTGTCCTTTTTGTCTACCGATTGTCTTGCATACGCCCCAATTTTCGGTGTTTATAAAAGGAGGCTTGCTTATATGAGAACTTCAACATCGAAAGAATCGCTACAAGCTATTCAACTGCAGTATTATAATCTTTTGGATGAGTTCTATGGCGAATTTTATGATCAATATCGTCGGAGCGGCATGGATACCAATACATTCCTAGAAGCTTTTTTATCAGGAGATAAATTACATCGCATTCGCATATCCGAAGGGAAGTTCCTCTTTGAAAACCAATTAGTGGAGCAGATGCTTAATTTTAAGAGCGCAGTAGCTGCGTTTTGGAAAGAAAATATAGAAGATGTTAAGACCTTATTGAACACCTGTGGTAGCATAGGATATTTTGGAACAATAGAAAACAATTCAACTTTAAAGTATGAGAGTACAATAAAACAAAACGCAGTATTTTTTGATTTAGTCACACTAAACGATCCCTTCGGTGAAGCGCTTCCTTTGGACACCAAGGTAGCATCCTACACAGGCGTAACTTATCTGTTTTATGAATCAGTTCTTTCCGTATACTCCGTGCGCCCGTATGTACTCAACAAGGAGGATTTGATTGCTGCAATTATCCCATCGAGCGCTATTATCCAGTACAGCGAACAATGCAATCTTATTGATAAAGCCCATAATACGGCATTAGATGCAGCAAAGCAACTATTTGGTGTTGACTACAGCATGAGTGATCATGCCCAATGTTTGAAGATTTTAAAATCGTTTACAGATGAGCAAATTACGGATATATTAATTACAAACGGCATCAATGTTAATTTGTATGAGGCACAACAGTACGAAAAATGTGCACTAGATATTGAAGGCCGTGAGCAACTGTTGAATCTATCGAGAATGCAGAACGGAGATGTAAACTGGGATTTTGTAAGATGTGTCTTAAACTATGGTGCTATTCCTAATATTCTTACGGTGACATTTGCTGCACATGCCATTCATTCTGCCGTTGCATCAAAGACTGGCATGCATCCTATATTTAATGCATTTGAATGGTACCCAAACAAATATTATTACGAAAAAATTCCTCCTATAATGGGTTCAACTGATGAATATAAATATGTTTGCGCCATACAGCGCAATGAAAAGCTTGCACAGGTCGTTCAGATGGACTTACCCCATCTTCTAAAGTTTCGTGATAAAAACGAGAGCTGTAAGTTTAGAAGACTTTTCCATTCTGCAACCTGCAGTATCATCGCAACACCAGATTGCTTTTCTGAAATTGCAGAATCAGTATTTGCAAATCTACAGAAGATACTAGACCAAGTAGAAACCGAAAGGGAAAAACAAAATAAGGAAGAGGTTCTTTCCTCATTGTTTGGTTTTGGAAAAGCCGTTTGTGGCTTTGTGCCTATTGTTTCAAGTGCTATAGGGATATATGATGTAGGAAAATCTATGTATCAGCTTCATAAAGACCTTTCAAGGGAAGCTGATGTCGTTGATTTCTTAGTCAAAAGTAATTCTAATATTCTGTCAACAAATGCACGAGCTGATTAGTAGTTGAATTACATAGCTGGACCCCGACCACCATGTAATGCGGTGGCCGGGGTCCTTTATCATGCGAAAACTGTTTGAAGCCTTTACTTCTCCGCCGGGAACTTCGTGATGTTTCCGAGGTAATACTGGCAGACCATCATGGCGTCGGAGACATCCATGGTGCCGTCGCCGT
>OIWS01000895.1_pt1 | contig 34068 bp, 28 predicted proteins | sample 1587611 | NCBI WGS metagenome assembly OIWS01 (sample SAMEA3888919, study PRJEB22519) | human gut metagenome | biome: human gut; feature: human-associated habitat; material: faeces | place: Denmark | collected 2010 | reverse complement strand
CCAGTCCGCGATCATCAAGATCGGCCGTGACAAGAAGGTGAAGTGGATTCTGGGGGCCCCGGACGGCTGGAAGGCCGCTTGGAAGGATAAGGTGCTGACACCGGTCGACAAGAACGGCAAGAAACTCACCTGCGAAATGGGTAAGTGCGAAAACACGGACTTTGACTGGACGTGGACGCAGCACACCGCCTTCCGCATTGACGAAAAGAGCGACAAGCGCTTTGTGTACGTGACGGCGTTCGACAACGGCGACGGCCGCGGTCTTGAGCAGCCTCCGCTTCCCGACATGAAGTACTCCCGCGCCGTCATCTTCAAGATCGACCAGCAGAAAAAGACCGTCGAACAAGTTTGGGAATACGGCAAGGAAAAGGGTCATGATTGGTACAGTCCGGTAACGTCCCTGACCCAGTACGAAGGCGACAAGGATTCCGTCATGGTGTATTCGGCAACGCCGCAGATGCAGCTCGTCGCGGGTAAGGCCGTGGGGGCTCCGTCTCCCTACCTCATGGAATTCAACTGGGGCGCCAAGGAACCGGCGGTGGAAATCCGCATCAACGGCTCCATGGGTTACCAGGCGATGCCCTTCCGCGTGAACAAAGCCTTTAACCACACGGGCAAGTAATCGCTTCGCCTTTCGGCTGACGTAACGCTTCCCCGACGGACTTTTGGGTTCGCCGGGGATTTTTGTTTCGTAAAATTCACTTTGACATTTTCATTATTCAGCCCTCAGGATACATCACGATGCCGTTTCATCCCGTCACTGCCGACGATATCAACGCCAAACTCCGAGCCATCGAATCTGAGCACCAGGTGCACGTTCTTTTAGCCTGCGAATCCGGTTCCCGCAGTTTTGGCTTTGAGTCCCCCGAATCCGATTACGATGTCCGTTTTATTTTCGTGCGGCGTACGGAAAATTATCTTGCCGTTTTTCCACCGCGTGACACGATTGAATGCCCGGTCACGGACGTATGGGATCTCGCGGGATGGGATCTCAAAAAAGCGCTTACGCTGATGACGAAAGGCAACAGTTCACTCTTGGAGTGGCTCACTTCGCCCGTTCTCTACAAAAACCGACACGGATTTCGGGAGGCGCTCCTTGCGCTTTACAAAGCGTGCGTTCCTCCGGAAAAACTCGCGGTCGGCTACCGCGCCATGGCGGCAAACAATGCCCGCGCCTACCTCACCGGCATCTCGGTATGCGTGAAGAAGTACCTCTACGTGATCCGCCCCCTGATTGCCGCCCACCGGATCGAAAAAGAACATGCCTTCGCGCCGTCGGCCATGGCCGCCCTCATTGATTGGGCGGCGGCGGATAATCCGGCGATGGCAAACGAAGTCCGACAACTCGTCGCCCGTAAAAAAGCTGGCGACGCCCTCACGAAGGAACCCCGACTCCCGGCCATTGATGCCTACATTGCCGAACGCCTTGCCGCACCGCTCCCGGTCATTCCCACTGTTCCGTTCTCACCCGACGCCGTCAACCGCTTTTTCCGCCGCTGGGTGCAGCTCACGTCGCACTGACGCCGCTGCCGTTAAAATGCGCACCGTTGTTTTCTTTTTTTGAAGAAGGTTGGTCATGCAGTTCCTGCTCGTAGACGATCACGCATTGATTGTGACGGCGCTCAAGGCGCTTCTTTCCGCCAAATTTCCCGATGCCGTCATTCATACGGGGGCCTGTGCAGAAGACGCCCGTCGCCTCGCCGCAGAATACGGCAACGACACCGATCTCATGATTCTCGACCTGAATCTTCCGGGCACTGCCACGGCGACGAGCCTCTTGGAAGAACTCGTCACGGCGGAAAACGCCATGAAGATTTTGGTGCTCTCGGGCGCCGTCGATCAACGAAATATTCTCAAGGTTCTGCAACTCGGGGCTGCGGGCTTTGTCCCGAAGACCTTAGACGCAGAAATGCTCACTGCCGCCATCGATTTTGTTTTAAAGGGCGGGGTTTACATTCCTTCGAAACTTCTCACCTCCAGCCAGCAGGCAGGGATCGTGACGGCGGCGGAAACGGAAATGCCGGCTAGCGACGTGCATCTCACCGAACGTCAGAAAGACGTCCTGGAATGTCTCTCCCGGGGCTTGCCCATCAAGCGCATCTGCCGCGAACTCAATCTTTCGGAAGGCACAGTGAAAACCCACGTTTCCGCCATCTACCGCGCTTTCGGCGCCACGAACCGCACCGAAGCCCTGATTGCCGCCCGCAAGGCGTTTTACCTCAATTGAGCGCTTGAGACCCGCTGCGCCGCACCGGTTTTTCGGCGCGGCGATTTTCAGCGCAGCTGCCCCTCGGCAATCGCCTGCCGCAGAGCGGAGGCCAGGGTTTCGGGCGTCGCAGGTTTCTGCAGGATCACCGGCATGGCCTGCCCGGTGTTGTCGGGATTCAGGCACAGCTCACGATAATGCGCCCGAATGTCGTCTTCGTTCACCGCCGTCAACAGGACGCAGGGGACGCGCCGAGAACAGGCTTTTCTCAATGAAAAGATGACGTCGAGCCCCGTGGGTTTTCCGAGCCCCAGGTTGTAGTCCGACACGAAGGCCGTTAACTCTCCGGCGGCATCTTTTTCCACCAATGCCGTCACAAAGTCAGCGGTCGCCTCACCGGCGTCGATAATGTCGCCGCCCCACCCCTTCATCATAAGCGTCACGGCCTGCCGCACGATGGCATTGTCTTCCAAAAAGCCCACCGTTCCCCGGATATCAAGAAGCGTCGTCAAGGGGAGCGCCGCGCCCGTCGTCTTTTCTTTCGTATCGATTTCTTCAAACGACAAAAGGAATATGCTCCCTTTTCCCCAACGGGATTTCACGTCCACCGGAATCGACAGCCGGGACGCCAGCGCTCTGACGATCGAAAGGCCCAACCCAAACCCTTCTTCCGCCCCTTCGGAACTGCCGCCGCGAAAAAAGGCGTCGAAGATACGTTCGCGGTCTTCGGGTTTAATACCGGCCCCCTGGTCATACACCCCGATCACCAACTTTCCCTGCCGACGTTTGGCCGCAAGGATAATTTTGGAGGCAGGTTTCGAACTGTAGCGGATGGCGTTGCTGATGAGATTGCGCAAAATGCGCGAAAAAAGCTTCTCGTCCGTGCTGATGAAGGCATCCAACGGCCGAACCTGGAAAATAAAGCCCTTCGCAGCCGCAACCGGCGCAAATTCCTGCGCAAGCCCGTCAAAGAGCGCCGGCACGCTCACCTTCTCGATCCGCATGTCCACATTCCCCGTTTCAATGCGGCTCACTTCCAGAATCTGTTCCACCAATTCCGAAATATTGCGGGCGGTTTTGGTGAGCTGCTCGATGGTTTCCCGATCTTCAGGCCGCGCCTTCGCCTGCAGAATCTGCAGATAGATGCCCATCGCCTGCAAGGGCTGCCTCAGGTCATGGTTGGCCCCGGCGAAGAACCTAGCCCGGCGTTCGCTCGCGGCAGCCGTCGCCCGGCGTTCGCTTTCAGCGAGCGTCTTCTCGGCCCGCAGCCGCTGCACCAACCGCTGATTCTGACTGTCCTTCAAAACGACGTTGGTCACGATGGCATTAAAGCGCCGCCCGCAGAAAAGCACGTAAACCACGATCCCCAGAAGGATGAGACTCACCGTCGCGTCCCCTATCCCGTAAAAAGCCGCCAGCACCACCACCAAGGGCCCAATTGCCGTCAGGGCAAAAAGCGTCAGCGCAGGAAGCCAACAGGCAAAGGCCGGCCACGAAATAAAGACGACGGCCGATACCACGGTAAGCAAAATCAGCTGATCAATTTCAGCCTGTCGCCCCAACAAAAGTCCGATGGCTCCCGCGCCCCACAATACCCCCGTCATGAGGGTAAGCCACATCCAGCGCCGTATCCAAAACCGCAAGTGAGTCTGCCGTTCCGCATCCGCAAAAAAACACCGACGATACCGATTCCAGGGAATGAGGCTTGCCGCCACCGCCAGGAACCAAACGCCCGGGACGATGCCGGAAGTAAAATGACGGAAATTAAACGCAAGAATCAGCGCCCCCACGAGCTGCGTCACGAAAAATACCGCCTGCAGTCTCAGAGACTGCGCCACCAGTTCCGACAGGATGTGCGCCGACCCCGGCGACTGCGTTATCCCTAAATAAGCCTTAATTTTTTCCCAGCATCGAACCATACGAATTCCTTCTCTATTCAGTGCCACCAGAGATCGGCGGGCGGCGTTTCCCGCCAAGGCACCGACGCAGGTACGGGGCAATTTTGAGCGTTCAGCGTCAACCGTCCCTCCTCCGCCTTCACCGAAGCCGACACCCCCACGGGAAGCGTCAGCGTATCCGGCCGATGACCGAAGGCGAGTCCCTCCACAATGGGAATCCCCCCCCCCTGCCGTATCCAGCCAAAGGCATCCGTCAAGGAAAACCGGCCGTCGCCCGTTCCCGCCGTTTTATCGGCGCCCGTGAAGCTTCCTGCCAAAACAGTTTTTTGTTTCGTCAATACGCCGGCCTGCAGAAGCTGCAGGAGTAACCGTTCCACCCGCCAAGCCGGCTCTCCGACATCCTCTATAAAAAGAATGCCGCCTTCGACCGACGGAAAATACGGGGTTCCGAGCAGACTCACCAACACCGTCAGATTGCCGCCCCAGAGCGTGCCTTCGGCCTCGACGGCGTCACCCGAAATCGGGGTTTCCAACCGAAAATTCGGCGAAGTGAGTGCTTGCTCAAAGCGTTCGTCCCGCAAGTCATTCGCTTCCGTGAACATCCTCGCCACCGGCCCCTGCCAAGACGACCGTCCGGTTTTAGCGAAAAGCGCCAAATTAAAAGCCGTGAGGTCGCTTAAGCCCACGAACACCGCGTAACTCCTGCGGGCTGCCTCCCAATCAATCAGCGGCAGAAGCCGTGCCGTACCGTAGCCGCCCCGCAACGCCAAAATGAGATCCGTGTCGGGATCCGACAACGCCGCGTTAAGCCCTGCCGCACGACTCGCATCCGCCCCCGCAAACCGGTGCTCCATCTCGCGCAGGTTCGCTGCTTCCTTTACCCGCCAGCCGCGCTGCGTCAAAGCGGCAACCGTCGCGTCAATCAGCGCCGTGTCCATCCGAGCAAAATCGTCCCCGGCGGTGAGCTGACGCGCCGGCGCCGTCAGCGTAACAACGGGATCACGTACGGTGAGTTCGGTCATTTTGCCGTTCCTTTTTCACCCGACGTGCCGAAAAAAAGTGAGTCAGCACTTCGCGGCAACGGCACGCCTCCACGCCACGCGTCATCACGGGTTTCGTCGTCATACGGGTCGCTTCAATGACGTTGACGGTACTCGCCGCGCCGCCCCGTTCCGGGGCGTCCGCCCCCCAGACAATGCGACCCACGCGCGCCAAGGACGAAGCGGCCGCACACATCGCACAGGGTTCCAGCGTCACGTAGAGCACAGCGCCCACAAGTCGTTCGTTTCCCAAAACCGCAGCGGCTTTGCGGATCGCCAGAATTTCCGCGTGTGCCGTCGGATCTTTCAATTCCCGTACCCGATTGCCCGCGCGGGCCACGATGTTGCCGTCAACGGCGACCACGGCACCCACGGGCACTTCCCCCCGCACACCCGCGGCCTCCGCTTCCAAAAGGGCTTCCTTCAAGATGAGGCGATCCAATGCTTCATCAATCCGAGGTCCTGCGGCTGCGTTCACCGTTCGGTTTTTCTGCTGCAGCGCCGCGCGGCGCGCCGACCGCGCTTCACCCTCTTTTTCAAGTAATGCCGACAACTGGGTCGTAAAGTCTTCAAATGCATCGGCACGATAATCGGGCAAACGCAGCTGTACCTGCACGCGACCGTCCGTCACGGAAATCACGCCGCATCCGGCCATCATCGCCGTCACGGCCTCAGCATCCGCCCCGAGCCAGCCGCCGAATTTCGACAAAAACGACGCCAGCCGGCGCTTGAAATTAACAAGTCCCGCCCGATTGTCCACAGCATTTGCAGCCGCCAACAACGCTCCGCGGAAAAGCGCATCCAACCGATCCGGATGTTTCGCAAGCGACGCGAGCGGAATATTCTTCATCCGCGAGAGCACCAACCACCGCCGGGCAAGTTCCTTCACCTCCGGGGTCGGTTCCCGATGACCCGTCTCCGTCATACCCGGGCCTCATTGGCTGCGACGGCAGTCACCGCCCTCCGCAGATCGTCCGACACCACGTTGATGGTTCCAGACAACTTCACTTCGCTCTTCGTGTACGGAATTTCGATATTTGCTTCGTCGTAACGCTTTAACACCTCACGAAAGATCGCGGACTTCAGGCCCGCAACCCCCAACTGCGGGTCGTTCACCCAGAAGCAGCCCTTCAGATCAATACCGCTGTCGGCAAATTCCTGAATCACCACCCAGGGGGCCGGATTTTTAAGTACCCGAGCCTGCGACTTGATGACGTCGAGGAAGATCGCAAGCGCCCGATCCACGTCACCTTCGTAACTCACCGACACCGTCAGGTAATTTGCGGCATCGGGATCTGAACCTGTGAAGTTTTTGACGCTCGTCGTCACGAAGGTTTCGTTGGGCACCACAAGTTCTTCGCCCGCCGTGTTGCGAATGACGGAATAACGGGTATTGATTTCACGGATGACGCCCGTGAACGACCCCACCTGAACCATGTCCCCGAGGTTCACCGAACGATCCAGAAAAATAATGAAGCCCGACACGTAGTTCGACGCAATTTTCTGCAGTCCGAAACCTAAGCCGACGCCTAAGGCTCCGCCGAAAACGGAGAGCACCGTCAAATCCACGCCGGCAAAGGAGAGAGCCAAAAGAACGGCAAAGAAATAAAACACGAAGCGCAGGATGCGGGAAAACACGACGCGCAGGTTCACGGCCATCGCCTTGTGGCTCATGAGTCCGGATTCCGTGACGTCGGCAAGCCAATTGGCGAAGATAAGAGCCAACACCACCGTGAAGAGCCCGACCAACCCTGCCCACAGCGTCACGTTGCCGTTGCCGACGGGAAGCGTCACCGAACGCAAAATCTTCACGGCTTCCGGAAGTATCCCCACGATCTGCAGGATGGCGAGCACCCAAAAGAGAATTTTGATTCCCCGCAGCACCCCGGCGGAAATTTTGCCGCCCAACATACCGGAGAGCAGTTCCAGGCACACCACGATGACCGCCCAGGCGTAGAAGACGGAATAGGCCATCTTCGCCAAAAGCAGGTTGCCGTGTGTCGAAAGAAAAGCTTCAAACTGCAGAACCTGCACAAGAAGCGACAACGTGAGGGCGGCCACCAAGGAAAACGCCACACCGTCGCAAATCTGCATGCCGAAGCGCAGCAGGCGCGTCACGACGGGCGAATGCCGCTCCCCGACGTGCAAGCTCCACACCGCCGCCCGTCGGCTGAGCCAAAGCGAAACCGCGAGTCCCAAGGCCGCCGCTGCCACAATCGCCGCGATCTGCCACAAAAACGCTTCGGTACCGATGGACGCCAGATGCGACTTCAGAAGAGTCACAAATTCATGAAATCCCGCCAATGAGGCGGCGGAGGCGGTATCTGCCGCTGCCGACATATCTGCTCCTTAAAGTGCTGCGGTAAGAATAGCCGCGACGTCCTCACGACCGATTGTTCGGAAGTGTCCCAAAACCCCGTGACGCGTCGCGAGTTCCGCAATCGTTTCAACCGGAATCTCGCCCACGCCGAGGTCGGAAAAGCGGACGGGAAGCTTCATCTTCTGCTCAAAAACCGTAAATTTGGCAATGGCGAGTTCCACAAACGCTTCGTCGCCCACGCTTTTCACATCGGCCGTCACGCCCATTACGTTTTTCGCAAACCGCACGAAGCGCTCGGGGTTCGTCGCCCACACGAAACGCATCCAAGCCGGAATAATCACCGCCAGCCCTTCGCCGTGCGTCACCCGGGAATTCCAGCCGCTCACGGCGTGTTCGATGCCGTGGCAGGCCCAGTCTTCTTCGACGCCGAGTCCGAAGAAACCGTTGTGGGCAAAAGTGCCCGCCAAACCGATTTCGCTCCAAGCCGCGTAGTCCTTCGGATCTTCCATCAGTTTAAGCCCGTTTTCCATGATGGTACGCAGGGCCGCTTCAGCTTGGCCCGACACGAATTCCACATCGGCCGTATTGGTGAAATAGCGCTCCATGATGTGGCTCATCATGTCGATGACGCCAGCGCTCACCTGTTTCTGCGGCAGCGTGAAAAAGAGTTCCGGATTGATCACGGCGGCCTTGGGGCGCACCAAGGGGCAGCCGCACCCCAGCTTCTCTTCGCCTTCGCTTACCACCATGCGGATGCTCGATTCCGAGCCCGCAGCCGGAATCGTCAGAACGGCGAGTACGGGGAGGGCCTGCTGCGGCACGGCCTTCCCCGTGAAGAAATCCCAAAAGTCCCCGTCGTAGAGCGCCGCCGCAGACGCTGCCTTCGCCGTATCAATCACGCTGCCGCCGCCCACGGCGACGAGAACCGAAACCCCCTCGGCCCTCACCTTCGCCGCGGCTTCCCTCACGAGCGCCGCCTTGGGATTCGGTTCCACCCCGCCCAGCGTCGCCACCGTGAGTCCGGCGGCTGTGAGACTTGCAACCACCCGGTCAAGAAGTCCGCTTTTCACTGCGGAACCGCCGCCGTAAACGATGAGCGCTTTTTTGTCTTCATCGGCCCAGCGCGCGGCGAGCGCCCCCGTCTTTTCTTCCGCCCCCCGGCCGAAGACGAGTTCCGTCGTATTGCAATATGTGAAATTATTCATCGTCCTTTCCCAGCCGCCCTTTTCGGACAGCCGCTCCTTTAATCATCTTCGCCGCCGGTATCCGCCGCATGCGCCGCCGCAGCACCGCGCGTGAGGTCAATGCGCGAAAGCACCAAAATCGCCGCGGCAAAAAAAAGACCCAGTACCAAAATCGCCAGCCGCTGATTGTTGCCCGTCACCCAACTTACGGCGCCGTAAGTGACGGGGCCCACCACCGCAGAAAGCCAAAGCGCCATATTCCAAAAGCTGAAAAATTCGGCCGAGCGGGTCTTCGGCGACAGAATCGCCACAATGGCGCGCCCCGCTGACTGTGAAGATCCCATGGCCCGCCGCTTTTCGGGCGCAAGCATTCCGATCATGGCGCGTCCCGCCGACTGGCTCGATCCCATGGCAAGTCCCGCGAGATTCGCCGCAATCCAAAAGACCCATTCGCTCGTCGCGGCCGCCGCAAGTACCACCATGATGATCCACACGATGAGCGTCAACGCCAAGGCAAGTTTGTGTCCCAGCCGATCCTGCGCGTACCCGAAGAAAAAAGCGCCGACCGCCGCCGTAATGTTAACCAACAGCACCAAAATCAACGTCTGCGTCACGGTAAACCCCATCACGGCCACCGCGTACACCGCAGCCAAGGCAATGACCGTCGCAATTCCGCATTGATAGAGGAATCCCGTCAACGTCAGAAGCCCGAAATCCTTAAACCGCGGCAGAACCTTCACGGCTGCTGCCGCTTCGGCAAATGCTTCAAAAAAACCGTACGCCGCCGGTTTGACCGCCGACTGCGGTTCACTGCGCTCCTTCACCCAAAGGAAAAAAGGGAGCGCCGTCACGGCAAAAACCACCGCCGTCACCGGCCCCGTCGTCGGCACCATGTCGCTTTCCGTGTACCCCAAGGTTCGCCCGACGGCAAAAAGCCCCAGGCACAACGCAAGCGTCACGAGCCCCCCGCCGTATCCCAGAGACCAGCCCCAGCCCGACACACGCCCCAAGGCGTCTTTTTTTGCCAACTCCGGCAAAAAGGCAGAATTAAGACTCTCGCCCACGGAATAACCGATGTTGCTCACGATGACGAGGAACGCCGCCAAAATGACCGCCCCTTCTCGGCAGAACAACAAAGCGGCGGTCGCCAGAATGCAGACCGCCGTCGCCCAAAAAAGCCACCGTTTTTTATTGCCTTGACGATCCGCAGCCCGACCAATGCCGGGCATCACAATGAGACAGATGAGATTACTTGCCGCCACCACCGTCGTCCAGAGAAACGTCGCCCAGTCGGCATCCCCACAGACCGTTCCCACAAAATAAGCATTGAATACCGCCGTCAGCACCACGGTGCTGTAGCCGGAATTGGCGGCGTCAAAAAGCGCCCACCCCCAGACTTCCCGAACGGCGACGCCGTCTTTTAACGCACTTTTTTCAAACAGAGCCATCTCGTGTGCGCCTTAGTGAATCATTTCTTCGGGCGCACCGGTGAAAAGCCGGGCCCAACGGTTGATGAAGGCCGCTCCCATGGGCGTTGCTTCTGCGCCGGTCACTGAAAATCCGCCGCGGGCGAAATCACTTAAGAACGCATAAAGTTCCGTCATGAAAACGGCGACCGCACCGCAGATCACTTCTTCCGGATCCTCGGGAACCATCCCCACCGTCGCTTCGATCGCCTCAGCCAACGCGTCCTGCAGGTATAGCGACAGTCCGTTGGGATTCCAATCTTCGCCGGAAGCAAAGTGAGGGTTGCCACCCGAAAACGTCGTCGCAAGCCAATTGGCGAGACGTTCGTCCGCCGCCTGCAGTTCCTCCGGGGACAGATCCCCCGCCGCCACGGCTTCACTGCGGCCCGCCGTGTTTTTGACAGCCTGCGAGAGAATGTCCCCTACCGTTTCAATACTCACCAAACTCGGCAATCCGGCCGCTTTGCTGGAAAAATCGCCGCAGCGGCATCCCGGCGCACAACGTGCGCAACTCATCGGGCAGCGTCCTTCGTTTTCGGATGGACGGAGAAGAGTTCCGCCCACTTCATGCACAAATCGTGCACACGGCGGCCGCCCGCTTCCGCATCATCGTCGCTCTTATCATGTTCGTCGGAAAGGAGCGCCGTAATTTCCCGCTGCATCTTGAGCGCGGCATAAAAAACCGCAGCGGACGGTTCCGACAAAAAGAGCTCTCGGTTCTCTTCGTCCATCGTCCGGATTTCCGCTTCGAACACCCCTTTTAAGTAACAGCCGATCGCGTCACCGTTCCAGCCTTCGGCCGGGGCAAAGAATTCCGGAAGCCGCCCGCAGAGAATGGCCGCTAATTTTCCTGCCATATCAGTATGGGCCTGCGCAGCTTCCTTCGCGTCCATTTCACCTGAAATCAATTGTTCCATAATCCCCGCCTGTTCTTCCACACAGGAAAAACAGAGGGAATAAATCACCCCGGGATCCCCCAGGTACTGCACCGGACGTTCGTCTTTACCCTTTTGTACATGGTCGGTTCCGTCATTTTTTCTTCCTGATTACTTAGTTAGCGAGGGGTTTCGGGGCATCCTTCACGCCCCCCATGATTTTCATGGCGCTCGCGACGAGCGTACTCATGTCGCCGAGGTTGGCAGGCACGACGAGCGTGCTCCCGGTTTTAGCGATCTGACCAAACGCGTCCACGTACTTCTCCGCCACCTGCAGATTGACGGCGTTCATGCCGCCCGGCGCCGTCGTCGCTTCCGCCACCTTCTGCAGCGCTTCCGCGGTAGCCTTCGCCATCGCAAGCGTCGCCGCCGCCTGACCTTCGGCCTGGTTGATCGCCGCCTGCTTTTCGCCTTCGGAACGGGCAATCGCCGCTTCCTTTTCACCGGTCGCGAGGTTGATCTGTTCCATCTTCTTGCCTTCGGAAGCCGCCACTACCGCACGTTTTTCACGTTCTGCCGTAATCTGCTGCTGCATCGCCTGCAGAATCACCGCGGGCGGCGTGAGATCTTTGATTTCGTAACGCAGGACTTTGACGCCCCAGTTCAATGCCGCTTCATCAATCGCCGACACCACGGTCTTATTGATGAGGTCACGCTCTTCAAAAGTCTTATCGAGTTCCATCCGCCCCACAACGCTTCGAAGCGTCGTCTGCGCGAGCTGCGTGATCGCGATGATGTAGTTGCTCGTTCCGTAACTTGCACGCTGCGGATCGGTCACCTGGAAAAAGAGTACCCCATCCACCGAAAGCTGCGTATTGTCTTTCGTAATGCAGACCTGACTCGGCGTATCCAAAGGCACTTCCTTCAGACTGTGCCGGTAAGCCACGCGGTCGACAAAGGGAATGATGAAATTCAACCCGGGATTCAACACGGCATGGAATTTTCCCAGGCGCTCAACCACCCAAGCGTTCTGCTGAGGCACCACTTTGATGCACTGCGTCACGAAGGCTACGGCAATGACCGCAAGCACGATGGAAAAAATAAGGAAACTGGACATAGCGTCTGCCTTTATCGTTGATAAATATTAGAAAACAGGTCGCACAACCAACCGGGCTCCGTCCACCCGAACAATGACGGCTTCTCCGGCCGTAAGTTTCGTGCCGTCTTCTGTCACCGCGCGCCAAGTACTGCCGCGATAAGCCGCTTCAGCCGTACCATCGGCCTTCATTTTGATCGTCACCGTCTGGCCGACATCCGGATTCTGCAACCTGTCGCTTGCCTCATCCGCACGGCCCCGCCGCCACTGATGCACGAGACCGCACCCTGTAACCGCCAAAACGGCGCACGCCGAAAACTGCCAGGCCGCACCGAGAGCGAGTCCGGCGGCAACGGCGCCCGCGAGGCACGACACAGCGAGTACCAAAAGATAAAACGTTCCCGTGAGAATTTCCGAGCCGCCCAGCACCAGCGCGGCAATCAACCACACCCATACTGCAGAAATCGTCATTCTTTACCCTCCTCAGTGTCCGTCCGTCGGTTCATCGTCTTCGTCTTCGCCTTCGTAATGCTCATAAATGGCGCCGACGAGACTCAAGGCCACCGCCTCACGGTCATTAAAGACGTTTTCAATGCCCTCTTGTTTGAGCGCGGCAGCCTGTTCATTGTCCCGGGCCCGCACCAGCACCTCGAGGTCGGGATTCAATTGTTTCGCCATATCGACGATCTTCTTAAGATTAAGACCGTCGCTTGCCGCCAACACCAACATCAGTGCCGACGCAATATGCGCCTGCACGAGAACCATCGGATCCGAGGGATCCCCCTGAATCACAGCCCGGTTCTGCGAACGAAGTTCTTCCGCCGTTTCCGGTGTGGACACGACGCTCACAAAAGGAATGTCTTTTTCGATGAGTTTTTCCATCAGCATCGTCGACACGACGCCTTCACCCACGAGAATCACCTGCCCCGCCAACAGCTTACGAGGTGTCTGCTGCGGCAGTACCGACAGCGGATCCACCGCCATTGCCGCCCGCCGCGCCCAGGCAAAATGCTGTGTCAAAAAGCGCCGGAAGGGTTTCGTAGACGCAAACACGATGGGATTCAAGGCAATCGAAAGAATGGACGCCGCGACCAAAAGACTCATCACCGACGGATCCATCAATTTCAAAGTAATCGCTTGACTCGCCAAAATGAACGTGAATTCGCCGATCTGCGCCAAGGCCGCACCGACGGAAAGCGTGGTGTGCAGGGGATAGCCCATGAAATGCACGAGGACAAAAACCGAAATCGACTTACCGAAAAGAATAATCGCCAGTACCGTGAGCACCCCCATCGGTTCATCCACGAGGATGTGCCAATCGAGCATCATCCCCACGCCCACGAAAAAGAGCACGGAAAACGCATCCTGCAACGGAAGCGAATTCACGACCGCGCGGTGCGCATATCGGCTTTCCCGCATCACCATACCGGCAAAGAAAGCGCCCAGGGCGAAGCTCACATGAAAAACGATGGAGGCCCCGTAGGCAATGCCGATCGCCGCCGCCAAAAGGGACAGCGTGAAAAGTTCACGACTCCCGGTTTTGGCGATCTGCATCAGGGCCCATGGGATAAAGCGCTGACCGACGAGCAGCATCACCGCCACGAAAGCCGTCACCTGAAAAGCCGTCACCAAAAGCGACCAACTGATTGAGGCCCAAGAGAAAGCCACTTCCCCGCTGAAGATGTGCGCAAAGGGCGGCAGAAGCACGAGGATCAAGACGCAGACGATATCCTCCACGACGAGCCAACCCACGGAAATCTGACCGTCGATCGTATTTAACGTCCCCTGCAGTTCCAGGGCTTTTAAAAGCACCACAGTCGAAGCACAGGATAGGCACAGCCCGAACACGATCGCAGAAGGAATTGAAAAAGCCCAGAATTCGTGCGCCATCCACGAACCCAAGACGGTCGCCGACAGCATCTGCAAAACGGCGCCCGGCACCGCTATTTTTTTGACGCGCAACAGGTCGCCGATGGAAAAATGCAGTCCCACGCCGAACATGAGAAGCATGACGCCGACTTCCATCAGTTCACTTGCCACCTCCATGTCCGCCACCGGCCCCCAGGTATTCTTCCCCGCCATGATGCCGGCAAGAAGGTACCCCACAAGGGCAGGCATCTTGACGCGTTCGGCGAGATACCCGAAAACAAGTGCCAGGCCAAAAGCAATGGCCAAGGTCGAAATAAGCGGCAGAGAGTGTTCCATGGGTGTGACAGCGCTCAAAAAACGGAACGGGACTAAGACTGAAGTCAGTTTTTGACTGTAGCAGAAAAACGCCCCGAAGGCGGTCCTCCGAGCGCGGCATTTTAGGAATTTTTTCTCAGCGCCCGCCGGTGAAAACGTGAAAAAGTTTTTCGAAGCGCCGCAATCGTCCCCGACGGCTGTTTCCCTACGGAAAAACCGCCCGGCGTCACGGAGACGACGAGCGGCTTCAAACAATCAGACGCAGAGACTAACCGTTTTCAGAATGGTCACGCAGACGTTCCTGGAATTCCTGACTGCGCAGGCGCCGGATGGCGGCGCTTTCGATCTGGCGCACGCGTTCGCGCGTAAGCCCCATCGCCTGGCCCACTTCCTCCAATGTATGGTCGTGGTTTGTGCCGATGCCGTAACGCAGGCGCAGCACCTGAGCTTCACGGGGCTGCAGTTCGGACAAGCAGTGCTGAATTTCGCCTTCCATCGCGGTCTTGAGGAAGCGCACCTGCGGATCGTCCGTTTCTTCCCCCTTCACAAAGTCGATGCGGCGCGCATCTTCGTCGTCGCCGATCGGCGCATCAATCGATTCCACCCCGCGCATGGCCTGGATGAGAATCTGCACCTTCGCCAGCGGCACCTGGGAGAGTTTGGACAATTCCGCATCCGAAGGATTGCGCCCCGTTTCCTGCAGAATCTTCTGACGCACGCGTCGGATCTTGTTGTAGGACTCCGTCATGTGCACCGGAATACGGATGGTGTTGCCGTAGTCGGCCACGGCACGCGTCACGGACTGGCGCACCCACCACGTCGCATAGGTAGAAAACTTGTAGCCGCGGCGGTATTCGAACTTGTCCACCGCCTTCATAAGTCCTAAGTTCCCTTCCTGAATCAGGTCGGTCATCGCAAGCCCGCGGTTGACGTACCCCTTCGCAATCGAAATCACGAGACGGAGGTTCGCTTCGATCATCTTCGCCTTGGCGTTGGCGAGGTTCGTCTGCGCGAGCTTGATCTGGCGCGAGAGATCTCGCTGATCGTGCAGCGTCAGCAACGCCGCCTTTTCGGCTTCGGACAACTCGTCCTGCAGATGGTTGATGAGGTTCTGATTCACCTTGATGCGGATCGAATAGGGCGCTCCAGACGCGATCACTTCGTCAATCCAGCCCTTATCCATGCAGCGTTCGCCCATGTTCTTCAGGAACATGTCGACAGGCATGCCGCTGCGTTCGACCATCACGCTGCGCAGACGCCGCAGGATATCGTTTACCTTGTCCATGTGCGTCGTGATGAGGTCTGCAAGATGCATCACTTCCTTCACCGCAAAACGCACGGGAGCAAGCGCCTGAGCAATATGTTCGCGGGCCGCGGCATACTGCTTCTCTTTACCCTTCACGCCGAAGGTCTTGCGGATCACGTCGAGTTCCTTGTCGCAAGACGCAAAAAGTTCGATCGCTCGATTCTTCATTTCGTCCAACTGTTCACTCGTCATGGCCGCGGCACCGATGTCGGTCTGCACGGCGTTCTTAGCGTCTTCACCGTCCTCGCTCATTTCCGCGAGTTCCTGCGTGTCCGTAAAGCCGTCGATCACTTGGTCGATCGCCGAGTCATCGCTCTTTAAGAGTTCCGTCTGCTTCACGAGTTCTTCAACGGCCATCGGGTGCTGAATTACCGTCGACAGGAGTTTGCCCGTGTACTGTTCGATCGATTTGGCGACTTCGATTTCCCCCGCACGGGTCAGAAGCTTATGCGCCCCGACGCCGCGCAGGTATGCGCGCAGCGGATCCTTCGAAAGCCCGGCGCTTTCTTCGGGCGTGAGCATGGCGGCGGCATCTTCTTCACTGATATCGTCATCATCCCCCACGGGCTCATTCATGATGATGTCTTCTTCGCTCGGTGCGGTTTCAAAGACCTGAATGCCCAAGCGGCCCAGCTGATCCGTGAGTTCGGAGAGCGCTTCTTCGGTGCGGATCGCATTATCGGGGAGCTTATCGTTGATTTCAGCGATCGTCACCCAACCGCGCTGACGCCCCATGCGTACCAAGGCACTATAGCCATTGCCGCCCCCGGATCCCTCTTCATCGTCGCCTTCCACGGGCATCGGCACGCCGGAACCTTCCGCCTTTTCCACGGAATCCGCGAGCTTATCAAGGTCTTCCAAGTTCGCCAATTCTTCGTTGGGGTCAGCATCGTCATCAGCGTCCGGAACCGCATCTTCATCAAACGGCGCGTTTTCATCGTCGTCCAATTCGTCGTCGGTCTTCTTTTTAGCTTTGCGACTCGGAGCTTTCTTCACGGTCTTTACAGCTTTCGGCGCCTTTTCCGTTTTCGCCTTCGTCTTTTTCGCGGGTTTCTTTTCTTCCGCCGCTTCAACCACGGCTTCTGTCACCTCGGCTGCAGCCTTTTTGACGGCCTTTACCGCCTTTTTCACCGTTTTTTTCACGGTAGCGGTTTTTCCCTTTTCAACATCAGCCGGCGCTTCAACCTCAGCAGCAGGGGTCTTTGCTTCCGCCTTCGCCGCCTTCGTCTTCGTGACCTTCGCGGGTTTGTCCGCCTTCGCTTTCACCGCCTTCTTACCGGCTTCTTCCGTTACCACAATGTCGTTTTCCACGTGCAGGCGCGGATTCTTCTCGAGCCACTCCATGATGGGATCGCCCGCCGCTTTCTTCATCGTCTTTTTCGTGTCTTTTTTTGCCGTTGCCATGGTATAAATATTGTCTGCCTGAATTTGACGGAAGTTGCCAAAGGGAAAAACAATAGAAAAAGCGCGGTCTCTTCGTTCGGAAGAACCCGCTCAAACTTTTTCATTTCGTCTTCAGAATGCCCTCTTCACGCCGAATAAATGTCAGTTGCCGGATAACGTTTTCACTGCCGCTCGGTACGAATCGCGTTCACCCGACGCCCGCAGTCTTCCTGCCGCAACACACGTTAAGCCAAGGGCCGAGCTCGGTGTCCGTCCGTTTTGGGGACACGCTGTGTAGAAGTGTGTACGACACTGAATGAGTCAGCACCCCGCCTCCGACGGCTTTCGCTCGTCTCCTGGACGTGTTTGCTCCGGTAGCAAACGCGGGCGCCAAAAGTTCGTAGATTATCCCACAGTTTTACTTTCAAATACAGTTACGGAAAACTCAATCACTTGATTTTTGTCAAATATTGTTAGAATCAAAGCGCTGAGGTCCCGCTCGTGCGATCGTAAAGTGCCGCAGATTCCGTCATGGACTGCTGCACGGCCTTCATACGCACCGTGAGTACGGAATACTGCTTCAAATCCGGTTCGAGAGACGTCACGATTGCCTGCAGCCGCCGCTTGATTCGATCGATTTCCAAACGGCAAAGCGCCATGTGAATTTCCTGACGGGCCGCCGGCAACGGCGTTTCCAACACCATTTCCTGCGTGAGCAACGTCCGATAATGAGCGGCATGAGGGCTCGAAGACAGCATCTCCAACAGCAGCTGCGGCTGTTCCACGGGATGCGCTTCGTCGGCCGCGGCCGTCCGCCACACTTCCACGATCTCCTGCGCCACCGTGTCGGTCCCGTCCGTAAATTCTTCGGCAATACGGGGGCCGAATTCCACCGTGAGCGACGGATAGCTCACAAAGTACTGCAGTAATTTTTCCCGCATATCGGCGACGCCGATCCGGGGTTCGATCACCGCAGGCGTTCTTCTCGCACCGCCTTTCCAAGCCCCCGGGCGCCGCTTCCAGTCAGGACGGCCGGTAATAAAGCCGTCCCCTTCCGCGGCCGGCGTCTTTGCGGCCGCAATACCGAACGCCTGCGCCAATTCGTCCGCCGTCATCCGCGCGTACATCGCGAGTTCCGATAAGAGCTGCACCCGCAATAAAGGCGCACTGCGCATGCTCACTACCAAGGGCTTGGCTTCCGCCAAAAATTGGCTGCGGCCTTCCCCGGTCGAGAGATCCTTTCCTTCCGAAACCGTCTTCACGAAAAACTGCGTGAGCGGAAGACTTTTTTCTATTTCCGCTTCAAAGGCTTCAGACCCCTTCGCCTTAATAAGGCTGTCGGGATCGTGTTCGGGCGGCAGCACGACAAAACGCACCTCCTGCGAGTCCCCCACCACCGGAAGCGCCGCTATAAGCGCCCGACGCAATGCCTTTTGCCCAGCGCCGTCACCGTCGAAACTGAAATAAATCTTGTCCGTCGTTTTCAGGAGCTTATGCACGTGATCCGGCGTAATCGACGTTCCCAGCGCCGCCACCGCTTCCTCAAAGCCGGCCTGAGCGAGCTGAATAACGTCCATATAGCCTTCGCAGACGATGGCACGCCCCTTTTTCCGGATGGCGTCATATGCTTCAAAGAGGCCGTAGATTTCCAGCCCCTTGTGATAAATCACCGTTTCCGGGCCATTGATGTATTTCGGTACCTCGTCAGGTACCATCGTCCGAGCCCCGAAACTGATGACCTGACCGCGACGATTGCGGATCGGAAAAATCACGCGGCCGCGGTACCGATCGTATCGGTAACCTTTGTCATTGATGACGACGAGGCCGCAACCGTCCTTTTCTTCCATTTCCGCGTCGTCGTACTGACTGCCGAATACATTGCGCAGACCGTGAAAGTCGTCCGGCGCGTACCCCAAACCGTAACGGCTCGCCGTCGCTCCGCTGATGCCGCGACCTTTGAGGTAATCCTGAGCGCGCTGACTTGTTTTGAGTGACTCTTTATAAAAGTCCGCCGCTACCTGCATCCGATCCGTGAGCGTCCGAGCCCGGGCCTCCCGTTCCGCTGTCTTCGGATCCTCGGCGGGCACCTGCATGCCGACCTGATCCGCAAGGCGTTTGACGGCCTCGGGAAAATTGAGCCCCTCATACTGCATCACGAACCCGATGGCCGTTCCCGAAGCGCCGCATCCGAAACACTTGAAAAACTGCTTTTGGGGATTGACGTTAAATGACGGCGTTTTCTCGTTATGAAACGGGCAACAGGCCTGGAAATTCTTACCGGTCTTTTTAAGCGGCACTACTTTATTGACGAGTTCGACGAGATCAATACGGTTTAAGAGTTCCTGAATAAAAGACTGAGGGATCATGAGAAACGGGTACGCAAAAAATCAACCGGCAGAAAATAAAACGGCGTTCGGGAAAGGACTTCTCGGACGCCGCTTCTCGTGGAGAGAATGATACTCGCGGGGATTAAGCCGTCAGCGCCACCTTCACGAGCGCACTCACCTTCCCCATATCGGCACGGCCGGCACATTTCGCCTTCACCACGCCCATCACTTTCCCCATACCGGCCATGCCGACCGCTCCCGTCGCCATCACGGCTTCCGCAACGACGGCCTTGATTTCATCGTCCGACATCTGCTGCGGGAGATACTTATTCATCACGTCGATTTCGAACTGTTCCTTCGCAGCGAGATCGGCACGGTTCGCGGCCGTGTACTGTTCGACGGAATCGCGACGCTGCTTCACGAGCTTGGCAATCACCCCGATCACGAGGTCGTCCGTCGGTTCCACGCGTTCATCCACCTCGCGCTGCTTCACCGCAGCGAGCAAAAGACGAATGGCCGAAAGTTTCGCGGTGTCATGCGCCTTCATGGCGTCTTTCATGTCCGCGGTAATCTGTTCCTTGAGAGTCATCTCACATTTCTCCGAAAACAAAAGCGGCCGCCCAGAAAACTCCGAGAGGCCGCTTTCTTCGACCGGCATTGTAATAAACGCCGCCGGGCGATGCTTGCTGCAAAAAGCGATTAGTACAGCTTCTTGGGCAGCATCATGCTGCGAAGACGCTTGTAGTGACGCTTGATGGCAGCTGCCTTCTTGCGCTTACGTTCAGCCGTGGGCTTCTCGTAAAACTCACGAGCACGAAGCTCGGTGAGCAGGCCGGACTTTTCGATAGTGCGCTTGAAGCGACGAAGCGCAACTTCAAACGGTTCGTTTTCCTTAACGCGAATGGTAGGCATTGATAAGCACCTAATCCTTTGCTTGTTGGTGGTGGTTTATTGTGCTCAAGTCGTGCGTCCTAACCTAAGGGCGCATATCATCCTCAAACACAGAAATTTGAAAGGCCTCATTTTTGCACAGTTTTGCGCTAAAGTAAATAGCCTTGTCAGAAAAATTACTTTTCCTTCAGGAGCTTTTGTTCGATGGAATCCCTGCTTCTTCACAGCTGCTGCGCGCCGTGTTCGGCGGCGGTGATTGAATGGATGCTGAATAACGACATTCAGCCCACGGTCTACTACTACAACCCCAACATCTTTCCTCGGGAAGAATATGAAAAGCGCAAAGCCGAACTGACGCGCTACTGCGGCGAACGCGGCATCACCGTGATCGACGGCGACTGGGAGCACGACGTATGGCGAAAAGCCGTCAGAGGACTGGAACTCGAACCCGAACGCGGGCGCCGCTGTCAGGCGTGCTTTAACCTGCGGCTTGCGGCCGCGGCAAAAAAATGTCACGAACTCGGTCTCAAGCGCTTTACCACGACGCTCGCCTCAAGCCGCTGGAAAGACTTAAAGCAGGTGGATGCCGCCGGGTTTGCCGCCGCTGCACTTTATGAGGACGTCACCTACTGGGACAAAAACTGGCGCAAAGGAGGGCTGCAGGAACGCAGAAACGAATTGATCCGCCTCAATCATTTCTATAACCAGCTGTGGTGCGGATGCGAGTTTTCGATGGCAGGCCTAAAGGAACGCGAGGTCCGGGCCGCACAAACAACCGCCCGATCAAACGACAACACACCAACTATTTCATCCGATAAATCAGACGGCTCCTGAGAAAATTTTCCGAATCGTTTGCCTTCGAGGCTCTTTTTCTGTAATATCCGCTCCCTCGAAGAAGAGATCGGGCAACCGAACTTTTTGCTTCGCGGAGAAGTGGCCGAGTGGCTGAAGGCACACCCCTGCTAAGGGTGCAGATCAAAAATAACTGGTCTCGAGGGTTCGAATCCCTCCTTCTCCGCCAGGATTCAGACGCCTCAGAATGATGAATTCTGAGGCGTCTTCATTTCTGTATTAGAAAAAAACGGCGGAGGATTTTGACCTGTCGCCGTCTCGTTCGAGGACTTTTCTCAGTGCTCGAGCACGAACATATCCTCAATATACCCTGAGTCACTCACACGCACGGCATACCGCTGATGATGCGACTGATTGATCATCCAGCGATCCAACTCTTCCTGTACCCGCCGCACGTCGGCCGTGAGCTGCGCCAAATAATCATCATGCTGATCATTTAACTCGCGGGCATGCTGACTGATGGCGCCGGCCAACTGAATTTCCGCTTCGTTCATGATGCGGGCATTGCGATTCAACGCGTCTTCCGCAATATGCTGCGCTTTCTCAATGACGGGTTTAACGTCCGGAAACGCCGTGATGTCCTTTTCAATTTCCGCCGCACCGTGCAGTTCGTGCACATACGTGTCGCCCCCGATCACGCGCAGAATCGACAGAATACGGCGCACGCGCACAATGACTTCCCGCACGCTGATGCAGGCCATGACGTACTGCAGCGAATGATCCGTGTCTTCCAAGGTTCTCATTACGTTCACACGGTCTTCGATGTCGGCGTCAATGCGGATCGCCGAAGCGTTCACCACATTTTCGAGCGCGTCGATACGCTGGTTGCGTTCCGTGGCCGGCCCCGTTTCCGCCCCGATCCGGCAATAGTCCGCCGCCAAATCCGAGAGCTCCTTAAAGCGCAGCTGCCAGTTGCGGGCCGCCAACGCCGACACATATTTCACGATGCCCTTAACGTGTTCGCCCAACACCGCCAATTCCGCATCCAGTTCCTTTTTGAGCGGATGTTCCTTATCCGTAGGATTCAACGCACACCACAGCGCAAGCACGCGCCCGGGCTGCCCCCAGGAACTGTCGGGCATCAGCATGGGTTCCCCCATCTGTACGCCGTCGCCGTCGATGGCGCAGATCTGCAGATCGGATGCCACGGCGTTGGCCCGCGGGTGATACCCCTGCTTCAAAGCCTCTTCCAGAACCGGCGAAAACGACACCGCATAAATATGGCGTTCAAAGGGACTTCCCGGAACCCAGGCGAGTTTATTGACGTTGGCAAAGAGGCAGTCCAGCCCCCGGGCATCATGAAAACCGATGTTGAGCGACCGCCAATATTCCCGGTCAATCTTAAAGGCGCGCTGAATAAAGACTTCCGCCACCGTCGCGTCGCCCCGCATCGCAGTCACCGCAAGCATCCGGGGGCGCCCCGGTCCCATGGCTTCAAAATCAAGGACGGCCTGCGATTTGGTTTCCGCATTGTCCTGTGCCGTTTTCGGCGTGGGCTGCTCTGTTGCCTTATCCCGATGGGCTACGGAAGGCATCGGCGGCTTTTTGGTACGGCGACGCATCATCTGCCAGACAAACCCCGCCCCCACGACGGCGACCGCCGCAAGCGGCGCACCGATACTGACGATATCCTGCACAACCATAGTTCTTCCTCTGCAGTACTTGAAAAGGCACACATACCCTTTCAGACGATCGTATTTGGTTTTCCATTATACGGAGGCCCAAAATTCACTTCCTCCGATATTTCACTGAGAGGATTCTCCTACAAACGATTGATCAGGTTCTTACTACGGCAGGGCGCCGTTTTTCCTTTGCTACAATCCTCTTCACTTTATAAAAACATCCCTTCATCAGGAGTCACGCTTTGCCTACCATCGCAAGCGGTTTTAAATTAGCCAACGGCGTCACCATGCCCTGCATCGGTCTCGGAACCTGGCAAGTGCCCGATGATGACGGACTCGTTCGGGCCATTCACAGTGCCATTGAGATCGGATACCGTCATATCGACACCGCTCACATCTACGGCAACGAACACAGCGTCGGGGAAGCCGTCCGAACCTGCGGCATCCCGCGCGAAAAGCTCTTCGTCACCAGTAAGCTCTGGAACACGGACCGCGGCTACAAAGAAACCTTAGAAGCCTTCGAGCGCACGATGGACGTGCTGCAGATCGGTTACCTGGATCTCTTCTTGATACATTGGCCCTGCGCCCGCGGTGAAGCCATGACGTGGCAGAGCATCAATTCCGGCACATGGCGCGCCATGGAAGAGATTTACCGTCGCGGCCGCGTGCGGGCGATCGGCGTAAGCAACTTTCTCATCCATCACCTGGTGCCGCTTCTTGCCCGTGCGGAAGTGATGCCGATGGTGAATCAGCTCGAATTTCATCCGGGATACATGCAGAAAGCCACCTTTGACTTCTGTCGCACGCACGGTATTCAGGTTTCGGCGTGGTCTCCGTTGGGCCGCGGCGCCCTCGTTAACCACCCGGTACTCGTTGAAATCGGCGAGCGCCACGGCGTTTCGGGCGCCCAGGTGGCTTTACGCTGGTGTCTGCAGCACGGCGTGGCGGCCATCCCCAAATCCATGACTCCGGAGCGACAAAAGCAAAATGCCGATCTTTTCGGGTTCTCACTCACAACGGAAGAAATGACGCGGCTTGACAAACTGCCGCAGGCCTGTTTCTCGGGGCTCGATCCCGACCACGTCACGTTCTGACCATCCTTTTTTATTTCTTCGGCTCCGCTTCCCGGAGCCGATTTTGTCTTTATGCAGCGACTCCTTTTTACCATCCTTCTCTGCGTCGGCCTTCTCTCACCCGCTGCGGCCGAACACCTCACGGGCCGCATCATCCATATCGCCGACGGCGACACCGTCACGCTGCTCACGGAGCAAAACCAATCCGTGCGCATCCGACTCTCAGGCATTGATGCACCGGAAAAAAGGCAGCCCTTCGGCACACGGGCCCGCGAAAAAATGACTTCATGCGCCAAAGGGAAACACGCCGTCGTCGACACGCACAAAAAGGATCGTTACGGTCGTCAGGTAGGCACCGTCACCGTAGCCGGCACGGATTGCGGTTTGGAACTTCTGAAGTCAGGACTTGCCTGGTACTACGCCGCCTACGAAAAAGAACTCCCGGCCGCGAAGCGCCTTCCCTACCGCCACGCGGAAGACAACGCCCGTAAAATGAAACGTGGCCTCTGGCAAGATAAAAACCCGCAGGCCCCGTGGGATTGGCGCAAAGTGCAGCGACAGTCCGCCACGCACCGCACGTCACTTAAAAATTGACTTCAGCACGGATCCGAGCAGACTCGACAAGCCTTTGTTGACGGCCTTTTTCGTCTGCTCGCGCACGATGGATTTCGCCACCGACTGCACGAGACCGTCCTTATGGCCGCCGCGGGGCCCGGTGGAACCGAAAATAAATTCCTCAAGACCGCTCTTATTTTTTGCGGCTTCCTTCTCGCGTTCCTCGGCTTCTTTCGCGGCCTGCTGTGCGCTTCTCCCCTTCTGCACAGCTTCGTACGCACTCTCGCGATCCACGGTCTGATCGTAGACCCCGGCCACCAACGAGGTGCGGCGCAACTCGTTGCGTTCTTCATCCGTAACGGGTCCGATGCGGCTTCCGGGCGATGCGATCCACACGCGTTCCGTCACGCCGGGGCGGCCCTTTTCATCAAGAAAACTCACGAGCGCTTCCCCGACCCCCAGTTCAAGAATCACTCGTGTGATGTTTAATTTCGGATTCGGCCGCATCGTCTCCCCGACGCTTTTGACCGCCTTCTGATCTTTCGGCGTAAAGGCCCGGAGGGCATGCTGAACGCGGTTGCCCAACTGCCCCAAAATAGTGTCCGGAATGTCAATAGGAGACTGCGTCACAAAGTACACACCGACGCCCTTGGAGCGGATGAGGCGCACGATCTGATCCACTTTCTCAGTGAGCGCCTTGGGGCAGTTGTCAAAAAGAAGATGCGCTTCGTCAAAGAAGAACACAAATTTGGGCTTTTCCAAGTCTCCGGCTTCAGGCAGCGTGTTGTAGATCGTATTGAGAAGCCACAACAGGAACGTTGAATAGAGCATCGGATTCTGAATGAGCTTATCCGCGGCCAAGATATTGACGACGCCTTTTCCGTCCACGGTCTGCATCAGATCCGTGATGTCGAGCATCGGCTCGCCGAAGAATTGATCCCCGCCCTGAACCTGCAGCTGCATGAGGCCCCGCTGAATGGCGCCGATCGTCGCCGCCGACACATTGCCGTAATCCAGTTTGAATTTGGCAGCATTTTCCCCAATAAAGGTGAGAAGGGCCTGCAGATCCTTCAAGTCCGTCAAATCCATCCCTTTATCCGAGGCAAATTTGAAGGCCGCTGAAAGGACGCCCGTCTGCGTATCGTTTAACTTCAGAAGCGACGCAATAAGAAGCGGCCCCATGCTCGCGATCGTCGCGCGCACAGGGGACCCCATTTCGCCGAATACGTCCCAAAGCGTCACCGGGCACGGCCCGATTTCCGGTTCCGGCATCCCATGGGACGAAAGGCGTTTCTTGAGTTTTTCCGTCAACGTCCCCGACTGGGAAATCCCCGTGAGATCCCCCTTCACGTCCGCCATGAAAACCGGTACCCCGATGCGGGAAAACTGTTCGGCCATCACCTGCAGCGTCACCGTCTTACCGGTACCGGTAGCTCCCGTAATACAGCCGTGGCGATTGGCATAAGCGGGAAGAATGTACTGAGGACGGCTCCCGTCTTCAGGATCGGTCTGTGCGATGAAAAGCGGTTCCACAACGGACTCCTTTGGTTCGGATGACAAGCCCGGGTATTGTCCCGCACGAAAGCAGTCGACGCAAGCCGCACGCAACATTCAGAGCGGTCTCCCCGTCGGAAAGCCGCCCCGTCTTCTTCCGCTTTGACGCACTTAAGCTGCGAGCCGATCCACCGTGCTGCCGGCCTTCATCAGCCGCATTCCCCAGGCAACGACGAGCAGCGTCACGCCGGTATCGGCAAAGACCGCCATCCACATCGAGGCAAGGCCGGCTATCGCCAGCAGGGCAAACACCGCTTTCACCAACAAAGCAAAGGCAATATTCTGCACCATGGTGCGGTGCGTCAGTTCCGACAAATGCTTGAACCAAGCGATCTTGCCAACGTCGTCGTCCATCAGCGCCACATCCGCGGCTTCAATCGCGCTGTCGGCACCTTTGATCCCCATGGCAAATCCGATGCGGGCCCGGGAAAGTGCCGGTGCATCATTGATGCCGTCGCCCACCATTGCCGTCGGCGCCTCATTTTCCAAGGCGTCCACCGTCGACAATTTCTGTTCCGGCAGGAGTTCGGCCTTAATGTTGGCGTCCGCAAGCCCCACGCGGTGCCCGATCGTTTCCGCCGCCCGGCGGTTGTCCCCCGTCAGCAGCCACGGCGTCAACCCCGCCTTCTTCATCGCGGCAAGAGCTTCAACCGCACCGTCCTTCAACGTATCGGCCACCGCAAAAACACCGACCACGCCGAACATATCGCTCACCGCTACCGCCGTTTCACCGGCTGCATGTGCTTTTTCAAATGCGTTTTCCACAGCAGGCACCGCGAGTTTCTTCTCACGCAGCCACCGCAGATTGGTGAGCCGAACAAGAGAGCCGTTCACCCGGCCTTCCGTGCCGTACCCGGGGAGCGCCTTAAAGTTTTTCACGACTGCCGTTTCCGTCCCACGGGCTTCGGCCGCAACCGTAATCGCGCGGCTCACCGGGTGAGAACTCATCGCCGCCAAACTCGCCGCCAACTGCCACACCGTCTTTTCGTCCGCCGTCCCCGTCAGTGCGAGCGACTCAAACTGCGGTTCGCCGCGCGTGATGGTACCGGTCTTATCAAGAGCCACGTGTTTTAAGTTCCGCCCCTCTTCCAAATACACGCCGCCCTTCACCAAAATACCGCGCTGCGCTGCGAGCGCCAATGCCGACACAATCGTCACCGGCGTCGAAATCACGATGGCGCAGGGGCAAGCAATCACGAGAATTACCAAACCACGGTAAATCCACGTCATCCAGTCACCGGTCACAAGCGCCCCGACAATCATCACCGCCAGCGACAAACCGAATACGGCCGGGGTGTAGCGCGCGGCAAATTTATCCACAAAGCGCTGCAGCGGCGCTTTTTTCTGTTCTGCGGCTTCCACCGCCCGAATGATGCGCGAACTCATCGAATCACGCGCCGCAGCAGTCGCCCGAATCGTAAGCGTACTTTCAAGCGCCAGAGCTCCGGCCCACACCTTGCTGCCCTCGGTCTTTTGCACCGGAAGCGATTCACCCGTAATCATGGATTCATCCATGGAGCCCGTACCTTCGAGAACCACGCCGTCAAGCGCGGCGCGTTCCCCGGGTTCCACGCGGTAAACGGTACCCGCCGGCACGGACGCAATGGGTACCTTCACCCAAGTGTTGTCCACGAACGTTTCCACTTCGGTCGGTGCAACGTTTAAAAGCGAACGGATCGCCTTCTTGGCGCGGGTCATGCTGAGGCCTTCGATCGCTTCACCGATTTCATAGAGCGCCATCACCATCGCCGCCTCGGACCAACTGCCGAGAATCACGGCGCCGATCACCGCGACGGCCATCAGGGTCGTAATGTTGAAGACGCCGCGCACAAGCGAAAGGAGGCCCTTTTTGATCGTACCGAATCCCGCCAACAAAATCGCGGCTGCCGCAGGCACCGCCATCGGCCAGATGCCCCAGCTTTCCGGCGCAGGAATGACGCCGAGATCCACAAATTCGGCCAAAAAGGCCAAGACGAGCGCCGCACCCAAACGCCCCCAAGGCAGTTTGGCTTCCCGGTTTTCCGCCGAGGCTTCCTTCACCTGACGAATTTTGGCGTGCCACCCTGCTGCGGTAAGGCGCTTTAAGAGCGCCAAGGACTGCTGACTCTGTGTTACGACGGTCACCGACTTCAGCCGTTTGTCCACCGAAGCGTCCAATCCCAACACCTTAAGTACGGCTTCAACGTCCGCATCCGTCTTCATATTGTCAATGACGTAGACCGTTTCCGCTGCGCCTTGCGTGTCGTTCACGACTTCGGCCGGCATGTTGATCGCCTTGAAGGTCGCCAAAATCGCGGTGATGTCCGACCGGCCTTCGGACAGCGTGAGCGTCACCACCCGATTCATCGTATCGCAGGCAATGTCGAGCACCGTTTCATTGCCTTTGAGCGCCTCCTTAATTTCCGCCGCTTCCACCGGGCAGTCCATCGCTTCCACATAGAGCTTGACGATGAAACCTTCGGCGGGCAGCTCGTCCGACACCACGACGGCCGGCATACCGAGCTTTTGAAAACAGGCCAGAAATTCGTCCGCAGCCGACGTATCTTCGGTGAGCGCAATCGCCACGTGTCGCTTTATGAGGTCAAAATTCAAGGCCGCCACCAACGGGTGTTCCGTCAAAGCTTCTCGAATCTCACCGGCTTCCACCGGACAATCCATCGCTTCGACGTAAAGCGTCAACGTTCTCACGCGGCCCTTCACCGTTTCTTCCACGAGTTCGGCGGGCATGTCCATTTTCTTGAAAAAGTCGAGCCAAGCACCTGACCTTTCAGTGAGTGCCGTCGTCAATTCCACCGTCCGGTTCATGACGTCAAATGCGGCCTCCGTCACCGACGGATACTTTTTGAGCGCCTCCTTGATTTCCCCAACTTCCACGGGGCAGTCCATCGCCGGAACCTTAAAACGCAAGACTTTCTGAGCGGTTGTCGTCATGGTTTTTAACCCTGAACTTTGTTAATGTATGAGGATTAAAAACCCTGAAGTCGCTTCAGGGTCAAGTCCCCGCAACTACTTTTGGGAAATTTCGTGTCATGCGCATCGGAGAATTAGCCGCCCAGTCCGGTTTTTCCGTCGAAACCATCCGCTTTTACGAGGCGAAGGGCCTCATTGACCCCGCGCTGCGCACTCAGTCCAACTACCGGATCTACGGCGACAAGCATCTGGAGCGGCTGCGCTTTATCCGACACTGCCGTGCCCTCGACATGAGTCTGGAAGACATTGCGGCGCTCGTGGCTTTTGACGCCAACAAACTCGACGACTGCCGCCATGTTCACGTGATGGTGGCGGAACACGTTAAAAAGATCAGTGACAAAATCCGGGAACTGCAGCAGCTTCGCGAGCACCTCCTCGCGCTCGCCCTGCGCTGTCCCGGCCACCGCGACGGTCATCCCTGCGGCATTCTCACGGGGCTTGAAGAAGACGCCAAAACCGGTCACTGCTCCTGCGGGATCGAAAACGCCGCCCCTGAAACAACTGCTCTCAAAAAAGAAGCCCTGAAATTTTCCTGACGCGGTAAAGTTTCGTCCTTTTTTGAAGCATTGCGCACGCGGAGACCGTCATGCAGCACCTGCTCGCCTTTTTTTCTGATCCCCTGAACCTCAAAACCCTCTTTGTCTTGGCTCTGATCGCCGTTGTCGTCGCCGTCCCGACCTGGGTTCTCGTCAAATGGGCCAAGGCTTTTCCGCCCGCGCTGAAGCATCCAAAATTGACTTCGGGCTTTGGCGGTTGGCTCATCGTCTTTTTGGCGGGGCAGGTCGCCTGGTTTCTGCGCGGGCTCTGGGAAGCCTGCTACCTCTCGGGCGAACTTGTCTACGTCTATCAAAAGTCGCCGGGCACCCTTTTGAGTATTCTCGTCGCCGTACTCCCCACGGTGCTCGCCCTCATCTTGGGGGCGGTCGTTATTTGGCAACTCGTCGCCAAACGCACCCCGTCGGCCGTTGCCGTCGTCATCGTCTTCGTCTGGCTGATGGGCCCCGCCGTCGCCGCACTGCAGAGTTGGTACTTTGACGGAGCGCTCACCGAACTCTCGATCTTCGAACTCTTCGGCTGGGCACTCGCCTGGACGTTGTACTTTGCCGTGAGCCGCCGCGTCGCCCTCACGTACGGCACGCCGCGCGGCCGCACGCTTGCCGAAACCGGCAAGCAATACTAATCGCGCCGCAGAATAAACATCGGAAAAAGCTCCTTCAGGTGCTTTTCCAACGCTTCTCCCGGGTAATCCGCCCCCACGGACGGCAGGGCTTTTTCCGCACCGGGCGGCCGCCGGTAAATCTGCAGGGCAAACGTCGTCACGCGGCGTTGCGCCAACCATTGGGCCGCGGTCTCAATATCGGCTGCCGACAAAAGTTCCGGATGAACCGTCATCCGGACTTCCGTCGGAATACCGGCAGCGCGAATCAGGTCAAAACTCTCGCGCCACAGTCGGGCACTGCCCGGCCGCCCCGTCACACGTTCAAAAAGGGCCTCAGCCTCGGGCGGCGCCTTTACGTCAAGCCCCACCCAATCCAAGTCCGGCAGCAGAGCTTTCAGCCGTCTCGGGTAGGCACCCCCGGTATGAAGCCCCACCGCCATTGCATACCTCTCCTTCACAACCCTGACCGCCGCCGGCAGCGCGGGATCCACGGTCGGCTCGCCCCCGGAAAACACCACGCCGTCCAAGAGGCCTCGGCGCTTCGAAAGAAGTGCCGTCACCCGTTGCCACGTTTCGTGCCCTTCAGCCAATTCCCGCGGCTGCATCCAGGCATTCTGACAATACCCGCAGCGCCAGGGGCATCCCTGCACGAACACCACCGCCGAGAGTTTTCCCGGGAAGTCAATCGTCGTAAAGGGCGTCACCGCCGCCACGCGAAGTTCTTCGGCGGGCGCGAAAAAATCCGCACCGAAGTCCCCCTCAGTGCGGATCGTCAGAGTCTTCTTATCCGTCATTACTTCGTGTGCGGCGCGCACTTACTTTCCACAAAGTACTTGCGTTCTTCGAATTCACCCTTCTTACCGATATTGAAGGACTGCACGGGGCGATGGTACCCCATCACACGTGTCCACACTTCGCAAGGCTGACGCTCACAGTCTTCCAACTTCACGTCCGTCGTTTTAACCGCTTCCATGGTTGTCTCCTATCTCTTTGTGTTTCTCCACTATAACCCAAAAATCGATTGATGCGATCTATTAACGCGATTAACCGGCCGCCTTCTCCGTTTGTACGCGGCGTGCCAATTTCTTCGCAATAAGTTCCGCGTCGCACTTGGGGCAGAAATCATGTCGCCCGGAGAGGTAACCGTGTTTCGGGCAGATGGAGAACGTGGGCGTCACCGTGATATAGGGCAGACGGAACCGCGTCAGCGTCCGGCGTACCAAATCGCGGCAGGCCTCTGCAGAACTCACGGCCTCATTCATATAAAGATGCAGCACCGTACCGCCCGTATATTTCCGCTGCAGGTCTTCCTGCATTTCCAAGGCTTCAAACGGATCGTCCGTGTACCCCACGGGAAGTTGCGACGAATTCGTGTAGTAGGGGTGCGACGGGGTGCCTGCCTGCAGAATGTCCGGGAATCGCTTCTTGTCTTCCTTCGCAAAGCGATACGTCGTCCCTTCGGCGGGCGTCGCTTCCAGGTTGTACATATGGTCAGTTTCCGCCTGGAAAGCTACGAGCTTCTCCCGAACATGATCGAGAAGCCGCACGGCCATCGCGTGGCCCGTCTCCGTCGTAATGTCGTCGGTGTCCCCGGTGAAGTTTCTCACCATCTCATTAATGCCGTTCACACCGATTGTCGAGAAGTGATTGCGCAGCGTTCCGAGATAGCGCTTCGTGTACGGGAAAAGCCCTTCGTCAATATGGCGCTGAATGACCTTGCGCTTAATTTCCAGCGACTTCTTGGCGAGATCCAGCAAATAATCCAACCGCTCAAAAAGCGCCTTCTCGTTTCCCTTGAATAGGTACCCCAATCGCGCACAGTTGATCGTCACCACCCCCAGGGAGCCCGTCTGCTCGGCGGAACCGAAAAGGCCGTTTCCGCGCTTTAAGAGTTCACGCAAATCGAGCTGCAGCCGGCAGCACATCGAGCGGATCATGTTGGGCTTTAATTCCGAATTGATGAAATTTTGGAAATACGGCAACCCGTAGCGCGCCGTCATTTCAAAAAGCGGCAGGCAGTTGGGGCTGTCCCAATCAAAGTCCGGCGTGATGTTGTAGGTCGGAATCGGGAACGTGAAGACGCGCCCCTTGGCGTCCCCCTTCATCATGACTTCAATGTACGCCCGATTGATCATGTCCATTTCGGGCTGCAGTTCCCCGTAGGTAAAGGGCATTTCTTCGCCGCCGATCAGCGGATGCTGCGACTTCAAATCTTCAGGGCACGTCCAGTCGAACGTGAGGTTCGTAAAGGGAGTCTGAGTCCCCCAGCGGCTCGGCACGTTGAGGTTGTAGATGAGTTCCTGAATACTCTGCTTGACTTCCTCGTAGGGCAGGCGGTCCTTACGAATAAAGGGCGCGAGATACGTATCGAAGGACGAAAAGGCCTGTGCCCCCGCCCACTCGTTCTGCATCGTACCCAAGAAATTGACGATCTGCCCCGTCGCGGACGTCAGATGCTTCGGAGGCGACGATTCCACCTTCCCCGGCACGCCGTTGAAGCCTTCGTTGATGAGGGTACGCAGACTCCACCCTGCGCAATAGCCCGAAAGCATATCGAGGTCATGGATATGGAAATCCGCATTGCGGTGCGCCGCCCCGATTTCCGGCGTGTAAATGTAGTTGAGCCAATAATTGGCGATCACTTTGCCGGAAACGTTGAGAATGAGTCCCCCCAGGCTGTAACCCTGATTGGCATTGGCATTCACGCGCCAGTCACTCTGGTCAAGGTACTCATTGATGGAACTTTCCACGTTAACCCAACTCTTTTTGACGTCCCGCGTCGTCGCACGCTGCTCACGATAGACGATGTAGCTTCGCAGCGTCACAAAGTGCCCGGCCTCAAAAAGGGCGTGCTCAACGGCATCCTGCACCCTCTCAATGTTGGGCGTGGCGCAGTTTAAAGCCTCAAGTTTGGGCATCACCCGTTCCCGAGTGAGTTTTTCTGCCTCTTTTTCATCGAATTCCCCCGTAGCACGTCCGGCCTTTACCAGAGCCGCCGTAATCTTCGAAGCATCAAAGGACTTGACGCTTCCGTCGCGCTTCACGAGATGCTGAGGCATGATGGTCATAAATTCAACTCACTCAAATTAATTGCTCTGCGTAATGCACCCCGTCGGTGGCCGCTCATTTTTGAAAAACGGCACCGGACACGCAGAAAGCCAACCACCGGGGAAATGGAGAAAATCGATTCGTCCGACCGGACGATGCTTTGGACGATAAAGCCCGAAGCCGGGGGTGTCAAGCGGAGGCAATCACGCTGCCGCCGTTTTCCACCGAAATTTTTCAGCGTTAAATCAATTCTCCCTCAACTTAATTCAAGTCTTACCGAGACATCACGGTTTCCCGTCACCCTAAGGGTAAATCCCGTGACGAGAAAACGCTTTCCTCGGGATTTTCCCGACACTCCCGACACTCTTAAAACAAAACGGCCGGCCGCAGAACCCAAGTTTCCGCCGACCGGCCGCATGAACGACTTCACGCCGTCCTTATTCCCATTCGATCGTGGCAGGGGGTTTGCCGGACACGTCGTAGACCACGCGGTTGATCCCCTTCACTTCATTGATGATGCGGTTGGAAACGCGCCCCAAGAGGTCGTACGGGAGTTCGGACCACTTGGCGGTCATGAAGTCGCTCGTCTGCACGGAGCGCAGGCTCACCACCCATTCATAGGTACGGCCGTCGCCCATCACGCCAACGCTCTTTACGGGGAGAAACACGACGAAGGCCTGACTCACCTTGTCGTACCAGCCGGCCGCACGGAGTTCTTCGATGAAGATCGCATCGGCCTCGCGAAGGATGTCCGCGTATTCGCGCTTTACTTCACCCAAGATACGTACGCCGAGACCAGGACCGGGGAAAGGATGGCGGTACACCATTTCCGCGGGGAGTCCCAACTTCACGCCGAGTTCACGAACTTCGTCCTTAAAGAGCGAACGCAACGGTTCGAGAAGCTTCAGTTTCAGCGTATCAGGCAGTCCGCCCACATTATGGTGGCTCTTGATGGTCTTCGCCTTCTTCGTCTTCGCGGCCGCACTTTCAATGACGTCCGGATAGATCGTGCCCTGAGCGAGCCACTTCGCATCCGTCATCTTTTCAGCTTCGGCCTGG
>OIWS01000890.1_pt1 | contig 34139 bp, 29 predicted proteins | sample 1587611 | NCBI WGS metagenome assembly OIWS01 (sample SAMEA3888919, study PRJEB22519) | human gut metagenome | biome: human gut; feature: human-associated habitat; material: faeces | place: Denmark | collected 2010 | reverse complement strand
GAAGTGGTTTTTGCCACTTCCTTTTATTTTTGCCAATAAAAATTATACACTAACAACTACTTGTTCATAAAACTTTTTCTTAACAATATACAGAATTACTGTTCACAAGCAATGTCATTTACTTAAGCTCATAATCTTGTTTCACGAGTTACAATGCCAATATAGTTGCAAAAAACTGTACGAAAGCCTCGGCACTTCACATTGAACACTTGGCGAAGTTTTTTTGAGCCTAGTGTGAAAGCGCACCCTTGTGGTAAATGAGCTGATGCCTTTCAGCGAATTTAGTACCGCTAGGCTTTCGTCCAAGCGGAAGCGGGTTTTTGAAAGCTATGTTGACATTGCAACTCTTTCATAGAAGTTCAAAGCTTAAGTAAATGACATTGGTTCACAAGTCAGTAACCCATAACTATACAGACATTCTTCTATATTTTATCAAACTGTATGCAAACGCAAAACTTTTCCTCCTCTATTCTGGCAGAAATCTCTCCCTGCATTTGTAATACAAATTCTTTTGCGATGGACAATCCCAAACCACTGGATGTTTTACTTCTTGCCATATCGGCTTTATAAAACTGTGTAAAGACTTGTGTGATGTCGATATTCTCTGGATGGTATACTTTATTTTTTATTTCTATCACAATTTTTTGTTCCATCTCCTGTAACGAAATATCCACCTCTTTTTCCCCATGGTCCAGTCCATTTTTTATAATATTTTGTAATACTCGTCGAATTGCCTGTTCATTTCCTTTCATATAAAGCAGTGTATCTGTAATAGAAATATGTGGTTGGATTTCTTTTTCCATCCATTCATCATAATAGGAAAAAATGGTGTCCTTCACCATTTGATTGATACAACATTTTGACAATTCCAGTTGAAAAGAGGCATTTTTTAATTTTGTAAAGGTAAAAAGTTCCTCCAACATATCTTTCAAGCTTTTAATTCTATCCTGAATAATCGTAATATATTTCTTTTGCTCCTCCTCTGTGTCGCTGGTTTCCAATAGTTGAAAATAGCCATCCAAAGAAGTAAGTGGGGTTCGAATATCATGGGATAAACTGGTATAGGTGTTGGCAATCGTTTTTTCCTTTTCCTGATAGTATCTCTCTTTTTTTCTTTGTACCAGCAGATAATCATTCAATGTATCCAACAGCTTCCCAATCCCTCCTATGCGTACATCCCCTGTCAATAGCATATTGCTATCCTTTTTCATCAGAAACGACAATTGGCGACAGATGTTTTTCATCTGTCGCCGATAAGTTCCTATCATCCATGCCTGTAAAGCCGTTACAATACATAGTCCAATTATGATCCATTTCATACATAACATCCTTTCGTCTGTCATAAGCAGAAAACCACTGCTTTTCGGCGATGGTAACTGCTTTATATATCTCTCGTTTTAAAAACATATCCCGTTACTGCCGTTGCCACTCCACCAAATAGTACGGCAATAAGAAGAGAAGCCAAACATTCCTTTTTTGCTGGGTGCATCGAAAGAACTGCTATTTTTCCCGTTACCGTATGTGTTATCGTCTGAAAATCTTTGATTCCCATCTTTGCAAACAGCTTATCTAACAATCCATACAAAATAGCTGCAAAATTCATCGTTAAACAAATGGAAATTGCCATACTAAATGTATTATTTCGCAGAACAATCGCAATTCCCATACAAATGAGTAAAAACGCATAATGTAAGACAAACTGTACCGCCAGATAGGTAAACATAGGTTCTACCTTTCCCCACCTCAAGTATCCAAAAAAGCCATATACAGCTATTGCTTGTACTAACATGTAATAGAGAAAGCTTAGAAACGTATAGATTCCCAGTGCTACCGCCTTTGAAAATACCATATATTCTCTTCTCGGAATCATTCCACTAATATTTTTGATATAACCACTTGTCAAGTCTGCGGTCGCATAAATAACCGCAAAAATAACTAAAAATAATGCAACAAATTTGCCTTGTATATTGGAATACATTTCGTCAAATACCGTAAGCTTTTCCCCTGGTTTTGTTGGCAGCTCAACTTTCATTCCTACATTAATCTGTTCACTTGCTTCTTTTTCCTCTGTTACTTCCTGTGTGGTTCCCTGTTGTGGTTCTTGCAGTGCCTCATAGTCTAACTTCGTCATAAACGTGGAAAAAACAATCATTGCCCCCAATATAATCCAAATAATATACAAACTTTTTGTATGAAACATCCGATATACATCTATTTTTATAAGATTACGCATTCTTTTCCCCTCCTGTTAAATTCAAAAAGTAGTTTTCTAACTCTTCGCTTTTCATGGAAATTCCTTTTACCAGACAACCTGCTTTCGCAAGTTCCATATTCATGATTGCGCTGTCATTTAATCGTTCAAACACATGAATATGCTCTTTGTCTACCACCTGATAAATTTTTATTTTCATTCCATCTAAAACAGGAAGTGCCTGCTCCGGGTGTTCCATCGTTATTTCAATTCGTTCCCGACAACGTTGCAATAGCTCTTCTCTTGTAAGCTCCTGTACCAGAACTCCATTATGAATAATGCCGTAATCTGTTGCGATTTTAGACAATTCTTCCAAAATATGACTGGATATCAGTATCGTCATGTTATGTTCTTCATTCAGTTTTTGAATCATATCACGCATCTCTGCAATTCCCTGTGGGTCCAATCCATTGATAGGTTCATCTAAAATCAATAAATCCGGTTCTCCTACCAATGCCAACCCAATACCAAGTCGCTGTTTCATTCCCAAAGAAAACTGTTTTGTCTTTTTGTTTCCAGTTTCTTTTAATCCTACCAGCTCTAAGATATTTTGTATGTACGATTCTTTTACAATTCCAAATAGTTTACATTTTAATTTGATGTTTTCATAGGCACTCATATTTCCATATAATCCTGGTGCCTCAATTAAACATCCTACTCTGGATCGAACCTTTTTCAAATCTTTTCCCGTATATCCAAACAGTGTAATTTCCCCACTACTTGGCTTAGAAAGACCACTTATCATTTTGAGACAGGTTGTTTTTCCAGCTCCATTTCTTCCAATAAATCCATAAATAGACCCTTTTTTTATATGTAGATTTACTTGGTCTACCGCTCTATGCCGTCCAAATTGCTTTGTCAAATTGGTCGTTTGCAACAATATTTCCTGCATTCTTCTTTTCCTCTCCTTCTGCTGTTTTTTTGCTTTACCTGTATTTTAAATTCAAATTCCTAATATAACGCAAATAAAAAGTAAAAAAAGAGTAAAGATCACGCTTTTGCACGATACCCAATTCCCCAGACGGTTTCAATGTATTCTTCTTCGGTGACGGTACGGATTTTTTTTCGTATGTTGCTGATATGTACATCTAATGTTTTTGTCTCCCCGATATACGGTTCCTCCCAAGCATACTCAAAAATTGCCTCTTTACTAAATACCTGTTTGGGATTTCCCATTAATAATTCCAAAATAGCAAATTCCTGTTTTGTTATTTTCGAAAGTGTAACGTCCCCTATCGTGATAGAAAAATCACCTTTATCCAGCAACATTTTTTTATGTTTTATCTGTTGTTTTGGTATATCTACCGTTCCATTTTGCTTTTGTGCATGACGAAGCTGGATTTGCACTCTGGCAATCACCTCTTTCATATCAAAGGGTTTTGTAATATAATCATCTGCCCCTCCAGTAAGCATACTTAATTTATTGTCTAAACTGTCCTTAGCCGTTAATACAATGACAGGTATTTCCCCCTCCTTTCGTATTTCTTCCATCACTTCTTCTCCAGACACCCCTGGTAACATTAAATCTAATAATACAAGGGAAAACTCTCCCTTTTTTAACTCTAACATAAGCTTTGCCTCTGTTCCAGAAAAGACCTGTGTGCTAGCATAACCTTCTTTTTTTAGTGCGGTAGCAAGGATATTGTTAATATCGGTATCATCTTCTACTATTAATATTTTTGTATCTGTGTTCATCTTTTCACTCCACTTTCAATCCGTCATTACACTTTATTATACAAAATATTTCAACGTAGCACTATCTATATTTTTCTGATACCTCTTTATCCTTCTATTTTTTCTCTTTTGCCATCTCCATTCCGATGATTAACAACAATCCCTTCACCGTTCCTTTTACTGCAGTAAGTGGAGTCCTAAGATCATGAGATATTCCTGCAATCATATCTGTTCTCGCCTTTTCATATTTTCGATTTTTTTCCTGCTCCTGCAAGATAGACTCTCGCATCCCATTAAAAGTATCGCACACTCTCCTATGACTTTCCTTCTAACTACTACATATTTTTCCATAGGGTATTTTTTACCAACCTCTAGTTTAGCATTTTATTTTAAACAAAAACACTGGTAAAATTAAATAATTTCTAAGCAAAAATACCTGCTGTTCAGCTGGGCAAAAATGTTGCAAACAAGATTCTATCCCGTAAAACCGGCCTACTGCAAGCATATTGACAGTTTTTATACATAAATGTTAAAATATGGTTATATTTTACAAAAAGGAGAAAAAACATGAAAAAAAGCAACTTAACAAAAAAATTTATGACAGTAGCAATTATTTTTACCGCTACATTCAGTTTAACAGGATGTGCAAATACAAAGCCTGCCGCTGAACAAGTGAAAGACATTACAGAAGCATATAAGTCTGGAGATTCCAAAACTTTCTACAAAAGTATGGAAAAAAATGAAACTTATGACCATTACTTTGATGCCGTGGAAAAGAAACCTACCTCCGGACTTGGTTCTTTTTATGTGAAATTAAATGAAAAAGCAAAGGATATTACCGTTAAGCCCGATGAAAAGGATAAAACTTTTGACATTCCAGTAGAAATTTCCTCTTATGATGCCTATGACGTAGCTATAAAAAAAATGTATGCTGCCGCCAAAAAAGGTCCAGAGGCTTTTGCAGATATGCCTACTTGGTTATGTGCTGCATTAGATGATGCGAAAGTAACAACAGACTCTGTTAAATTTAACACAAGAACAACCGATTCTAGTTCCATACGATATTTATTCAATTCAAATAAAAATTTCTTTAAAAATTTAACTTTTGGTTTATCTGACTTTATGGATGCGACCATAACTACCTGTAAGAAAGATAAGGATGTAACATGTCTTCTTGCACAAGGTGATGAAGTACTCTTTTCAGCAGATTATTACTATACCTCATTGAAAGGCACCGGACTATCTAAGGCTCAGGTGAAACAATATACAAAGAAACTTATAAAAGAATACAAAAAATATAAGAATGTCTTAACAGATGTAACTTATGATGGAAAAGGTATTACGCAAGTTGTCTTTATTGATTACAGTACAGTAAGTACAGTTACCTTACATCGCCTCGGACTTATTTCAAGTTCTTCTGTAGGTAGTATTAGCTTAAAGAAAACAATTGATGGATTTAAAAGCGAAGGATTGACTTGTGTTACCGACACGTTCGGAATTACACCAAAAGAAGAGAAAGAAAAATAAAGATACCTTGAGAAAATAACGGGTATCCTATACCGACCTCCAAACGTTAGACTACACATCTAACATTGGAGGTCGGTATTTTTATTGTCATATTCAATTTTCTTTATAATTACTTTAATAATTATAGTAAATTATCATCAGGAAAACAACTCAAATATTACAATTCGTTCTCGTGAATCATTTCCAGGAAATAAATCTCTACAATCGATTTCATCCGAAAATACAAGTTCCTCTACTGTCATCAAGTATGATATATATTCATCCGATGGATAATAAAAAAACAATTGGATACCTCGCATCTTTTCATAATAAGATTCTAAAATTTTTGCAAGTACTTTTTGTAAAATTGGAAGCGAAAAAGGATTAAAAAAATAAATTCTATCCACGCGATCTGGTACAGAAAATTCCTCTGCATTCGCAAGTTCAATAGTTACTCTACTAGAAGATATTGCCGTTTCGCTGTTCTGTAACGCTTTTTTACAGATACGTTCATCATACTCGATACCAATAGATTGACATCTAACCTGATACGATAAAAAAAACTCCACCCTACCTTTTCCGCATCCATAATCTAACACCGTATTATTTTTTCCAATCAATCCACTATTCGCCAGACGCTCCAATACACAATAAGGTGTAGGTTCATAAGGATACCGATACTGGTCTGCTCTTGTATCATCTCTCCCTGTTGTATGAACCAATAAAAGCTTATCCCATCTTGCCTCATTTTTATCTTCCTTCATTTTGCTTTTCACCTCATAGATTTATCTTTCTTCTTCTATCACAACCGTATTTCCTAAATCAGAAAACTGTTTCTGCAATTTTTCTGCATCCTCAAGAAGTAATCCACCTGTAATCAATTTTGGTGGACAATCGATAAACGCTTTTGCAGCTCTCAATCCACAATTTGTAACTTTTCTTACAAGCTTAATGGTTCTTACCTTTTTTACTCCAACACTTTTCAGTATAAGTTTGTAAAATTGCTTTTCTTTCCTATTTCATTTTTCTCTCTGTAGGTTATCCAGTCATTTTTATTGTATCTACAAACAGTATATCATTTATAGTTTTCGGATACCATTCTTTTTACTATAGATTTATAGGCAAGGATATTGGCAATCTACTTTACTACTTGCTTATATGCTATAAAAGGAACTAACGTTTACTTGATGGGATAACGCTTAAAATTTACACTCCAACATCCAGCTATTACCGTCATGCACTGCCACGTTGTTGGGATAAAGCTTAAAACTTATAATCGAACATCTATAGACTGATATGTCATTTGTTTTGCCCCTCCTACTGCTTTTTCTTCAGGTAAATGATCGGTTGTCTTATTTTTATTCGATACCTCCGTTTTTTGTTCTGGCATCCTATTTGTTTTTTCTTTTGTTTCTCTAACTTCATCTTTACTATTGTCATTTTCCTCCACTTCACTATCTCCCTGTATTGCTTTATGCATAGCACTATTTGCATTAGCCAACGAAGCTATTTGTGCTGTAGTTGTGGATTGCATTTTTGTCTGTAAATTTGCTAGTTCCTCTTCTTTCTTTTCTGTAGCTGCTCCTCTGCCATGATCCGTCTTTATCTCCGACTCCAATACACTTGCCTTTCCTTTGATTTGAGTTGCCACGTTTTTCTGAACTTTCGCCTGTTTCATAGCAGAATCCGCTGTAAGCATTGCCTGCATACTTGCATCTGCGCTACTACTACCCTGCTCAACAGATGTTTTATTTGTCGCATTTGCCGTATCGTTCGATACTGCATTCTGATTTTGCTGCTCTCTTCTCTGCTCAATCTGATGTTGTCTAAGCTGCTGATTCAGATTGGTGATTTCCTGCTGAATTTCCTGTCGCTTCTTCATCTTATCTTCCATTGAAAGATTTTCGTTCGAAGATAACTCCTGCAACTCCTTCTGTGCATTTGCAATCTGATTTTGAATGCTTTTGCTAATGGAATCCATTTGTGTCATTCTACCTGAACGTCCTGCCTGTAAACCACTACTATTAATTACCTTCATAAATTTGCCCTCCTATGTGATAAAATCAAGGATCTTCGCAATCCTTTTTTATAAAATTTACTTGTTTCTTTGTCAGTTCTTTCGACAATTCTGTTAGCACGATAAAGACCTCTGTTGTGAAACAGCTTTTTCTTGTTGTAAAAGAAAAAAATAGACACAATTTCCATATTTTTAATACGAAATTGTATCTATTTTCTTTCTTACTCTACCATAAGCATAACACTTAACTCAAAATAATTCTCTCCCTGTTCAATCGCAATATCTCCATAATACTTTTGTGCCATTTTACGAATAGTTACCAGTCCAAATCCATGATTATCCTTATCCTGTTTTGTCGTTTCTGGCAATCCCGTTTTCTGATTGCATATTACCTTTTTCTTTGCACAATTTTTTATCTCTATCAAATACGCATTTTTCTTTCGATACGAGGAAAGGGAAACATAGGGTTCCTTACATCCCTCGGCTGCTTCTATCGCATTTGTAAGTGCATTATTCAAAATAATTCCAAGGTCAAAAGCTTCCAATTTCGTTTCTGGCGGATAAGAAAAGGTACAAATAAATTGAATCCCTTTCTCCTCCATTTCCTTTTGTTTTTGCATCACAATTACATCTGTAACGGGGTTTCCTGTTTTGATTGCTGTTACACTTTCTCCCCACTTATCTTTTAGTTTTGAAAAATACTTTTCCGTCTCCTCTTTCTCGTCTTCCAAGAATAGATTTTCCAATATGGTTATGTGATTTCCCATGTCATGTTTTAACGCTCGAATATCACTATATAATTTTTCCACTTCACTGATATAATGTTTCATGTTCTCCATCTGTTCTGCCAAAATCAGGTTTTGCGTGTGTTCCCTCTGTTTTTCCTTTATTTTTTCATATCCCAAAATAGTAATAAACAAAGCGAAACAAGAAACAAATTGATATATTGCTTTCAATATATCGTATTCCTTATGTACATACCAAATATATTGTCCCGTATCCTTTTCGTATAAATCTGGAAAATATGTAAAAGCAATATATCCAGTAAAGAAAGTAAGCAATATAGAAAGAAGCAGTCCAAGCTCCTTTTTGCTAACATTTTCCCCTTTGTTCACATAAACTTTATGGATTCCAACCACCATCAAATATAAAAGCAACATTTTTACTAGGACAAATACTGCTTCTATCCAAATGAAATTGGTAAATTGCAACATAGTATGCTTCATCATGTATGGCACATTAACAAAAAGTGCAAATGCTATATTTCTTGGTATTATGGCAATTCCATGCGCAACCCATTGCAGCAGATACATGATGATAAGAAGCACAATCTTTTGTTCCATATTTTTCCTATCCAGTAAGCACAAAAGAACATATACGATAACTGCCACAAAAATTCTAGGATACGCAATTTCAACTGGCACAAAATACAAAATCACCATAATAATAGAATACATCCCGCCAGTCACCCAAGCGTACTTTGTTTTCTCCAAAAAAGGTTTGATAAAATAGGAAAACATCCACCCTTCTACAAGCAGGCTAATCAGATTAACTATATGCGAAACAATCGACCAGTACATTTCCATAGATTTCATCGTCTACTTTCCCTTCCTGCGATTATATTTCATATATTGTCTTACAAACTCTGGAAATTTTTGTTTTGCCATAAGGACAGTTCCCCTTTCCAGATAAACAGTGGACGCATCGTATTTCTCCACATATTTAAAATTAATCAGATATGCCCTATGTGTCCTAAAAAAATCTTCCCCTGCCACCTGTTCCAGTTCAGACATTTTTCCATAGTATTCAATATCGGAATCTAATTGATGAATGACAACCTTCCTGTTAAAAACTTCTGCGTAGACGATGGTATCAAGTAATACCTTTGTGTGAAGCCCTTTACGGCTAATCATCACATAGTTTTCTTTTGGTATATTTTCTTTTTTATTTCTGACACAAAGCTGTTCTACTGCCTTTTGCAGTACCTCTTTGAATTTTCTATCCGCAATCGGCTTCACAAGATAGTGAAATGCCTCCACATCAAATGCCTGAAATACATATTCCTCCAACGCTGTTACAAAAATAAGAAGCATATTTTTGTCTTTTTTTCGTAACTCTCTTGCAATCTCCATGCCATTTTTTCTCGGCATCTGAATATCCAAAAATAAGATATCTATTCCATCTTCAAACGCAAGTATTTCTTCTCCTGACTCAAAAAATATAAGCTCTGCCTTCGGATACAGTTTCCTTACTTTTTTTCCAATCAATTTCCTAACATTTTTTTCATCATCACATATTGCTATCCTCATGTTGTAACATCCTTTACCATTCTTTTGTTGCTTATATCGGAACATAAAAAATATGTAATACCCCAATGTTGTGAAACGAACTTTTTTTGTTGTGAAATACGCAAAAATGCTATGCAACAACTTTGGAAAATGTTATCCGAAAGACCACTTTTTCTTTTTTAAGAATCCGACAACTTTGTTAAGCTCTCCTTTACATTGGTAGCAGAAGCTAAAATTCTACTATTGTACTCTTTCATCTCCTGCGTTACATCGACCAGATCATTTGTCTTTTCATTGATGGATGTAATAATGTTATTTAAGTTTGCCGTATCGTTTTTAATATCATCAATTGCACGTAAAATATGTTGCTGTGTTTCTGTACTTCGATTTGCAGTTTCTCCCGAATCTGAGGCTAACACATTAATCTCACCCGCTACTACCGCAAATCCCCTACCTGCTTCACCAGCGCGTGCAGCTTCAATCGAAGCATTGAGTGCTAACAGATTTGTCTGTTCTGCAATCGACACAACTTCCTCATTATTTACATTCAATTCCTGAATAAAGTCATTGATACTATTTAAGGAATCGTTCAAAGAACGGCAAAATGCAGCAACTTCGTCTATGCCAGAAGCAATATTACTACACTCTCTTGCACTTTCTTCATTTCCTGTCACCATTTGGTCAACTGCCTCATATACATGTTCAAACTGTGCATCTATCTGCTCAATCGTCTGTAAAATCAGCTCTTTTTGCTCAGAAATCTTTTCTTTATCCTCTTTGACTTCCTCTGCAAGTTCCCATGCATGTGTTCTCTCAATCTCCACCTGCCCCTTCATATAATAGATGCAGTTTTCTTTCTAATTAAAACCATTGTGTATTGCTGTTGCCATCAATTCACAAGTGTCATATCCACAGCAAGAACAATTGATTTCTCTGGATTCTTTTGTCTTTTTATCCATTTCATTAAAAATCTTATCTAACTGTGCAGGACTTGGCACATTAAATTTACAGCTTTCCGACTTGTCCTCGTATTCACATATATAATCCGCAAGATTCAAATGTGAAAATTGCTTATTTAGCAAGCGTAAACGCTGTTTTGGACTGAGTTTTTTAGACCATGTGTGACGAAACTCTTTATTTTTGCTTGCCTTTCGGATACGCATCATTTCCATCATTACATCATCCGTTGCATTCTTTTCCGATTCGGTAGCTGTACCATATAAACATCCTGCAGAACAGTTGAGTGCATCAATAAACAAATATGGTGTTTCTCCCTTTGCAATCTGTTTTTTATTTTTTTGTAAATACTGATACATATGTTTTTCACCCTCACACTGTCGGATAAAAACATCTTCTCCAAGAAACCAGTATACGTTTTCCTTGAGACCACCCGGTGTCGGATAAATCGAACCCAATCCATAAGAAATCTCATCTTTGCAAGAAGGTCCACTAATCTGATGTTCTCTTACATATCGCATTAAGTGATCAAATGTTACATTATATTGAATCAATCCCTTCCCCCGTTTGGAATTGATTTCTTCTTTTTTGGCAATACAAGGACTGATAAATGCCAATTTATCCGAAATGTTCATCACTTGCTTTGCATAAATTGCACTACACATCATCGGACTTTGCACTGGAAACAATTTAGGTAATAGCTCTGGAACATACCGTTCAATATAAGATACGACCGCTGGACAGGGCTGCGAAATCCCACCTGTAAAATCATATTTTTTCACATAATTCAAATATGCCCAGGTAGTAATATCTGCACCAAAGGATACACTAATCATTCGATTGACACCCAGCTTTTTTAAGCCTCCTAGTACACTCTCGTATTCTTTCGGATAATTTGCCAAAAATGCTGGTGCAATTAAAATACTGATTTTCTCTCCCCTTGCAAGATCCGCAAAAAATCGTTCCGTATCATCCTCAAACGTACGAGCATTATGCTCACAAACATCCAGACAGGCACCACATGCCACACACTTCTCTGGATCTACCGTAATCACGTTTTTTCCCTTATCATCTTTCTTTGCGACCATTGCCCCTACACAACTACACACACTAATACATTTGTTGCATCCTACACAACTATCATTTGTATACACTAATCCCTTTTTTGCCATAAAAATCCCCTCCCTTTCATTTTTTTACCAAAAAAGACTTAGCTTTCCCTCATTTTTTTGCAATATGGTGATAGTAACTATTATAACATTCCACTTATGTAAAATTGTTAAATTTTTTGCATTAAAATATTAATTTTTTGCTACGCTCTCTTCTTTTATACTCTTCTGAAACTCTTTTATATCCTTTGCAATCTCACCACTTAATGCAAGCAGACAGATTAAGTTTGGAATTGCCATCAATGCGTTGGCAATATCAGAAAAATTCCATACAATATCCAATGCGGTAGTCGCACCAAGATAAGCAACCAAAGAAAACACAACACGATAAATCATATTTAGCTTTGGAGATTTTACCAGATATTCAAACGCTTTTTCCCCATGATATTCCCAGCCAAGTATAGTAGAGAATGCAAATAATGCAATCGCAATACTAATCAATACCGCTCCGACCTTTCCAAGAACCGTTTCAAATGCCAGAATCGTAAGGGCTGCTCCCTTAATGACCGTAGCATATTCATAGGAACCATCTTTGTTAAATATATACTTATTTCCAGAAGCATCTGACCAAGTACCAACCAGATTTTCTGCATTCTTTTCCGCAGTAAGTACCAAAGAGGAATTGTCTGGATCTGTTAAAGTCAATGTATTTTCTGTCGTGTCTCTTTGATATTCATATTTTTCATTGGCATCCTTCCCATCCGAAACATTAGAAGCCTCTATTATAATAGAAGTGTCTGTTGCAGTATATCTACCTGAAACCGTAGTTTCTGTACTTCCAAGTACACCAGAACTGGCAATACAAAGACCTGTTATCGTACAAACCACAATGGTATCCCAAAAGGTGCCAGTCATATTGATATAACCTTGGCGAACCGGATGATCTGTGTGGGCTGCGGCTGCGGTAATGGCAGCAGAACCCATACCTGCTTCATTTGAAAATACACCACGAGCCACACCAAAACGCATGGCATTCATCATAGAAGCAGTAATTGTACCACATAAACCGCCACCTACTGCCTGTACAGAAAATGCCATCGTAAAGATTTCTTTCAGACCAGCAGGAACATTTCCAATGTTTCCAAAAATAACAACAACTCCTGCAATTATATAAAAAATAGCCATGATTGGCACCACAATGCTGGATACCTTTGAAATATATTTAATACCGCCTACAATAATTACCAAAGCCAAACTGGTAATAACGACACCAGTAATAACTGGAGAGATATGAAAAGTTGAATGCAAGGATTCCGAAATAGAATTTGCCTGTGTCATGTTTCCAATGCCGAATGAAGCGATTACCGCAAACAGTGCAAATAACCATCCTAACGCACATCCTACTTTTTTATTTTTAAAGGCTTTCTTCATGGTATACATAGGACCACCACTCATTTCACCTTTTTCATTGACTTCTCGATATTTGATTGCAAGCATACATTCTGAAAATTTAGAAGTAAGACCAAGCGCTGCTGAAATCCACATCCAAACCAATGCACCTGGTCCCCCTGCCACCATTGCAGTTGCTACACCTACGATATTACCAGTACCGATTGTAGCTGCCAATGCCGTCGTCAACGCTGAGAATGGAGAAATATCTCCCTCTCCACCGCTGGATTTCTGACGAGCCTTTTTGCTTAGTGTGCCTTTAATGGCATACGGCAAATTACGCCATGGGAGAAATCTAGTACGAATAGTCAAAAATATACCTGTACCAACCAGTAAAATTAACATCACCGGCCCCCAAACAAAATTGTCTACGGACTCTAAAATTTTTCCTAATGCTTCCATAATGCATTCTCCTTTCCAGGTCAAGCGGGTATTCGCAATCCACTTCACTACTTGCTCATATAAAATCAGCACTGCGTGCCTTACGAGGTATGGGGCTTGAACCCCACACCTCGTGCAAGAGTCCCCATTGCCTAAAGGCAGTGGGTTTTCTTGCTCTTTTATAAATTTTGGAATAGTATGATATTGTGTGCCTTTTATAGGATTCTAAACATTAGAATCTATTGTCCCCAACATCATAATATACTTTTAAAAAAGAAAAAGAGGGTAATCCCATGGATTATCCTCTTCGATGTTTGATATAATATTCTATTTTTAGATATTTGTCAAGCCTATTGTTACTCATTATTACGATACTCGTAACAGTTCAGCCGGGTACATTCATAAAGTGCCAGAATATACAACATGACTAAAAATATCCTTTTTGGCTGGACACTTCACTCTGTACGCTTTCTCACTAGGCTCAAAAATACTTCGCCAAGTGTTCAATGTGTATTCATGTCAGGCGTTAGCCCGATAGAAATGATTGTGGAAATTACACTTAGCCTGCCAGCAGTCATGTGCAATTTCCACAATCATTTCTGCCCGGCTGAACTGTTACCGATACTCTGGATATACATTATCCAAAACAAAAACCGTAGATATATCTTCTTCTTCACTAACGTCCTCAAACGTTACAATCGTGATTTCTTTTTTGGCAGCAATCTGCTCCTCTGAAAGCCAAGGATTATTTTTGCTTTCATATTCTACCGTTGTCCCATCCGCATTCTGAATCGTCACATAATAATATGTGCGTTTTCCCGCTTTCTCTCCACGTACATCAACAATCCTGCAAGTTTTTATATAAAAAACAGAATTTTTGAATTGAATTAAATTTTTGCCAATCTCTATTACGCCAACAATACCAATCAATAACACGATTGCCCAAATTACAATTTTCACTATACTGAAAACATCTGGTCCAAACAAACTAATCTCCTTTATTGTCTGCATCAGAAGATATCCACCGATAGCTACTAACAAAACATTATACAGAATTCTGGAAAACCAACTATACTTTTTCTGTAAGTCTTTTTTTACTGAGGTATCCCCAGCAATGGGAGAAAACCAACTCCCCTTTTGCAATTCTTCACCCATTTGTATTTACTCCTTGATTTATGTAATGTTTTGGTACTTTTTTATTGTAGCAAACCGCTAGGGGAACGTCAAGATTGGAGAGTGGGGGAACCTATTTCTCCATAACTATTATTTTATTAGATATATTACGAATCGCCGGGATTTTGCCTATTACATGATAAATCGGCATAAGCACTTTCATACCTTCTACCAAACTAATCTCTTTCTTATATATAAAATCAGAAATACGTTGTTGCAATTCTTTTCCATTTTTAACTCCCCAAGTAAATTTGGCATTACTACCCTCGATAGATTTTTCTTTTACATGTTGCACAACAAAGGGGGACATCGTCTCAATCATCACCGTAACCTTTGGAAATGCTTTTCCTATAATAGAAAAAATTTGTTTGATGTCGGCATCATTCAAATACATAGAAAGCCCTTCAATCACTACCAAAACATTTTCTCCCTGATATGTAATCTCATCTATATAGGAAGCATTCATCGCTGATTTTGCAATCTGATATATCGGTCCATTTTCTGTGAGAAAACGACTTCTTATCTCCATTGTTTCCGCAAGATCCACATTATACCAACGCAGGTATTTTCCCTTCATCCGATAACATCTAGTATCCATACCACATGCAATGTTTACCACAATTGTTTTCGGATGTTCATTCAAATATTGTTCCACCATTTGATCTAAAACAATTGTTCTGGCAATGACACCATATCCCATGGTTTTATCCTGATCTGCCTTAGAAAAATCATACTCTAACTTCGATACAATATCTACCGCCATATCATCCCTAATTTTCGGATTTTTCTTCCCAGTTTCCTTTGCTCTTGCATATAGAGTCTGAATCATTGTTTCTGGTACACCTGTTACATTTACTTTTTCTTTCATATAATCACTACACCTTTCTGTTATCGGGAAAATTTTTACCCCATTTTTTTATCGTAACAATTGTTATGAATTGTTATGTTATCAAAAAAGCTCCACAACTAATTGCTGTGAAGCTTTTCCAAACTCTGTATTAACTTTTCTGTTCCGCCCTCGGCGTGTATTCCTATTTGTTCTACCAAATATAAACTGTATTCCATATCATAATCCTCTTTTACAATAGAAAGACAACTATCCAGCCTCTGTTTTGCCAACAATTTCATCAATCCTTTATCCAGCAAACTCTTCAGTCTGTCTTGATAATAGGCATAAAATGAATGCTCAATCAATTCTTCCACACGACTCCTATAGTGTTCGTAACAACTCCCCTGCGACTTACATTTTCTGTTGTTCTAAACTTATGGAAATTAACCATTTTTAACGATTTAAAATACATTTTCTTTCCTCTTATATTCAGTATTTTCTAAACAACTAGTACCTTCTCCTTAATCTTTTCCAGCAACTCATATACTGTCAAAAGGCACATCTCTGATGGTTCTATTTACCTTCTCTGATACGCTTCAATTCCTGTTTCAGTCTCATATACTCGTCCTAACCCAAAAACAGTAAGTATAAGAAGCATGTATCAATGGTATAGAGCAAAAATATACATACAACTATATTTCAAAACATTGATTTGACCAATCTACTTGTATTTCCTTATTTTTTGTCTTTGTAATAATTTCATTAAAAATCTGCATTTAATTTCCATCAAATACAATCCAAATTATACAATACTATATACTATGAGTAATACACTCTAAATATTTATCAATCATAATTCCCTTATTCTTCTCATTCCATATCCTGCTAATTGCATTTCGAATAATTAGAAATCTATATGTTGATTTTTCTCTATTTGTCTTGCTAATTTTTTTCGAGCCACTGATTTGTTCCCCTTATAAGTATTAATCAAAGTTTTGCTTTGCTTCGGATTTATTTTGATTTGTACTTCTATAATCAAATCCAAGATATGATTATATATTGTTCCGTTTGTTCCAAAAAATCTCATCCTATAGTAAAACAAAAGCTTTATAAAAATTAATTTTAAAACCCCTTCTGAAGTTTCTTTTTGAATGTATCTATGCAATTCTGATGTAATATTTCCTATATTTAAATCACATTTCAAGAATTTTAGCATAAACTTTTCAAATGGTTTATTTTCTTTTTCTTCCATTAGCTTGTTAATTGCAGCTTCTAACTTTGGAGTTCCAACATTTTCTAATATCACATGTTGCAAGGCTATTGGAAACGTCACTTTTATCATTTCTAAAAATACTTCCTTTGACTTTTCGAAATCTTCTTGTGTTAATTCTTCTCCATCATTTTGATTTTCTTTTACATATCTTTCAAAAGAAATTTCTTTTTTTATACTTTCTGATAAAGCAAAAATCTCTCCAAGCAAAATATTCATAGCATACATATAATTTTCTAAATGTTTTATTTTATCAGAATTATCCAATAACTCAGCGTTTTTTAATATACTTCCATAAATTGACACTAACAAATAGAAATCTTCTGCCTCTTGTTGTACAACATCATCCCCAATAGTTTCTGAAGATTTTGAAATTTGTTCTGTTTCTATCAGTACATGGCTTTTCTTTTTGCTAAATTCATCTGGAGATATCTCTCTCTCTGAATTATCACTCATATCATCTATTTCTTTTTGTGTAGGTCTATTTTCTTCTAGTTTTTTTATTAATTCTTCCTTCTCAATCTTAAAATCAGTTATAATTTCAATATTATTAAGCGTATTAATAACACCAATATTTTTCATTATTGCTTTTATAATAGTATCAGCCATACTGTCCAAAAGCTTTTTACAATTGGGAACAAGTCCAGAATAGAAACATATCTCATTCTTAAAATATATTCTGTTGCCTTTCTGAAGCATAAAATTTAAAAATTCTTCATTGTTTCTGGCATATTCAGCGAGATAAAACTCTAAAATACTTGTATGACTAAAAACAATATTATCATCCGATATACTTAATATTCCTTTTTCAAAAAACAATGTAGAAAATCTCGTTTCTGACCCTTTATACCCTTTTATTTTATGATACTGATAAACAAAATCGTCGAACTCTTCCTTAGAAAAGTAATATTGATTTTTTTTTAACATTTTAAATGCAAGATTGCTTAAAAAATGTTGCTTTATTTTAAAAGAATATGTGCTTCTCTCAGCCTCCTTCGGAGATAGTTTTTCAAGTAAAACCTCTAAATAATTTTCCATTACAATTCCTTCATTTTGAGGAATAAAATTTTTATCAGAATCCCACAAAACCATAAAAATAGAAACATTGAATGGTGTCTTGGCAAAATTTATTGAATCACAATATCCATTTATTTTTTCAACAACTTCTGAAACATCTACTACGTCATCTCTTCTTCTAGCCCATTTTGTAACAAGTTCACGAATTTGCGCTTTTCCAAATGTATTTATATATAGTTTTTTACAACCTTTTGTGTATTCTGGAAGTTTTTTAACATCAATAGACTGAAAAAACTCTTCCTTTATTGTTAAAATAAATCTGTTTAAACTATTTTCTTCTATAAACTTTGACAACAAAACAGTGTGACTAGCATCAGAAATATCTATATTGTCTATTAAAAATAGCACCCTACCATTGTTGATAAGTTCCTTAACTTTTTCCTTTTTAATAGTTGCATCATCAAACATATTATTCATAACAAAATACACTGCCGCATTTATTAATTTATCTGATTTTCTAGGTAGGTAACGCATATCAATATGTATAGGTATGATTTCTAACTCATCATACTTATTTAAACATTTTAAACCTATTTGTTGCAATAACGTTGTCTTTCCGCTTTCCTTTTTTCCAAAAAGAATCACATTATTTATGTCGTCTAACAATTCATCTAGACTAATAGTTTCACTTTTTCCAGAACTTTCCAATATATATTCTGACTCTTCTGATAGCATTGGCTCTACAAAAACTTCCTCTATCCCTAAGGGTGAATATGTATCAATTTGTTTGATTAACGTCAATGTCTCTGACATATTAGTAAAATACTCGTGTATTCCATTAACAATATTAAATTCCATCTGTTTTTCGGCCATCTCGCCATTTAGTTGATACGATACCTGTCCATTTTCAACAAGATTAATCGCACTATCAAAGTCATTTCTATCCTTAGCATAATATGTTCTCAAAAAAATATTACAAAGATTATTATTAAAATCAATACTTAAAATAGAATACCCATTGTATCCATCAATAGCCCTTCCCATAGTATAGTCTAAGGGATACAACTTACCGGCTGTACTATATATTGTCTTCATGTTTTGTCTACATACTTCTTTATGATCATTTTCATGAACATGACCACGCAAAACAATATCAAACTTAGTTAGTTCTCTCTTTATTATTGTTGATTCATGCTCAGATAACCATCCTATAGGATGATGCATTAAACATATTTTCACATCAGCATCTTTAATATGCTTATACAAATCGATTATCTGCTTTTGTCCTACATACATTATTCCTTTTTCACAAGCACCTTTTCCCGAAGATCTCCATGCGGAATCTATACATGCAATGCCTATCTTCCTACCATCCATTTCACGTAAAAAAGCATAGCCAATATTTTCTTTAATAATATCATTATAATAGTTAAAAATCCATTGATAGAAATAATCTAATCGCGCCAAATACGATGCATTCATCTCCGAAATATTACTATTAATTTCTTCTAATGAAGCTACTAAAAGTCCCTTTTCAGTTGCTCTTACTATTTTCTTGACATCAACTTCATGATTTCCTGGCACCATAATAAATTTATCTTTTTCCAATCCTAAACCATTCAATACTGGATTTATAAGAATTTCTTCCGCAATCTCCAGTTGATTCTCGTCATCCATAGCTTTGTCCCCGCGCTGAATCAAATCACCTGTAAAACAGACCAAATGTATTTTTATTTTTTGTTCTTTTTGTACTTTCAATACATCATTTACCATTTTTGCTACAATCTCAGAAACCTCTTCTTTAGTAGCCATCTGTATATGTGCATCTGAAATATGTAATATATTTAATGAGTTCATTTTTTATCTCCTGTCATATATATATTTTTTTTGCATATAATGGTTTTATAAAAGAAAAGGAGCATTTTATGACTAATTATAATTTAATGAATTTACTCATCTTTTCAAAAGATAAACGCCAATTATTGCATTTATTAAATAAGTACCGTATTTCTATAGACAAATCAAAGTATTGCTGACCTTAGCCAGCAATACTTTTTTTACTTAAATAACCCTGACCATTTATTAGAAGCATAACATGTTTTTGAAACACATTCTATCAATAAACATAATTCCATAACACATAACAAAGGAAATACAAGAAGCCCCTCTTAAATACGTTTATAAGAATGCTATTTCAATGAATTGTTTTCTTAAGCTTTTTTGCATCATCAATCCTTTCAACTTACGTGTTAATTAGAAGTGAAGTTAAATCTCTTTTTGATTTCACTAGCTTTGTCAAGCTTTTTAATTTTCAAAAACACAAGTTACATACCATTAATAAAAATATTGATACAAAATCTAAAATGTTTTTTTCTGTCCCTTCGATAATAGAAAATGTTAATTCATCAACAATCGCAAAATTATTATTCATGATATTCCCAAAGTCTATACGTTAACCTTGTCAAAAATATTACTAGTCCTATTGTAAAATTCTTTTCAATGCTAGCTTAAATCTGAACTTACCTTTTCCAATCGCCTCAATACTCCTCTGTTGCTGAAAATTTCAAAACAGATTGGACCTTATTTTTACTATAATCTAACATATTGGTAATTCGAATTTATATCCTGTTAAACACAATTATTTGATTATCACATATTGTCCTAAATATTAGTGAATTGTCATTTATAAAATTATTTATCGCCACATTTTTCTACTTTAATCTCAAAATTTTATATTCTGTATTCTAATAATATCAATATAATTATACTCTTTTAAACATAAGAAGTAAACAAGTTAATCTATTTTTTATGAAAGAAGAAACAACTAAGTTAATTCCATTGCTTCTCCTCATGTATTTTTTTATTAAATAGTCAAATTTATTTTTAAACCACTAATTAGTGATGTTTATTCTATAAAGTACATCAATATTTATGGAAACATCAAAAAAATTTAATTCTAATAATATTGCTACTTCATAAATTGAAACAATCCTATAACCAATGGATATTAACAAGAATGCACCTAGATTATTCAAAATAAATTTTGAATAGACCAACAACAAAAAGCCTACGATAAGATTACCGACTATATTTTCAAGCTTCGCATACAACATGAAAAATAAAAGGTTGACACTACTGCCAGAGACGCACAAATTGAAAGAAGCAATGAAACTCAGGATTACATAAAAATAATATGACAGCCTTATAAAATTCAATTAAACTTTAGTAAAACACTAGCCCAAGCAGATTACAATTTACGAAGAACACTTCACCGCGAAACTTAAGTCCAGATTGAAATATCATTTTTAACACAATACCATTCAAAAGCAGTTTCCAAAAGTATTGTGTACATCGAAATATCCAAAAAATCCCATTACTAATTCTTACCTTCTTTTCAATTTCTATTGTGTTAATATCCAATGTTTTTACTTTACTTTCATCTTTGGCGATTTTAACTGTACCATCATAAGAACTAATCATATGTTTATTATCTGATGATTTAATCACCCTCCCATTAAATATTTCATTATCTCCATGAAGTTTTATGTTGTAATCTGTTCCTTCAATGGTTACAATAGCATTATACGATGCATATTTTTTCCCTGTGCTTGATTTAATATCAAGCTTATTAGTGATGAAGCCCAAAACGTCAATAACTTTAATTTCAAACATATAACCGAACCTATTATTATACTCAATTCTACAAACATTTCTGCTTAAAATACGAGCATTAGTAAACGTATCATGGATAATATTCAGATGCAGATAAATCCTTTTCCTTTCCGCAGTAAATACATTTATGTATCAATTCTATGTCACCTTTTCATAACATCTACCCCATCGTCCGAAAATTTCCTAAGTATCAAGTTACCAGATACGTTGTCCACTTTTTCACTTTTCAAAAATCAATCCAATATACCTGACATCTAGCCCATATCCTAACCCATATGACTGTTTTTACAATAGATATGCTTTCATATAAAAGAACCGAGTTTTCCCGAAAGATTACTACTACCCAAAAAAGCCTGGAAACACAACACTTTCTAGTCCTTATTTATCTTTTTCTTTGACATCAAGCACACTGTCTCCACGTGCGGTGAAAGTTACTTCTTATACTAAATATCGAAACCGTCACCTTTTGCGAAAAGGTTTATACCCCACTTAGGGGGATAGCCTTTACCCCCTCTTATTTCTTATTCGCAACCGTCCTTTTAATATCTTCTTCCTGTTTTTCTAATTCTTCACCAGTTCGAATATTTCTTTTATGAATCTCTTTATGTGTACTACTATTGACATTCTTTCCTTTTGTTTCATCAAGTACAGATACTGGATCAGTATATAATTCTTTTTCGTACTCATGATGAAATGCAGAACCTTTCGTCAACGGTTCTCCTGTTATTTCGTCAATCTCAGAACCTCTTTGCTTCTTCATCTTAGATAGTTCCTTCTTTGTATGAGTATCTAGTTTGCGCCTAATTGCCTCTGCTTGGTCGGAATCTCCTATTCTAATCAGAGAATCTCTTGTATATCTATCCAAATCTGCGTCTTCAGCATCTCTGGATTCATGAGATCTTTTGTCTAATTCACCTACCACGCCTGATGATTTTACTGCATTGGTTCCATTAATACATCTCTTATCATCATCATCCAAAAAATTATCATATATGTACTGTGCTCTCTTAGTATCAGTATTAAATACCGTACTCATTGAATCTTCAGGAACATATACATTACCATCGTTCGACAATAAAACCTCTTCTTCACAAGTTTTATCTACTTTATCGTATTTAGCATCAGGAATGTTCCTATTTTTGCGCTCAGGTTTCTGATAAGCACCTTTCTTTATAGGAATTTTGTTTAATTCAAACTTACTCATCCACTTTCACCATTCCTGCATATAAATCATTCAACTTCATTGTAGCCTTTTCACAACCTTCTATTTTACAAGTATCTGGATGAATTATTTTAGCAATTCTATGATGCCACTCTTTTGCTTTCTCTTTATCAAGATATAACTCTTCGCCAATCCCTAATAATTCCATTCTAATTTTTTTATCTGTAAAAAGTAACGCAAAAACCAACTTATGAGCCTCAGACACAAAATATAAATCGTATTTTTCTTTATTGTCCATTATTCATCATCCTCCTTAAATATCAGCTTCCACTTAAGAGATGATAGCTTTTACTCCATTATAACCAGTTACCACTTGTACTGCTTTCTGTGAAAATGTAATCCATGTATTCCAATTTCCTCACAAATTGAAGATAATATCTTTAGAATCTCCTCACGTGTAGAATCGAACCATATTTCCAAGTCTCTGTCATAAAAACAATACATTACTTCACCTTCTCCATATGTGGAATATGCACCTGCCTCCTTCGCTATCCTTAGTCGTTTTCTTAAAGCCACTAACATATCGCAAATTGTATCAAGTTTGTCTCTCCACTCCGGATTTACAATAACTGCTTTTCCATCCGACTTCTTTAAGATACTTCCATCCCTTGTCCTAAGTACACCCGTATTCAATGCAATAATGGTATCTTCGATAGCCTTATCAAAATCTTCCATTCTTCCTTCTTGACATATTCTATCATGGAATGCTGGTCTGTCAAAACATTGTACAAAAAATTTTATAAGTTCCTTATCTTCATCATTTTTACTTACTGTTACTTCTTCCAATTCAAGAACAGCCATCTGTTCTGAAAGTTCTTTCCATTTCTTCAATTTTCCAACAGTATATCTTATTTCATCTGAATCTATCAATTTTGAACAAGACTGACATAACCATATACCGTTTTCAAAAGATTTTCTTTCCTGAGCAGTCATATTTTCATCATATCTCGGACCTCCCTTAGATGCCGCTGTAATATGGGATGCTACTCCTATATTTATAACATCTGTTTTTTCCATTCCTGCTCCACGTGTTGCTTTTCTACAATTAGGGTTACTACATTTCCATCCAACCCTATTTGCTAACAAATCCTTTGTAGTCTGCGAAAAATCATCTCTCATACTTTGTCCTCTGCATAAGTTTGTATCATCGTTGACAGTTTACTGCTCTTCCAAAGCATCTGCAGCATCTGCCTTCCAATCTTCTTATGCCCTTACACCTTCACTTTAACCGTTTGTTTCATACTCTTCTATAAGCCTATTCAAATAATTTTCTACATCTTCACTTATATTTTCTATATTACCAGTATCTAAAGAATCTCTAACAACTGGCATATAACAAGTTTGCTCCGCATCATATTCCGCTTGACCATTGGTATATTCGATACGTTCCTCTGCAACATTCTCATCATCTTTTCCAATAACAGTTATCTTCAATGAACTCGTTGCCCCTTCTGAAGCATCAATATTAACAATTCCATAAACTTCCAGTAAGATATTCTGCCCATGTGATATTTTGAAAAGAAGCTGTTCATCATCGATATCTTGTAATTCACTTTCTTCGTCAATATCCATTATCTCACTAAAATAAAGTTTTTCATACACTCCTCTAAAAACATTATCTATAATTTCATGGAACTCCTCTAAAATCTCTTCTTTATCTTTAATCCTTACTCCAGATTCAGATTCGACTATTTCTAAATGTGTTTCCCTTTCGTATTCACGCTGATCTTCAATAGCTTGTAACGTTTCCTCAACTTCCATAGAAAGATTTTCTTTATCAAATTGTATTACAGCATTATTTACATACTCTCTAAATTTTTGAGTGTCGCTTAACATTTTATTCTTAGCAGACAAATCAAGCAACTTGTTATGAGCCACATGATTTCTATTCGCAATAAATATAGTCAATGCTTTTTGAAAAGCCACAGGTTCATCAATAAATGGAAGGAAAAATTTGTCCCATATATTATATTTTTTCGTATATTTAGTTCTCAAGAAATCTAATGCTGCTTGCATTCTATCTAACTGCGTAGTGGAAAAGATTTTCCTTTTAATTTCTTTTTGAACCTCTGCATCAGAAGCCATTGAATCAGAATAAATGTCTGACTTTACAGTTGCCATTAACCCCTCTAATGTTATTGTATAAAGGTTAATATCAATATTTGCAAAATTAGGAACATTCCTTTTTACATTATTGGCATTTAATTCTATACTTGCACTCATTTTAGAAAATTCCGGCTTATCATACCATTCAGCACCAAAGTTCTCAATCATAACCTTACTTACAAATGCTCGAAGTTCATTTTCAGCCATATAAATCTCTGAATATACTTCCTTTGCTAACCACAATGACTGCGTGTCAGTTATCCAAACGCATTTGTACCAATCTCCAACCACACTATTTTTAATACATAATTTTAGCTTTTCCAAAAAAGCATCATATTCATTTTGTAACTTTTCTTTATCCGCTGGAGTCTTATATCCGATTTGCACTGTTAATTGAATATTCCATTCATATGTATCCTGTTGAAGTATCACGGCATACTTGACATTATCCTTAGTTATTTCAAACTCGTAATGTCCAATTCTGTCTGTACAACCGATATATCTTGATTCACATTCAATATTTGTCGCACCTATAGCACATTGTATTACAGCCTTGCAATATTCATCAGCTATATCATGCTTACATTTTACTTTTACTGTCTCGCCCAAAGAAGAATCTTCTACTTCCTCAACACGCTGAATTTTATTTATATCTTTTATTTCAATTAATTTGAACTCAATTTCATATCCCATGTCAGCACCTCTTTACAGTTACAATTTTGTTTTCCATTTTACCACATCCACCTACATTTTACCATCTGCAAAAGAGCAAGAAAAAAAGCCAATCAGGAATCTCAACTCCCAATCGGCATCTTTTCTTACTCCTCTTCATTTTTACATTCAATCTCCGTTCCATCTAGGAAAACTACCAACAATGTTCCATCCTCAAATACCTTGATGTGGTCGAGTGTTTTCAGCATGAAATCCGTATCCATCTCCTTCAATGGTTCTGCCCCATCGGTGTATTCGATAAACTTCTCTGCTCGATAACCTTCCAAGAGGTTCTCACTCTGCAACTGTTCCGTCCACTGTTCCATGAAATCTGCTCGGTTCTCCACCAGTGCATTCCATGCCATCAGATAAGCCTTTATCAACGTTTCTTCCTCCACATGGCGGTTGGCACATCCCATGACTCCTTTTACCTTGTACCGCTCACTGCATTGCCATACCTTTCTGTCAACTCTCGTGCTGCTCCGCCATCCCTTCCTTGCAAATATCTTATTGCACTCTCCACACACTATCTTGGATGCAAATGGATTGCATTTCGTTCTATGTGAATAAGAATTTGTTCCATGCTCCTCAAGATACTTTTTTCTACGTTTAATCTCAAGCTGAACGCATTCCCATACTCGTTTCGAAATGATAGCATCGTGGTCATCCTCTACATAAAACATCTGGATTTCTCCTTTGTTCGGTGCCCGCTTTTTGGTAAGAAAATCCACTGTATAGCTTTTCTGCAGCAATGCATCCCCTTTGTACTTTTCATTTTCCAACATGCTCATTAAGGTTGTAGCCTGCCACTTTGTACCTCCATCCCAGTTTTTAATCCCTTCCTTTTCAAAAATCCTTTTAATGTAGTCCGTTGTTTTGCCATCCAGAAATTCCCGATATAGCCGTACTACAATCGGCTTCTGCTGCCTGTTTATTACCAGCTTGCCATTCTCGTCCGCATCGTAGCCAAGAAAACGCTTGGTACTCATTTTGTGCTTTCCTGTTTCAAACCTCCTGCAGATTCCCCATGTGCAGTTCTCTGAAACGGATCGGCTCTCGTCCTGCGCCAGAGAGGAAAGAATAGTAAGAAGCACTTCGCCTTTTGCATCGAGGGTATTGATGTTTTCCTTTTCAAAAATAATTCCAATCCCTAGGTCCTTCAGCATAGCCCGTGCAATAGACAATCTCTGCTTCTCTCCACCAGAAAGTGCGCTGCCGCCTTCTCCGATCCTGGTGTTATATCCATCTAGTAAAGCCTCAATAAAGTCATCACAGCAGGCCGGCTTTGCTGCCTCCACAACTTCCTCATGAGTAGCATCTGTCTTACCAAATTTAATATTATTCTCAATCGTATCATCAAAGAGATACACACTGATGTTTGCTAATAAACTATCCAAAGTATAATCCTTTACATCACGACCACCAAAGCAGATATGACCATCATCCACATCCCCAAAACGTACAATCAGATTACACAAAGTTGTCTTTTCAGAGCCCGATGGTCCAACAATAGCGGTCATTTTCTTCTCTGGAATTGTCACAGACACTGATTTCAAAACAGGGCGCTCACCATAGGAGAAATCAACCTTATCAAACTTAATTTCATAAGCAGCAGGAACAATAATTTGTGCACCTTCATCCATAACTGGCACATCATCCAGATCATTTGCTCTGTCAATAGCACTTTCCGTTAAACGAAGTATAACCATACCACTACCTGACGCTTTTAATTGTTTGAAAATCATAAATGAAGCAATTACCATTCCAAAACCGCAGAAACCTTTGATTTATTGGGCTTTTCTCGACAGAAAGCACACCGTCTCCACATGTATTGATTTTGGGAATAAAAATTATAATTCCCTTAGATTTTCAACAATGCTCTGTCTCTTGTCAGCACGGTAAAGTACAGCAGGAATCAGCCAGCCCAGCAGGAGAAATACTGGTATAATCAGGATTACAGGCATGATTGTAAAATGGTATGTTACAAACCAGAACATATCGCTCATCATATTGCCAAGCATAGGGCTGAGCACCACAGAAAGTATAAGAGACGCTATGATGGAGCCCACCGCATAAAATAAGCCCTCATAAATAAGCATGAGCTTTAGCTGTCTCTTGGTCATGCCCACAGACTGTAATACGGCAAATTCTCTTTTTCTGGACAAAATTCCTGTCATAATTGCATTGAAAAAGTTAAGTATGCCCACAAGCCCGATTATGGCACAGAGGGCACCACCACAGATTAAAAACATATTTTTAAACTGGGTAAATTCACGTCTGATAGATGCCTTGCTCTCATACATGAGAGTAGATGTATCTCCGGCTGTGAGCTTTTGCAGATACTGCTCAGCCTTTGCTTCTGCCTGAGAATCCGGTGTGTCAAACATATAAAATTTGGGAATTACATCTGTACCGCTGTCCTCCTTAAGCTTCTCTACCGGCAAAACCATGTCATAACCCAGACTTGTATAACGGAAGCTGATGGAATAAGGGACAGTCACAAGAGCACATACACTGTAGTCCACTTCCTTTGCCTCTTCCTCATGGTATTCCAAATATTCATCAGGCGTGGTTTGTTGGTCTGCCCGCTCGCCAGTTCGGCTGTCTATGTCATATCCAATCTGATAACTTATGGTATAAGTGTCTCCCAGCTCAGGATATCTGTCCAGATTAACTATATTGCCGTAATCATCTGTGGATACAGCTACAGCGATTGCGTTGCTATCCGGGTCAAATAGCGCTTCTAAAGAACCTTCTACTACAGTAAGCTTGTCAAAAAGTCCATCATCAAAGCCCTCTATGCTGGCACCGACAAGTATGCTGTCATCTCTCTGCTCGTATTGGGAGAGTTCCTCTTGCAGCTCTTCGCCAGTCAGGTAGACGCTTGCTAACTTGCTGTACTGGCCTGTCTCCATCCACATCATAGGGGATATGTCTGCCAGGTCATAGCCGCTTCCAGAGACAGTCTCATCTGTGTTTTCCTTTATATCATCAATGGTATCCGCTCCTATATACTCATCTGCCGCATTATAGCGGAAATAATCCGTACTGCTCACGATAAAGTCTGCACAGGTTGACCTGTCCACATATTTATCCATGTCAAAGCCGTTGACCAGTGAAAAAAGCACATTTAAAAGAGTTACGGAAAGTGTCAGTGAGACTATCACAAGGGCTGTTTTCTTCTTATTTCTGCCTAGATTGGCAAAAGCCATCTGATATACCTTAGCCCCACGGCTATGGCGTTTTTTCTTTTTGCTGGTCATGTCCTCTGTGTATTTTGCAGCCTCAACAGGAGACACCTTTGCAGCCATTTTACCAGGCTTCCTGCAGGACAAAAAGACAGTGATAATGGCAAATAGGGCAGAACCTATAAAAATAAGGGGCGAGCTGCTGATAGTAGCCTTTGTGCCTATAATGCTTGTGGTCTCTAATGCAATAGGAGTTAAAACTGCGCCAATGCCATAGCCAGGAAGCAATCCTATAGGAATACCGAGAATGCACAAAAACAAAGCTTCCTGTGTGATAATGCGCCTTAATTGTCTTGGTGTGGTACCGATGGTCTTTAGCAGGCCATAAAACCTGATGTCTCCAGTTACTGAAATCTGGAATATATTGTATATAATCAGATAGCCTGTAAATATAATAAGCAGGAAAAAGGCAATGATTGCAGCTACCAGTGAGAAATCTATGCCAGAGCTTATAGATGAGGCAGTAAGTCCCCAATTCACACCGATTCTGGCGCTGTTCTTCTGGTCTCTTGTATTCCAGTCATATCCTAAGTCTGTATCTATTTTTTCCATCTGCTCCCTGATATTAAGCTTGGAAGGAAGCATGACATTTAAGTCTATGTCAAGAGCTTCATTGCCAGCGGCTATGCACTTTTCGTTAATTTTATCTACATAGGCTTTTGATACGTTGATATAGTGTACAGGCATCAAATCATCATACTCCCAGTAGCCCACGAGGATAAAACTGTCGGTCTGGGTCATGCCGGTATTTGTTCCATTACCAGCCTGATAAGTAATAGTCACATTTTCTCCCAGCTCAGGTTCTACGCCAAGGAGTTTTAAGGCTGTAGTGTCCATGGCTATTTCATTTTCTTTTTGAGGCTCCTTTCCCGTGGTTGGGGTGGCGTAGCTCCACTTGGTACAGTTTTTATCCATGTAGCTTACTTCTGCCGCTACCTTGCTGAATACGTCAGAGGAGCTGAAGCCACACACGATACGCTCACCGGATGCCTTGATTCCCTTGTGGGCAGCTATTTTATCAGCCTGTTCTCTGGATAAATCCTTAAAGCTTCCATCACTATAGCCGCCTGCCTGTCTGAAATTGTAGGTCTCATAGCTTGAGTTTACAGACAACATAATGGTAAATAATGATGTAAACATCAAAGTTGTGAGTGCTATAGCACAAATTGCAATAATATTTCTTTTTCTGGATGCCCACAGAGACTTGAAACTAAGTCTGCGGATACATTTTCTGTTCTTTACTCTCATACTGCTCCCTCCTGAATATGTCCATCCTCAATTCTTATTATGCGGTCCGCAAGCTGGGCGATTTCCTCGTTGTGGGTAATCATCACAATCGTCTGCGAGAACTTCTGGCTTGTCACCTTTAGGAGACTTAATACGTCCTGACTTGTACGTCCGTCTAAGTTTCCTGTGGGTTCATCCGCAAGAATTATGGCAGGCTCTGCCGCCAATGCTCTGGCTATGGCAACTCTCTGCTGTTGTCCTCCGGAGAGCTGATTTGGGAGAGCGTTAAGTCTCTGGTCGAGTCCCAGTGTCTCTGTTATTTTTTTCACAAATTCCTTATCGACTTTACCGCCATCCAGCTCGATTGGAAGCACTATGTTTTCATATACATTTAGTACAGGCACCAGATTATATGCCTGAAATACAAAGCCTATTTTTCTGCGTCTAAAAATGGTAAGTTCCTCATCCTTTAGGGAAAAGATGTCTTTGCCATCCACGAATACCTTGCCAGAGCTTGGTCTGTCCAGACCACCCAACATATGTAAGAGGGTGGATTTGCCACTGCCGCTTGTGCCCACAATAGCCACAAACTCTCCTTTTTCTACATTGAGGCTCACGCCATCTAAGGCATGTACACAGGCCTCACCTGTTCCATAGGTTTTCTTCAATTCACATGCTTGTAAAATGTCCATATATATATCCTCCATAAAAACTAAAAAACTGTATGCAGCATTTTTCACTACATACAGATTATTACACAATATTCTTTCCAGATTCTTTCCGGAAATAATTAAATTATTACAGTTTTGAAAGATTTAAGCCGATTTTGGCAGAAAAACAGAAAAAGTACTGCCCTGTCCGTATACGGAGGACACCTTTATGTAGCCGCCCTCTCCGCTTAGAATCTGCCGGCTTAGATACAGTCCGATTCCCACGCCTTCCATATTTTTGGTATCTTCTGAGCGGTAAAATCTTGAAAAAATCTTAGGCAGCTCATCCTCTTTTATGCCGATTCCGCTGTCCTTTATATCAATTCTTACAAACATTTCATATGCAGTGACAGATAGGCTTATACTACCCTCATTTGTGTATTTTACAGCATTATCGAGAATATTGCAGATGGCTTCCAAAGTCCATTTGCTGTCAAAATAAGCTCCCACATCAGTGTCATGGAGTATAAGCTCAAGCCCCTTAGCCTTGGCTTTGGACTCTGACTCTTTTACAGCCAGTGTCAGCATCGGCTTAAGTGCTTCTTCCTGTTGGGAGAGCTGCAATATGCCGTTTTCAAGCCTTGACAGCTTTACCAGAGAGTCGATTAAAAACTGCAATTTTTCCGACTGGGCATGAAGCTGGACAATATTTTCACGCATCTGAGCTGATAAAGTGTCAGTATCATCTTCAAGCAGCAGCTCGCTGTACAAGAGCAGATTGGCTATGGGAGTTTTGGTCTGGTGGGAAATATCCGCAATCAACGATTTTATTTTGTCCTTTTCCAGCTCCACATTTCTGGTAGAGACCACAGAAGCACTCAGATAATGGGCGAACTTGGTCTCAAGCGAGGACAAGCGTGTCTCGTCAAAGCTTTTTTCAGAAAAATTCCCTTTGGCTGCCTGATTTAACATATTTTCTATTGTATCAATGGTTTTCTTCGTACGCAGATGGTTGATTAAAATTACAAGTGCTGTAATTACAAAGCATATGCCCACTATACAAATGGCTGTATTATAGTTATTCATTCAAATCTATATCCTATTCCATATACTGTTTTAATGCTGTCCGGTGTGCCAAGCTTATCCCTGAGCCTCTTGATAGACACAGAGAGGGCATTGGCATCCACAAATTCCGCGCTGTCATTCCAGACTCTGTCCAGAAGAAAATCTCTGCGGAGGTTTATGCCCTCATTTTGAACCAGAAGCCTTAAAAGACGCTGCTCGGTCTTACTAAGCTCGATTTCCTGTCCATCTACTAAAAATATCATTCTCTCAAAATCAAATTCATAGCAGCCCTTCTTGTATACACTGGCAGAGGTATGTGCCTGTAAGCTTTCCGCCTTTCTAAGCTGGGTATTTACCCTTGCCCTTAATACTGACAGGGAAAAAGGCTTTGTGATGTAGTCATCTGCGCCAAGCTCCAGCCCCTTTACTATATCCATGTCGGTATCGTTTGCGGTCAGGAGAATAACCGGTATATTTGGATAGTTCCTCTTTAGTTCCTGTAAAAAATCAAGCCCGCTTCCATCCGGCAGATTTATGTCAAGTAATATGAGAGACGGACAGCCGCACAGAAGCTGGTCTCTTGCAGCTTTTATAGTCTCACAGGAGACAAGCTTTCGGCTATCTGTCTTTAATGCCTTGCACAATCCCTGATTTAAGGCTGTATCGTCCTCTAGGATTAATATTTGCTCCATCTGTATTTCCTCATAATCAATCAATATTTTATACTATTATAGCACAGGAGAATTTTGGAAATAGGGTATTTTTAAATAAAGTATTGATGCATATGATATTTTCTGCAAACATAGTATCCATTTTCTCATAAAACGTCTCCATTTCGCCTGCAAAGAAGAAGTAATATCTTGGTCCGGTGGGGTAAGGGTTTTATCCCCATAAAAAGCTGTCGTTATCAAACTCCCCATCTTCCAATGCCGCATCAATCGCTTTCCGAAATTGGGTTGCTAATTGTTCTATATCCTTCATCCTATGCTCCTATAACAAAACCACTTTTGCGAAAAAGTATCCTTTCGCCAAAATGTATATCCTCCGTTCCCCAAAAGCCTATCCCCTGGGGTAAACCTCCGCTTATACCATCACTCTGCGGAAACAAACACACACATCTATTGTTCTCCCAAAATTGCTGAAGCCTTTGACTTATTGGGCTTTTCTCGACAGAAGACAGACCGTCTCCACATGGCACGATACCTTCTGATTGATGTCAGAATGACCGCTTGTTCGCGGAAACATATCATATCAAAAAGGAAACAAATCCACACTCGCTGAAATTCAAAATATACACTTTGAAAATCGCTAATATTCAACAGCAAAACCGCGGCCTTAACTATTGAAGTATTCGGAAAGTGGTCGATACATACCCTTTGCTACTATAATAATGCAAGCAATTTTCTGTAGCTGCAGTTTACCACTATCTCCACAGTTGAGACAATGACGGCTGACTTATTTCCTCATGGAGAAGCTGCGCTGGCTCCTGATGAGCCAATACACTCCACAGGATTGAGTTGCCGGATTTCACCGTCTCGACCCGAAATCAACGCTTTATTTCTTTGCATTTTCCTCTAATTCCAGCATGTATTTATCAAAGTCGGACATAAATAATCTGTCCTGAACGACACGGTACTTTTCAAATTCAGTTTCAGCTTTTGCCTTGGCAATCTCCGCTGTAATTTTCCCTGCATCCTGAAGAACCTCTCTATCATCTGCCATCAGAAACAAATCCAGACGCTTAGACCAGTCCTCCATCGTCATCGGAATATGGCGTTCCGCACGGTCTTCTGCCAAATCCAAATACGCTGATACAATACGTTCTAATGAGCGCATTTCTTCTTCGCTTAGATAATTTTTTGCAATGCTTACATCACTTTTTACTATTTTGCCATCCGGTGCTGCTGCCCATGTAGTTAATCCCATATGCGGCTTATCTGCATCTGCGCGCTCATAAATCAGCTCTGCAGCTGTATGCCCATGTACTGCATAATGCATTTTATTTTGTACCTTTGCAAAAAACTGTTTCGTTGTTTTTGCATTACGGTCATAATCAAGTGATGTGGCATAGATGTCCGTTATCTTCTGATAAAATCTACGCTCGGAAAGACGGATTTCACGAATCTGCTCAAGTAAACGGTCAAAGTACTCTGTTGTAAGCACTGAACCACCATTCTTCAGACGCTCATCATCCATAGCCCAGCCTTTGATGGTATAGTCCTTAACGATACTGTTGGCCCATTTACGAAACTGCACTGCACACTCATTATTCACTTTAAATCCGACTGCGATAATCATTTGAAGATTATAATGCTTG
>OIWS01000887.1_pt1 | contig 34193 bp, 30 predicted proteins | sample 1587611 | NCBI WGS metagenome assembly OIWS01 (sample SAMEA3888919, study PRJEB22519) | human gut metagenome | biome: human gut; feature: human-associated habitat; material: faeces | place: Denmark | collected 2010 | reverse complement strand
ATAATCAGAATCTGGATTTAAGCGTGAATCGTCAGTTGAAGCTGCTTCAGGTTCCCCATTCGAGCTTTTATTACAAAAGCCAAAGGGAGATTTCCCGGACAGCTTTCGACGAGCGGATCAAGGGCGAAATGATGGAGATCTATATGGAGACGCCCTTTTACGGAGTTCCTCGTTTGACTGCGGAACTGAAACGCCGCGGGTACAGAGTGAATCATAAACGGGTGCGCAGGTTACAGAAATGCTTGAATCTGAGGACGGTCTATCCGCGTCCGCGTTTCAATACCTCGGAACCTCATCCGGAACATGAGAAATTCCCGTATCTTCTGCGTAAATGCAAGATAGAGCGCCCGAATCAGGTCTGGAGCACAGACATTACTTACACGGCGGTTGCCGGTCATCGGGCATTTGTGATAGGAATCGTCGACTGGTTCAGCCGCAAAGTGTTGGCTTATAATGTAGTGAATACAATGGACGCTTTTCATTGTGCCGAAACGTTAAAAACGGCGATGGATTCCTATGGGAAACCGGAGATTTTCAATTCGGATCAAGGAAGCCAGTTTACCAGCTCGGAGTTTGTAACAGAACTCCGGGCTCATGGCATTCTGATCAGCATGGACGGGCGGGGACGTTGCTTGGACAATGCAAAGATGGAGCGCTTCTGGTGGGCGCTGAAATATGAGGACATCAAAATCAAAGAGTACGTCAGTTTACCGCAACTTCGCTTCGGCGTCGAACATTATGTGAATTTTTACAACTCCAGGCGGATTCATTCGGCTCTCCAATATCGGACGCCGGATGAAGTCTATTTCGGCACTTGTAATCGGCAAGCAATGGGATATAGTAAGCCAAGGGGCTTTACACCAATCTTTCAATAAAATGTTGTCCAAGCGGGGGAGAAGCGCAATGGGGAAAGTTTTCTGTGCCGGTCACTACAGTCATGGTTCGCTGGATCTCTGTACCGATCATTACCGTTGTCTCATCCGGAGCGGCGATGGGCTGCTACATCTGTACGGCCGCGGTTCCCGGTATGCGGATCTCATCTTCGTTCCGGACGCCGGATTCTCGCCGGAGCCCGGGCCGTTTCAGCTGGAACTGGAACGGAAGGATTTCTGCGGCGAAACCGATCGGCTGAAACTCGTCTGCCGCAGTGAAGATTCCGTCCGGAGTGAAATCACCTTTTTCTCCGACCGGATTGAATTCAAGGCCGAACGGACCGGCGGCGCCCCGTTTCTGCCGGAGGCCTTCTATCTCGGGCGCGGGTCGAAACTTTTCAGCGACAAGCTGTTCACGCCGGGCTGGCCGGACCGGACTTTGCCGCTGGGGCACGATCTGCGGCGTCAGGAGCCGGTCCGGCTTTCGCCGGGGCTGCTGTCGCCGCCGCCCTGGTGTTTTGCCGCGCAGCAGGAGAACGGCCGCTGGATGGGGTTCGAACTGGAGCCGGAAGAGGAGGAGTTCGACTTTTATGAATTTGATTCCGTTCCCGGCCGGGATCATGCGTTCTGCTGGAGCGTCGGCTACGGGGGATGCAAGGCCGCATGTTCGCGTCTGTCGGCTCCGGCGCTGGTTCTGCGGTTCGATCTGGAGGACGAGTATGAGCTTTTCCGCCGGCATGCGGAGACGATTGTGGAGACCGGCCGGTTCCGGCCGGTCGTCCGGAGCGCTCCCGCGTGGCACCGGGGCGTCGCGCTCTGCGGCTGGCGGTTTCAGGGCAGCCGGCAGGATCTCTGCACGCAGGCCAATTACGAGGAGCACATCGCGTACTTTCAGGAGCAGGGGATTGATTTCGACACAATCATTCTGGATGATTTCTGGGGAGATCCCCGGCGTCACGGCATCTGGAAATGCGATGAAACCAGATGGCCCGACCTGCGCGGATTCATCGAAAAACGCCACGCCGAGGGGCGCCATGTCCTGCTCTGGGTCTGTACCTACGGCTCCGGATTGCCGGCAGAGGAGACGCTCGACGGCAACATGCAGAATCTCGATTCGCCCGCATGGCGTCAACGGCTGCGCGACGATGCGCACCGCATGCTCTCCGCTGATCCGGGCTGTTACAACGCGGACGGGATCAAATATGATTTCACCGCGCTTCTGCCGCAAAAGCCGGGGTGCTGTTCGGTCTGCGGAGTCGGCTACCTCCGCGAGCGGTTCCGGCTGGTGTACGAGGCGATGACCGCGGTCAAGCCGGAGGCGCTGATTCTCTGCCAGAGCGTGAATCCCTACTTCACGCCGTGGCAGAGCATGATCCGGCTCAACGACTTTACCGCACTGCCCTGTCACGGTCTCGAGGAGATGCGCATCCGGTCACGGATTGCGCAGGCGTCGGGATACGGTCTGCCGGTGGATCCCGATCATGTTTCGTTCGGCGCCTTCTCCTACCGCGGCGGATACGATTTCTTCCGCGAGATGGAGTCGCTTGGAATCGTTTCGCTCTACCTCAATCGCGAAGATCTTGCCGACCCGGAATTCCGCGAAATCCTCCGCGCGCTGGTGCGGCGCAATCTCCTGCGTCATCGCAGTTGATCGCTTATCATTCCGGAGATTCCCCGCCTTCCGTCATTGTTTCGCTACGGAAAACGTTGACGGAAAGGCGACAATCTGCACTTATTGTTCTTAAAATATAGATAAATCTGCATTTGTCTGTTGACATTCAAAGCGGTTTTGATTATAATATTTACAGGAAAAATTATGAAGATTAAGGGCAGATAAAAGAGGTTTTGTGCGATGATATGGAATAAGTTCCATCTGGATACCGCGAAGAATCTGCCGTTGTATCAGCTGCTGGCGGACCAGTTGCGGCAGTGGATTCTTACCGGCGTCCTGGCGCCGGGGGAGAAGCTCCCCGGTTCGCGGGAGCTCCAGAAACTGCTTCATCTCAGTGCCGTCACGATTGAAAACGGCCTGAATATTCTGACGAAGGAGCAGTTTCTTCTCCGCCGTCCCCGCTGCGGCACCTTTGTCGCGGAAGAGCTGCCGGGAGGCGGCATGAAAATAGATCCTCCACCGTCGGTGTATATTATATTTTCCAATACTACAATGGAGTCAAGGTATTGGTCTTTTATGTTGAGTGAATTGGAACGGAGATTCCGGGAGGCTGGTTACTGGGTGTGTTTCTGTCAGCAGCCGAAGGATTTTACGATAACAACGGAGGTTGCTTCATATCGCAACTGCGCCGGTGTCGTATTGTGTGGATACAATTCACTGGCCTGCGTATGTGAGATTCAGCGGCAGAATGTACCGCTGGTGCTGATCGGCAATCTCGATGTTGACGATGCCGGGGAGAACCAGTTGGATATGGTAATTCATAACGACCGGGAACGGGCGATGATTTCCACCCGCCATCTGCTCGATCTCGGGCACCGCCGGATTGCCTGTGTGACGGGACCGCTTCAAAGCAAATTCGCAATGGATCAGAAGGCGGGGTATCGGGATGCCTTGGAGGAGTACGGGTTGACAGCGGAGGAAGACAACTTCTTTGATATCGCAAGATTGGAATATGAAAACGGTATCAAGGTCGGGTATGAGATATTCTGTCGGCGGAACCGGCCTACGGCAGTTTTTGCCGGCAATGACAATGTCGCGTTTGGAATCATTGATACTGCAAAAAAACTGGGTCTTTCGGTTCCTGATGAATTCTCCATCATCGGCTGTGGAGGTTTGATGGCCGGAATGCCGCCGGGGACACCGATTCTGACTACAACACGGAGCCTGCCGGAGGAAAGCGCCCGGATTGCCGTAGAGAAATTGTTCCGGCAAATGCGGTCCCCGCAGATCCCATGCAGTACCACCGTTGTCCGCGTCGATACCATCTGTTATGGAGAGACGACGCGGGTGTACCGGCCGGAACCGGTTTCCCTGGCTGTTTCCGAAGATTCCCGCCGTCTGATTGCAGTTCCATGAACATCATTGCATAGAATAAAAGGGAGAAACGATCATGAAAACTTTCATCAAAAACATGCTGTGGTTTCCGGCCAGAAGAAGATGGCGGCAATTTACTCTTATAGAATTGCTGGTTGTAATTGCGATCATCGCGATTCTGGCCTCCATGCTGCTGCCGGCATTGAATCAGGCGCGGGAAAGGGCGAAAGCCTCCTCCTGTGTCAATAATCTGAAGCAGTGTTCCTCCGCCAATCTGACCTATGCCAATGATTACAATGATCTTATTGTATATCGTTTCAACAATGCTGAGCTGGATTCCTGGGGGGCAGTTCTGCTGAAACAGAATTACCTGCCGGGGAGTTACACTTCTCTGGGGGACAGTTTTCTGTTCAACCCCATTCTGGTTTGTCCAACCGTGCAGAAAAATCCGCCGGCGGACAAGGAATCTCAGCTGCGCTTCCGCACCTATGCCATGCTCAACTATGGCGGAGACTTTGACTACACGAACCGGACGAAGCAACGCGCACTCGGAAAATTCGTCGTAACTGTGCCGAATAATTCCTCCTCCTACTATTACTTCCTGGCGAAGATGAAACAGCCGAGCGGAACTGCTATGCTGGCGGACAGCGGCTTTGTGAACAGCAACAGCCAGTACGGGTATTGCATCTGGTCGATTTCTGCACACAATATCATGAGCGAGAGCGGGCTGATGTTGCGTCACTCCAACCGGGCGAATGTGGCTTACATGGATGGACATGTCGATGGAGGAAATCCGCAGGAACTCTATGCTACTCCGACAAATTTCCGTCGTTACATTGATGCAGACGGCAATGCTTCTCCTGCCCAGTGGCCGCAAATTTACAAAGACCTCTAAACAGGGATATCCAGACGATGTTGAAAAAAGAGATCATGACTGCAATTGTTGCTGCCGCAACCTGTCTGCTTTCTGCGGCGGAACTTCCGGAAACGGTGAATTTTTCAAACAACGGCTCTTTCCGGATCGGCGATGCGGAGTTCTATATCCAGAACTATTCGCCGACCTGGAAACCGGCGTTGAACAGCAGCTGGCAGAACCGGAAGGCCACATTGAATAAAAACGGCCTGACACTTTCGGCAGTCATGCCCGTCGACTGGCGGAAGGCCGATGTCGTTGAGACGATCACGCTGACCGGGGACATGGAGTTCCGGCTCGACTTTCAGGCGAAGTTCCGGGAACCCGCGGTGGTCAACGCGCTGCACGGCGTCTTCCAGCTCCCCGCGGAGAAGATGACGGTTTTCGTCGATGACAAACCGGTTTCGCTTCCCGGGAAATACTCCGTAATGACTTTGCTCAGCAAGTCGAATGCAAAAGAGTTCCGCTTCCCGGCCGCCGGTGGATATGAGGTGCTGGTCTCCGGAAATCCGCTCCGGCTGACGATTCAGGACAACCGGAAATTTGACAGTGATACGTTTTCGTTCCGCTTTGGAGCCGAGCCGGGAAGCGGCAAGATAAAAGAGTCGAAACTTGCTCTCTCGTTCCGTATTATTCCCGTCAAGTTGCAGCCGGTCAATCTGAAAAAGACGGCAAACATGGACTTTGCCGACGAGGCACCGGGAGACGGGAAGGGCGGCTGGACCGATCAGGGGCCGGAAAACGATCTGCGGAAACTGAAACCCGGCACGGTCCGGACGGGCGCCCTCTCGTTCGAGGTGCTCGACCCGGCGAAGAACGGCGGTCGCGCCGCGTTGGTGCTCGCCGGCAAACAACGCGGTTTCGCCATTCCGGCCGCTACGCTCCCACTGCCGGAAAACCGTGCCGGAGCGGTCAATCTGCTGCACGCCTCCGCCTGGACCCCGGCGAACGGGACGACGCTCGGCACCGTGATTGCACTGTACGCGGATGGTTCTTCGGTCCGCATTCCGGTGGTGGCCGGCCGCGATTGCGGTAACTGGTGGAATCCGTTCCGGGGGAAAAATGCGGCGATCGTGTGGAGTGCGGAGAATCCGGAGGCTCTTGTCGGACTTTACGCATCCAGTTTTGCTCTGCCGAAACCCGGACCGAAATCGCTGCGCTTCGAGACGGCGACGCCGGAGACGGTCTGGATGATCGTCGGCGTGACCCTCTCCGACAAACCGATCCGTTTTGCCGCGGTGAGCGACAAACCGTTGGAAATGAAAGCGAACTACGAGTGGAAACCGCTCGCATTCCAGCGGAAAATCAACCGCGGCAGCGCGCTCGACTTCTCCTTCCTCGCCGACGCTCCGGCCGGGAAGTACGGCTTCATCCGGCCGACGCCGGAAGGGACGCTCACATTTGAGAAGGCGCCGCAGAAACGGATTCGGCTCTACGGACCCAACCTCTGCTTTTCCGCGAGCTTCCTGAAGAAGGAGACGGTGGACCAGCTCGCCGATTATTTTGTCTACTGCGGCTTCACCACCATGACACGGAACTTCTGGATCGGAAGGCGAAAGATACGCTGACCTTCTCCGCCGCGAAGCTCGATCAGCTTGATTATCTGGTGTATCGGATGAAGGAGAAGGGGATCTACGTGACCACCGACCTCTACACCAACCGGGTGTTCAAGCCGGGCGACAACATCCCCGAATGCGACTTCTACGACCAGCGACAGATGAAGATGCTCCTGCCGGTCAGCCGGGCGGCGATGGAGAACTGGAAGGAGTTTGCGCGGCGGTGGATGAGCCATAAGAATCCCTACACCGGCCTCACCTGGGCGGAGGAGCCGGCGCTCTACTGCATCAATCTGGTCAACGAGGAGGTGTTGACCGGAAACTGGAACCGCACTTCGTCGAGTGTCAAGCTGTATGAAGCGGCATTTGCGGAGTATTGCGCAAAGAAGAGACTCAAGGGTGGAGCGGCCTCCAATACCAATCCGGTTTTCCTCCGGTTCCTGTACGAACTGCAGGACCGGGTGCTGGCCGAGCAGATCCGTTTCGTCAAGGAGACGCTGGACGTGAAGGCGATGGTGACCAGTCTGAATCATCAGAACCAGATTCCTCTTACCCTGTTGCGGCGGCGGTTCGACCTGGTGGACAATCATGCCTACTTCGATCATCCGGGATTCCCGGAGAAGCAGTGGAGTCTGCCCTTCAGCTACCGGCAGGTGTCGGCGCTCCGCCGCATGGCGGTGGTGCCGCGGAATCTGATGGCGACCCGCCTGCCGGGGAAGCCGTTCATTGTGACCGAGTTCAACTACTGCAATCCCAATCTCTACCGTGCGGAGGGCGGCCCGTTGATTGGCGCCTACGCCGCATTGCAGAACTGGGATGCGCTCTACCGTTTCGCCTGGAGCCACAGCGCAAGCGGAATCTACAAGGTCGGCGGCGCCTACGGATTCGACGTGGTCAACGACCCGATGGCGCAACTGTCGGACCGGATTGCGATTGCGATGTTCCGGCGAGGCGATGTTGCGCCGGCGAAGGTGACATATGCCTATACGGTTTCTCCGAAGTGCTTTGAACGAAATGAGTTTGATGCATTTCCGGTGGCGTTTCAGAATCTCGGTCTTATCGCCGGCATCGGTTCGGTTCCGGAGGGGGATCGCACGGTGCCCCGGGGAACGGTGGAGCTTACTCCGGCGCAGACGAAGAATCCCGCCGCGTTGAAGGATACGAGTATCGCAAAGCTCTGGCGTGAAGCGAACGAGAAGCGCATTGCCCGGAGCGTCACCGGTCAGTTGCGGCTCGACGGCAATGCGTCCAGTTTCACGGTGACGACGCCCCGGACGGAATCGATCACGCTTGCTTCGGGCAGTCTTGCCGCCGGGGCGCTGCGGGTGAAGGAGGCGACTTGTTTCCAGACGGTCGCGGCGATTTCGCTCGACGACAAGCCGCTGACGGAAAGCTCCTCCGTGCTGGTGATCCAGCTCACCAACGTGGCGAACACGGGATTGCGCTTCACCAATGAGAGCCGGAAGGTCGTGACGAAAACCGGTCGTCTTCCGCTGCTGATTCAGAAAGGGCGTGCGACGGTGGAACTCGCTTCGGCGCGTCCCTTCCGGGTGACGGCGCTCAGCTGCGACGGTGTACCGTATGGCGAGGTGAAGGGAACACTGCGGAACGGTGTCTTCCGCTTTACCGCGGATACCACGCAGTTCCCCGGCGGTGTCATGGCCTACCATCTGACCCGGTGACGTCGGATTTCCTGTTAACGTGTTCCGGGGGAGGGGGATTCCTCCCCCGGTTCTTTTTGCGGGGAGGACGGCGTATTATGCAAAATTTTGATTTTTTTTCATTTGGCTATTGACATCGGGCGATCTTTCTGGTATAATAGATAATGTGTTAACTTAACGTGTTAAATCTTGAGATATCCTGTCATGGAGCGGAAAGGAAAAAACTGCACGATCCGGGAGCTGGCCCGCTACGTCGGTCTGAGCACCTGCACGGTGTCGAAGGTGTTGAACGATCACACCGGGGCTTTGTCGATTCCGGAGAGCACGCGCCGGAAGGTGAGGGAGGCCGCGCGGGAACTCAACTACGTGCCGAACGTGAATGCGCAGCGTTTTTTCAAGCGGCGCAGCTCCGTGATCGGCCTGCTGGTGCCGCCGCAGGAGGAGATGGGGCACAACGTCTTTCACGACACACATTTTGTGGATATTTTAAGCGGGATCGAGAAGGCGCTGAGTATCACCAGCTACAATCTGCTGTTGCTCTTCAACCGCCCGGAATACAAAGCCGGAAACCGGTACGAGGCGATGTTCAGTTCCGGTTTCGTGGACGGGCTGCTGATCTGGGGGGCGCACCGGTCGGAAGGGTACTGGAAGGAGCTGGTGGAGCTGACGCAGCCGCGTATTTTTCTGACCTCGATGCCGGACTTCTCCCCGGATGAGCCGCTGCACTATGTCGCGAGCGACTACGAACAGTCCGCCTGCGGAATCGTCAGTCGCCTGAAGGCGCAGGGATGCCGCCGCTTCTGCTGGCTGGCGGGCCGAGAGGATACGTCGATCATTTCGCAGCTGGCCGCCGGGATGGCGCGGGCCGGCGTCACGCTGGAGGAGTCGGCGATCCGTTACAGCGACTACACCGAGGCGGAAGGAGAGCGGCTGGCCGCGGAACTGCTTGAGCACGGTGAATTCGATGCTCTGCTGGCGACGGCTCCGCAACTGGCGCGCGGCGCCGTCCGGTACATTGAGGCGCGCCATCTGCCGGTACGGGTCGGCAGTTTTGACGGCCAACGGGGGACCCGGCTGATGTCGGACCACTACATTTCGGCATTGACCAACGACTTCGAAATCGGTTTGAAGGCGATGGAAAAAATATTCGCATTGATCGAAGGAAGTTCGGAAACGGTTCAAATTAGAGTTCCGGTAGATTTTACGACAAACGAAAGGAACGAAAAGCAATGAGTATTTTTATGAGGACGAGTCATCCCGGGAAAAGCGTATCGTCATTTCCTCCTTCTGATCGGATCGGTACAATATGCCGGTGTCGCATGGAAGAGGTGGCTATAAAATTCACTCTAATAGAATTATTAATAGTTATTGCGATCATTGCAATTCTGGCGGCGATGTTGCTTCCCGCCCTGAACAAGGCGCGGGAGAGTGCGCGGGCCACCGCCTGTCTGGGGAATATGAAACAGATCGGGACCGCATCCGGCATGTATTCGGGGGATTCCAATGATTTCATCGTTTCGGATGAGCTGGATCAAAGTGGCGGCGCGGAACTCCGCTGGCAGTACAAGTTTTTCGACTATCTGGGAAAGAACGAGAAGGTATACCGTTGTCCTTCCGACACGCTGGTCCGGAAGAATGAGGCCGCTGCTCTCTCCTATGCGCTGAATTATCCGGCCCGGAAAGCGGAGCTTGACTTCGGCTACCGGTATGCGCCCGGCGGGAAGAAAATTTCCGCCGTGAAAAATGTTTCCGTCATATTGTTCAGCTGCGTCAACGTTGGATTTTCACGAGTCGCGGACGGCACATTGATCGGCCTGCTGCGCAACAAGGCGGGCACCTGGTCGACCAACAATCTTTCCTTCGGCTGGACGACGACTCATTACAGCCCCTTCGGAAATACGCTCGGCGTCTTTACCGATGGGCATAACCGCGGTTCCGTTTTCGCCAGGCTGGACGGGGGAACCAGGTCTTTGAAGCGCGGAACTTATGACGGGTACTGGCAGCCGCAGGGCCGTACCGACATCAGCAAGAAGAACTGGTGTCTCGACGGCATCGGGTTCTGATTCGGAACAGGGAAACGGGAAGACCGATTGGTCGGATGGCGGCTCAGGAGCGGCGGAATCTGACTGTTCCTGATCCCAATCCCGCGAAGCAACGAACAAGTGGAAGGAAATTTTTCCCATGAATTTGCTGAAAATACTCGGTGCAATTTTTGCTTTCGCAGTTCTGGCCGTGGCGGACGCGGCGGAAACCAACTGGCTCGGAGTTGGAAAAACAAAGATCGATGCCGTCGAGGCGATGCTTTCCGACGCCAATCGCGGTCTGAGCCGCCCCGTCTCCGACCGGGCGTTCTGGGAGCGTTATCCGGCCAGCAGCCATATCCGGCGGCGGGCGGAACAACACCGGACCGGAAAGGTTCCGGAGCTAGACGCGACGAAACCCTACGATCTGCCGGGGAATCTTGAACTCTCCCGCGGAATCTGCTGCATGACCATCATGGAGGCAAAGGAGAACCGGGGGCGCTATCTGCCGCAATTGACCAAATATCTGGAACGGCGGATCAATCAGCCGGCGTGGACGACGCCCGATCTCGGAATCGCCCGGGCGCACGGCGTCGATCTTCATTCCGCCCGGCAGATTCGCGATCTGGCGGAGGTGGACTGGATTCTCGGGGAAAAACTTTCTCCGGAAATCCGCAGGGCGATTCGCGACGGCTTGCAGACGTGGTGTTTTGACTACATGTTCCACGCCTGTTCCGCCCGGAAAGCCTCCGAGATCGGCGGTTTCAACTGGCTGCGAGCCACCACAAACTGGAATCCCTTCTGTTGGATTGGCGTACTCCACGCCGCCGATGTCATGCTGCCGAAGCGGCAGAGAGCGATTCTGTACGCGAATGCGCAGGCATCGCTCCGGTATTACACGGGAGCCTTTTCCGAAGACGGCTACATCGTCGAAGGTGCGGGATACTACGACATGGGGTTTTCCCGCTTTCTGGATTGCGCGGAACTGTTGCGCCGGGGAACCAGCGGGAAACTTGATCTGCTCGCTCCTTCCGCAAAGCTGGAAAAGATGATGCTGTATCCGCTTACCTACGCCATGGATCACAATCTCTACCCCCATTTCGCCGACAGCGGCAGCGACGGAAAGGCCGCAGGCATGCCAGTTTACCTTCTCGCACAGATCGACTACCTGAGTAACAAGGCGAATTTCAAGGCGGACTGGCAGAATACCGATGCCTTGCCTGCCGTGGATGGGCTTTTGTGCGTAGGGAAATTTACCCGGCAGGAGGCAGCGCGGTTCAAGCAGCATACCTCTAAGCTGGTGTTTTTGGATATGGAGGCGCCGCAGCCGGGGGATAGCAGCATTACCTTGGATTTTGAACAAGCGGTTGGGGCGGCCTTATGTTACCTACAAGGGTTGGGGCATACACGGATTGGGTATATGGGCGGACAGGAATTTTTAGCGGATGGTACGATGTATCCCGATGCAAGGAAAAGGTGGTTTTTGGATTTTTGCAAAAAAAATGGGATAGAAGCGTTGCCATACATTCAAGAGGATGCCTTTACTTCAGAAGCGGGGTATCGGATGATGAAAACAATACTGGGAAATGAAGATCGCCCGTCTGCTGTGTTTTGCGCCAGCGACCCCATTGCCATCGGCGCGTTGCGTGCTTTGCAGGAAGCGGGCATTCGCGTGCCGGAAGAGATTTCCCTGGTAGGATTTGACGACATCAATGCCGCGCGGTTTACCAATCCACCACTGACAACCATACACGCGCCAGCCCACTGGATGGGGCTATATGGCGCGTCGCTGCTGTATCATGTGCTCAGCCGGCATGAGGATCCTCAGCCTATCAAGGCCATATTGCCCTGCAAACTGGTAGAGCGGGCGTCATGTCAAAAGGCAGACTGAATTCAGTCTGCCTTTTATAGCATAATGGGCTGGGAAGGCGATCTAGGAGAGCACACGACATAAGGCTCGGAAATTTTTCATCGGCAAAGATATACTTTATGTTATAATCCATATAAAAGGAACCTAATAAGGGGGAGCGGATACGATGCATATAATCAATTTACGCAGCGACACCGTAACGCAGCCTACCCAGGCGATGCGGGAAGCGATGTACCGCGCGGAGGTAGGGGACGATGTAATGGGGGATGACCCTACCATCAACCGGTTGGAAAAAGAGGCCGCCGAGGTGCTGGGAAAAGAAGCCGCGATGTTTGTGCCCAGCGGAACGATGGGAAACCAAGTTAGCTTGATGGCACATACGCAGCGCGGCGATGCTGTGATCAGCGGAGAAGGATACCATATTGTTTCAAACGAGGCAGGCGGGCATGCGGTGATGAGTGCGGTATGCGCGAATATCCTGCCGACGATAGACGGGCGGATGGCCCCAGAAGATATACAGGCGGCTTTGACGGATGACAGCAATGTGCATATTCCACAGACTGGCCTGATCAGCCTGGAAAATGCAACCTCGATGGGCACGGTGGTGCCGCTTTCAGAAATGGAGGAAATCTATCGCATCGGCCAGCGCGCGGGTATACCGGTACACCTGGATGGTGCGCGTTTGTTCAACGCGGCCACGGCGCTGGGGGTAGATGTTAAAGAGATTACACAATATTGCGATAGCGTGATGTGCTGCCTTTCCAAAGGGCTTTGCGCGCCGGTAGGAAGTATGGTTGCGGGAAGTAAGCAGTTTATCCATAGGGCGCGCAGGCACCGCAAAATGTTGGGTGGCGGCATGAGACAGGCTGGTTTTTTGGCGGCGGCCGGGCTGATTGCGCTGCATGAAATGCCGAAACATCTGGCTACGGATCATGCCAACGCCAAGTATCTTGCCGGGCAGTTGAACCAGATCGAAGGCTTTGAGGTGGAGATGAATCATGTGGACATCGATATGGTGTTCTTTACAACGACATTGCCGGAGACGGTTTTGGATCGATTTCCTAAGGCGTTTGCAGAAAATAACATCAATGCCAAGATAAAAAAAGGCGTAGCCTCCAGATTTGTCACCAATCATGATGTATCCAAAGAGGATATAGATACGGTGATCGATGTAATCAAAAACGTGATACAAAGCGCATAGAAAAAAGCATCCGATTCGGATGCTTTTTTCTATGGAATGCTTTTGTTTGGCAGACAAAGATGATGGCAAAAGGACGAAAAACAAAGGAATCAAAGTGCAGGGAAAGAAATGGAAAAAAAGTTGACAAATAAGTTAGTGGATGCTAACATATAGAAGGTTAGATAAGACTAACAATGAGGGATGCGATATTGCAATGCTTTTTAGACAGATAAGGAGGAACCGATGATGCCGTTGACATTGGCGCCCGTGGGCGAGGAAAGCATGATTCGCCGAGTCGGCGGAAAGGCGGAGGTACGGGCCCATCTGGAAAACCTAGGATTTGTGCCCGGCGGCTTTGTTACAGTGATTGCGGCGATGGGTGGCAATTTGATTGTAAATGTAAAGGAATCCAGAGTGGCAATCAGCAAGGAAATGGCTAGTAAAATCATGGTGTAACATCCATTGATATATTTTAAGGAGGAGATGCAATGAATACGTTGCGGCAAGTAAAGGTCGGAGGCACTGTGTCTGTGGTCAAGCTGCATGGGGAAGGCGCTGTAAAGCGAAGAATCATGGACATGGGCATCACAAAGGGTGTTCAGGTGCATGTGCGCAAGGTGGCGCCGTTGGGCGACCCGATCGAGGTTACGGTGAGGGGGTATGAGCTTTCTATCCGCAAAGCCGACGCCGATATGATTGAGGTGGAATGAGAATAAGGGGTTAATCCCTTGTTTTTTACCCCACTGTTAGTTCCAACTAATCAAATGTGAAAGGAAGAATGGAAAATGCCAAACGTAAGAATTGCGCTTGCAGGCAATCCGAACAGCGGTAAAACGACGCTGTTCAACGCGTTGACGGGCGCGAACCAATTTGTAGGGAACTGGCCCGGCGTTACGGTGGAGAAAAAGGAAGGCAAGCTAAAAAAGCATCATGATGTAACCATCACGGATCTTCCGGGTATTTATTCCCTGTCTCCTTATACGCTGGAAGAGGTTATAGCGAGAAACTATTTGATCAATGAGCGGCCCGACGCTATTTTGAACATCATCGACGGCACAAACCTGGAGCGTAATCTGTACCTGACCACGCAGCTGACAGAGCTGGGAATCCCGGTGGTCGTTGCGGTCAACATGATGGACATCGTAAAGAAAAACGGAGATAAGATCAACATTGAAGAATTGTCCTGCCAGCTGGGCTGCAAGGTTGTTGAGATTTCTGCTTTGAAAGGACATGGCACCATGCAGGCGGCGGAAGAAGCCGTCAGGGCAGCGCAGGGCGAAACCACGGTGCCGCAACACAGCTTTAGCGGCGTGGTAGAGCATGCGATTGCCCATATCGAAGAAGCGGCTGTACATACCATGCCGGCAGAGCAGCAACGCTGGTATGCGATCAAAATCTTTGAACGGGATGAAAAGGTATTGGAGCAGCTAAAGCTGGATCCTTCGGTATTGTCCCATATCGAACAGGATATTGCAGCGGCCGAAAAAGAACTGGATGATGATGCGGAGAGCATCATTACCAACGAACGGTATGTTTATATTTCCTCTATTATAAAAGGCTGCTATAAGAAAAAGAATGCGGGCAAGCTGTCTACTTCCGATAAGATTGATAAAATCGTAACCAACCGTTTTTTGGCCTTGCCGATCTTTGCTGTGGTCATGTTTGTCGTGTACTTCCTGTCTGTTTCGACGGTGGGTACTTGGGCTACGGACTGGGCCAATGACGGCCTGTTTGGAGAGGGATGGTTTCTCTTTGGAAATGGGCGCGCCGCGTATGAAGAGGCCGCCGAAGAATATGCCGTACCAGCAGCGATGATAGAAGCCTTTGAAAGTGCCGCTGAAGAAGCAGGCGTAGATCCTGCAGAAGCAACGACGTTGACAGCAACGGCAGAGATGTATGATGATGAGGGCAACCTAGAGGAATCCATCCCGGTTACCTATGCCTCTTATCAAGAAGCGGCATCTCTGGAGGAACCGGACCCGGCGGCATACGGAACCTGGGTGCCAGGCATTCCGGTACTGATTGAAAACGGGCTGGAAGCGGTTCATTGTGCGCCATGGCTGCAAGGTCTGATCTTGGATGGTATCGTGGCCGGTGTAGGCGCGGTGCTTGGCTTTGTGCCGCAGATGCTGGTATTGTTTTTGCTGTTGGCATTTTTGGAATCCTGTGGATATATGGCGCGTATCGCGTTTGTGATGGACCGTATTTTCCGCAAATTCGGGCTGTCCGGAAAATCCTTTATCCCGATGCTCATTGGCACGGGCTGCGGCGTTCCGGGCGTTATGGCCTCCCGTACAATTGAAAACGACCGTGACCGTAAGATGACGATTATGACGACTACCTTTATCCCCTGTGGGGCGAAACTGCCGATCATCGCTTTGATTGCAGGCGCTTTGTTTGGAGGGGCATGGTGGGTAGCGCCCAGCGCATACTTTGTAGGCATTGCGGCCATCATCATCTCTGGTATTATGCTGAAAAAGACAAAGATGTTTGCGGGTGATCCGGCTCCGTTTGTTATGGAGTTGCCGGCTTACCATTGGCCGACGGTGGGCAACGTGCTCCGTTCGATGTGGGAACGCGGCTGGTCCTTTATCAAAAAGGCCGGTACCATCATCCTGCTGGCCACCATTCTTGTTTGGTTCACCTCTAACTTCGGTTGGGGAGCAGAAGGATTTGGCATGGTCGATATGAACGACAGCATCTTGGCGGCCATCGGCAATGGCATTGCCTGGATCTTTAACCCCCTGGGTTGGGGCAACTGGCAGAGCGCGGTGGCGTCCGTGACTGGTTTGATTGCCAAGGAAAACGTTGTAGGTACCTTCGGCGTACTGTTTGGCGCAGGCGAAGTAGCTGAAAATGGCTGGCAGGTTTGGACCAACATGCAGGCAGCCTTCACACCGTTGTCCGCATATTCATTCCTGGTATTCAATTTGTTGTGCGCCCCCTGCTTTGCGGCCATCGGTGCAATCAAGCGTGAGATGAACAACGCAAAGTGGACCTGGTTCGCCATCGGTTATCAGTGTGGGTTTGCTTATGCGATGGCCTTGGTGGTATACCAGCTGGGCATGCTCTTCTCCGGACAGGGCAATGTTCTGGGCTCTATCGTAGCGATTGCAATCGTAGCGTTTATCCTGTATATGCTGTTCCGTCCGTATAAAGAAAGCGACACATTAAAGGTTTCTATAAAGGCCAATAAGGCAAACGCTTAACATTGACAAAAGGAGGGAGCAATGATGGGAAGCTTTTTGCAAGCTTATGGAGGCACGATCCTAGTAGGATTGGCGGTCTTAGCAATTGTGGCAGCGGCAGTGGTAAAGCTGTACAGGGATAGAAGAAAGGGGCAAAGTTCTTGCGGCTGTGGCTGTGATCATTGTGCCTCTTCTGGAATATGCCACAAGCATTGAATCCATAGTGAAAGATGGATGAGATGGATAGAATGTAAATCAGCGGAGTGTGGAGCATGGATCCGCACTCCGCTTTTGTATGGAAACGAGGGCAAGATGCAATTGACAACGGCACAAATCAAATATATTTTGGTAATTCACGAATTGCAGCCAATCGTGCGGTTAGGGCAAATCGCCAGGCGTTTGCAGGTTAGCAAGCCTAGCGTGCATAGGATGCTGGGACGGCTGAAAAACAGACAATTGATTGAACTGGATGAAAAGGGATTGCCCCGGATGACGGAAATCGGTGCAGAGATGGCCCAACGCTATGCCAAACAGTACCGTACCATGCTGGATTTTTTCACCGGGATCATGCAGATGAAAAACAGTGTGGCAGAGGAAAGCGCGGCGGTTTTGTTGGGGAGCCAGAGCGAATCCATCCAAGAATTATGTCAATGTATGCAGCAATTTGAAAAGAATACACAGCAAAGCCAACACGCTGTGGGACAGTGAATTAAGAGAAACGAAGATAAGATGTTGCGAAAAAACCGCCGAAAACTCTCGGCGGTTTTTTGCTATGGTAAACAAGGACACTATCTGACAAAATTGGAGAACATCTCTGAAAAAAACACAGCATAAAAAACATACGGCAAGGGGAGGCGACGAAATCCGCAGTGAGAGGGTGCTACGATGCAATCAGTGAAACTGTATTGTATGCTTAAAGGAGATTCTATATGCAGATCAGCCAAACGAGAGCAAAATTCCAAATACAGGGGCTTGGAAACGGGCTGCCCGGCCTATTGTGCATCCTATTGGCGCAGGCAGAGATTGTAGGCGCTGTGGCTCCATTTGCGGCAGCGTATTGCGCGGCGCTGTTTTTACAGAGAAAAAATGGGTACATTGCAAGCATCGGAAGCATATTGGGCGCATTGATGCAATATCCCACTGTACCGATGCCGGCGGTCTTGATACCGGCGGCGCTGTGTGTACTGGTGGGGCTGGGGGATATTTATCAGCAAAAGACAAGTAGATCGATGATTTTTTGGACGATGGCCATTGCAGGCACGGCATGCCTATGGTTTTTCCAGCGGGATACGATGTTTGCGCTTATTTCCGGCACGATCAACCTGGCGCTGATCTTTTTATTTGCCATCGTGTTTGAATGGTTTTGTGAAATTCAAAATGATTATCAAAGAAAGGGCACATTGGACGAGGCGCAAAAGCTGGCTTTGGTTGTATTTGCCAGCGGCGTGCTAATGGGATTTGGCGCCTGGACATTTTGCGGCCTTTCACTTTTCATGGTGATTGCGTGTGCAGTATCGCTGTATACTGCGCTGTATATGCTGCCCAGCAATGCGGCCAGCCTAGGGCTTTGGACAGGGTTTTGCGGTATGCTTTGCGGCGCTGTTGATCCGCTGATGCTGGGCAGTCTGGGTCTGGGTGCGCTGGCCGGGGCATTTGGCAGCCGGGTAAACCGCCCATTGGGAACGGCTTGTTACCTATTATGCTTTGGCACATTTATTTTTTTAACGCACAGGCCTCAGCTTGGCATCGTTTGCTTAGAGCTTTTAGCAGGCACTGTATTGGCCTGGAGCATTCCCAAGGAGCTTGGGGAAAAGCTGGCGGTACGCCACAGACAAAAGAAGAGTAGAGAGGAAAAGCCCAGGCTGGAATTGGTGCAACAGGATCTGACAAAACAGCTGGTGTGCCTATCGGAGGCATTGTCTATGACAGCGCAGATGATCAAGGAGACCGACCCGCAAGGGATGGGCAGCTTGGAATTAAGACTTGCGGCCAAGGCGCTGCGGGACAGCGCCAAGCAAGCGCGGCGCGGATGGTTTGACTCAACCGCAGAGCGTATGATTCGCCAGAGACTGACGCAGCGCGGCATGGAGATTGCAGGCGTAGCTGTGCAGCATGGGAAAGGAAAAAGCGTGCGTATCGAAGCGGTTCGCTGCCAGGGCATCAAGAATTGCCGCTCGTCGCTGGAAAGGTTGGTATCCTCCATCTGTCAAGAACCAATGGAATTGGAAAGCCAGGTGTGCGCAGGGCAGGGACGGGGACGCTGCTGCCTGCAGTTTGCCAGGAAAAATGAGATGAATGTAGAGGGCGGCGTAGCCACGGCCAAAAAGAAAGGGCAACAGGTAAACGGCGATGTATTCTCTACTGTCCACCTTGGCAAAGGGCAGGAACTGATTTGCTTATGCGATGGCATGGGGAGCGGCACAGCAGCGGCAGAGACAGCTGCGCTTGCTTCCCGGCTGATTGAATTGTTTTTTGAGGCGGGATTTGATCCCAATCAGGTTATCCCGATGGTAAATCGGATCTTATCTTTCAGAGCAAAGGAGGTGTTTGCAGCGGTAGACCTGTGCTTGGTGGATCTGGTGCAGGGACATTGCCAGATGATCAAGACAGGCGCCGCCCCCTCGTGGATCATACGCAACGGAATTGCGGAATCCATTACGGCGCCTGCCTTGCCCATCGGCATAGTTGACAATGTGCGGCCGGGGATCATCGAACGCAGCATAGAACCGGGCGACACCATTGTATTATTGAGCGACGGCATCGCCGATTTGATGACGCCAGAGGAATTACCGCAGTGGCTGGGACAGGTGGAAAGAGCGCCCAGTGCGGCTGTTGCGGCGGAAAAGCTGCTGGCCATGGCACGGGAGCGGGCGGAAGGAAGAGACGATATGACCGCCGTAGTGCTTCGCATGCAGGGAAGATAGCGATAAAAGGGCCCTCGGGCCCTTTTTTTGATGCAAAGGTTGCGTAAAGGTCGAAGAGAAAGGTACAATATGGGCATGGAATTTCAAGCAAGACAAGCTACGGCCGCGCAGGCAGATATTCTGGGGAGGATACATGCAGCGTCCTGGCAAGCAGCCTATGAGGGGATTGTGCCGGAAGCGGAAAGGCAGCGGTTCACGCCGGAGCAGCGCGCTAAAATATGGTCGGATTTTTTGCCGGGCTGCACACAGGAATGCTATTTGTTTTTTTGCGATGGACAGCCTTACGGCCTTGCCATGCTGGCGCATAGCCATGAAGAGGGGGCGCCACAGGACGAAGGAGAGGTCTACGCTTTTTATATGCATCCCAGTGTATGGGGTACGCCTGCTACAAACTGGGCCTTTTTATTTTGTTTGCAGAGATTAAAGAATATGGGATATCGATCTGCTGTCGTTTGGGTGTTGGAAGAAAACAGAAGAGCCAGAAGATTTTATGAGAAATACGGATTTTCTTCCGAGGGCGTATATCAGCAGATTGAGATTGGGACCAAGCTCTGGGAGATGCGTTATGCCAAAACACTATGAAAAAATCGGACTTCCGCAACGATTGTATCAAACACTATGCCGGCTGACAGGCGAGACTGCGCCGCATTTGGTGGTGGCTGTTTCGGGAGGAAAGGATTCCATGGCGCTGTTGTATGCGCTATCTGAGGAAGCTAGGCAAAAAGGATGTACACTGCGTGCTATTCACATCGACCATGGGCTTCGAAAACAGAGCCGGTACGAGGCGATGTTGGTAGAAAAGGCCTGCAGGGCCTGGAAAATTCCCTTGATTGTGGAGCATTTGCAGGTAAATGCAAACAGGATGAAGGGGGAGAGCATTGAAATGGCGGCCAGGCGGCTACGCTACCAGGCGCTGGAGTGGCAGAGAGAGCCGGAGGAATGGATTGTAACCGCCCATCACCAGAACGATGTAGCAGAGACAGTGCTGATGCACGCAATACAGGGGACAGGCCTGCGTGGGCTGCAGGGCATCCCAGCAAAAAATGGGCGTATTGTTCGCCCGATGCTGGCGGTTAGCCATGAGGAGATCCGATGCTATATTGACGCATGCAAAATTGCACATTGTGAAGACCAGAGCAATGCGGATCCTGCCTATTTGCGAAACCGTATTCGGAATACGCTGCTTCCGCTTTTGTGCCGTGCATACAATCCGCAAGTAGTACGTGCATTGGCACGGCTGGCAGAGTATGCGGCCGAAGAGGAAGCGTATTTTGCACCCATAGTGGAGAATTTAGAGAAAAAGGCAAAAATCGGAGAAGAAAAAGAGTTGGGCGCGTGGTATGATAAAGACGTTTTGTGCGCGGCGCCGCCGCCGGTGCTAAGCCGTTGGGCGGGGCTAACGCTGGTAAAGCTGGGCATCCGTACAGAGGAACGCATGGTGCGTACGCTTATGAGGCTGACAAGGGAGCGCGGCGTTTGCGAGCTGGCGCAAGGATGGCGCGTAAAAAGCGGGCGGTTTTTAGAGATCTTTCGCAGCAACGTCTGCCGGATGGCCGGCCAGTTTGCGCAGGGCTGTACAAAAATCGGGCCATGGCGTATTGAAGTCATACCTGCGGAGCGGCCAGAGCAATATCCGTCGAAGCAGGCACGGATACAGTATTTCGATGAGGATGAAATTCGCTGGCCCTGCACTGCGCGCATGAGGAAGCCGGGCGATAAAATCGCTATGCCGTACGGACAAAAAAGCATTTCGGATTTATTCACAGATGAAAAAACGCCGATGGCTTTGCGCGACCATTTTCCCATCATTGAATGCGATGGGCAGATTTTGTGGGCCGTTGGCGTTGCACGCAGCCGATTGGCAAAGATTACAAACCAGACCAAACGCATGATTGCTATGCGATTCACCTATACTTTAGAGGAGGAACGGCCATGTTGAGGGCGGACATAGAATCCGTATTGGTATCCAAAGAGCAGATTGAACAAAAGATAACACAGCTGGGGAGGCAGATCACCAGCGATTATCATGGGAAGGAAATTATCTTAGCCTGTATTCTGCGCGGTTCGTTTATTTTCGCAGCAGACCTGGCAAGGCATATCGATGTGCCGATGACGATCGAGTTTTTATCTGCCTCCAGCTATGCAAAGGGCACGGAAACCACTGGTAATGTGCAGATCCGACAGGACTTTGAAGTGGATATTTCAGGCAAGCATGTGCTGTTGGTAGAGGATATCATCGATACCGGGCTTACGCTGTCCCGATTGCGGCAGATGCTGGGCGTCAGAAACCCGGCCTCGCTGAAAATTGTTACGCTGCTGGATAAGCCCGAACGGCGTCGCGTAGACATCACGCCAGACTATTGCGGCTTTACCATTCCGGATAAATTTGTCGTCGGCTATGGGCTGGATTATAATAACCTCTACCGTAATTTGCCGGAGGTTTGCATATTGAAGGAAGAATTGTATAAATAGCGATTGCAACATTGAGGTTTACGCCAAATTATGGTATTCTAAGTAGTACTATTTGTAAGAATATAGGAGGATTATTCCATTGAAAAAAATGATGCGTGGACCGGGAGCATTTATCCTGGTGCTAGCATGTATCCTGGCGCTAACGATGCTGTTTTCCCCGACGGGCACAATAGGCCAGGAGATCGAATACACTGTATTTATTAAAAAAATAGAACAGGGGCAAATTGGGCGCATACAGATCATGCAAAACGAGGTAAAGGCGCTAAAGCAGGATGCCACACAGGAGCAGATCGAACGTTTCCCAGACCAATATTGGGATTTTGAAACATATTTACCCAGTATCCCGGTGTTCATGGAAGATCTGGAAAAAGCGCTTTCGGTAAACCATCCGGACATTACAAACCCGCAGGATGCCGGCATTACGCTGGATTTTGTGCCAAAACCGGAGCAGAGCTGGCTGGTTTCCATTCTGCCGTACCTGCTGACCTCTATTTTGATGATCGGCTTCCTCTGGTATATGATGAACCAGCAGGGCCAGGGCGGCAACAAGGTGATGAACTTTGGACGTTCGCGTGCCAAGGTAAACCTGGATGAAAAGAATAAGAAAACCTTTGAAGATGTGGCAGGCGCGGAAGAGGAAAAGGAAGAGCTGCAAGAAGTTGTCGACTTCCTGAAGAACCCTAAAAAGTTTGCCGATTTGGGGGCGCGGATTCCCAAAGGTGTATTGCTGGTAGGCCCTCCTGGTACGGGGAAAACGCTGCTGGCCAAGGCAGTAGCAGGGGAAGCGGGTGTTCCATTTTACTCCATCAGCGGGTCTGACTTTGTAGAAATGTTTGTCGGCGTAGGGGCTAGCCGTGTCCGTGATTTGTTTGAAACAGCGAAAAAGAACAGCCCGTGTATGATCTTCATTGATGAAATCGATGCAGTGGGCCGCCATCGCGGCGCTGGCATGGGCGGCGGCCACGATGAAAGGGAACAAACCTTAAACCAACTGTTGGTGGAGATGGACGGCTTTGCGCCCAACGAAGGCATTATCATCATTGCGGCGACCAATCGGCCGGATATTTTGGATCCAGCGCTGCTGCGGCCTGGTCGGTTTGATAGGCAGATCACGGTGAATTATCCGGACATCAAGGGCCGTGAAGAGATTTTGGCGGTACACAGCAAGGGGAAACCCATAGCAGAGGATGTGGACTTGCATACTGTAGCCAAGCGTACTCCGTACTTTACAGGGGCGGACTTGGAAAACGTGATGAACGAAGCTGCCATTTTAACAGCGCGCAAAGGAAAAACCCAGATCCATATGCAGGAGATCCTAGAAGCGATTAACCGCGTTACGGTGGGCCCGGAGAAAAAATCCAGCGTGGTGACCGAAAAGGACAAAAAGCTGGTGGCATATCATGAATCCGGCCATGCGTTGGTGGCGCATTTGCTGCCAAACTGTAACCCGGTGCATGAGGTTTCCATCATCCCGCGCGGGCAGGCGGGGGGCTATACCATGACGCTGCCCACCGAGGAAACAAAATACGTGACCAAAAGCTATTTGCTGGATGATATCGCCATGGCGCTGGGCGGCCGGGCAGCTGAGGAAATTATGCTGGGCGAAATTTCGACGGGCGCCTATTCCGATCTAAAGCATGCGACCAGCAATGCGCGCAGAATGGTGCGCGAATATGGCATGAGCGAAAAGATCGGCTCGGTATTTTACGGAGACAGCGACCAGGAAGTATTCTTGGGCCGTGATTTTGGACATCAAAAATCTTACTCCGAAAAGGTTGCGGCGGACATTGATGAGGAAGTGCGCAGCATCTTGGACAATGCTATGGAAACGGCATTGAGCCTGATCCGCACCCATAAGGACAAGATGGAGGAATTGGCAGAACAGCTTATCGTGAAAGAAAAGCTGACTGCCGAGGAATTTGAGCAGATTATGGAAGGAAAATTGCCCGAAGCAGCGGGCGCTGATGAACAAAACCATAAAGCTGCGCTTACGGAAGGGACGGCGCAGGAGGAAGAGAAACAGGACCAGACGCCTGAAGCTTAAAGAAAGGCAGCCATTTTAGAATGGCTGCCTTTTTGAATGGCGCGAAAAAACGCAGAAATGCGTGTATGTTTGGTTGAATGAAAACCGTTTAGATGTTACAATGTTTATAATGCTAGAGAAGGGCGCTGATGAGAATGCACGCAAACGGAGACGTTAAGATTTTTGCTGGCTCGACAGGAAGACCTTTTGCACGCCGGATGTGCGAATACATTGGATGTGAGTTAGGCGATAGCGAGGTCATTACGTTTTCAGACGGTAATATTTTTGTTCGGATCAAGGAAACGGTACGCGACAAGGACGTATACATTGTACAACCGATCGGCTTGAACCCAAACAACGAGTTTGTAGAGATTTTATTTTGGATGGATGCGATGAAGCGTGCGAGCGCAAATTCGGTCACGGCAGTTATTCCCTATTTTGGGTATGCAAAGGGGGATAAAAAGGACGAGCCCCGTGTCTCCATTCGTGCCAGGGTCTGCGCAGATGCCATTGAGCAGGCAGGGGCGGATCGTGTGGTAACGATGGATCTTCATGCGCCGCAGGTGCAGGGCTTTTTCAAAAAGCCGAGCGATCATCTGTATTCCAAACCCATGTTGTGTGAATATGTTAAGTCGCTGGGCATCACAGACAATTTGGTGGTGGTTTCTCCGGATGCGGGCTTTGCCAAGGATGCCAGAGGCTATGCCGATTATTTGGGGCTGCCGGTGGCCATTGGGGATAAAACGCGCTATGCACATGATGAGAAGGCCAAGGTATTGGATGTCATTGGCCATGTAGAGGGTAAGGATTGCCTGATTGTAGACGACTTTACCATCTCCGGCGGAACGCTGGTAGAGATAGCAGAAGCACTCAAGAGCAAGGGCGCAAATCATATTTATGCCTGCCTATCGCATGTTTTGATTCGCGAAAAAGGGGTACAGGCCATTGAAAACAGCCCTATTGAAATGCTGATTTCTACGGATAGCGTAGAGAATCCGTTTATTCGGAAATGTAAAAAGATTCATCTGATTTCCGTAGCGCCGCTGTTTGCAGAGACGGTGTTGCGCATCAACAATAGGGAGAGCGTAAGCCCGCTATTCAGCAAGGTGCCGATGAAGATCATTGAGCATATCGGAGAAGAAGTGTAAGGACGGCAAAGGGCCCTGCAGCGTTGCAGGGCCCTTTTTTGATGCGCCTTATTGGGTCTGTACATTGGATACATTGCCGTGAACAATATAAAATCAAGTTGTCTAGTGCATAAAACAAAAAAAGAGCAAGCTCTGCTTGCTCTTAAATTTTTTAGGATTTATGTGTATCGTCAAATACACGCATACGGGCCAGAGCGCGGGCAATAGAGGCTTTGGCACGAACAAAATCCCGATGACTCTTTTGATGCTGCATCCTGCGTTTGGCACGCTCTAGAGCGTCTTCAGCACGCCTTCGATCTATTTCATCCGGCCATTCTGCCGTCTGCACCAGCATATGTGCGGCGCCTAGAAAGATTTCAATAAACCCATTGGAGATAAACACTTCGCTCCATTCTCCATGACGACGTATTCGAAGAGGACCTGCTACGATGGCAGCAGCCAAATCCGCATGGTGCGGCATGACGCCCATTTCGCCGTCGCTGGTATTGAAAATGATCATCTCCACCTGATCCTGCATAAAAACGCGTTCCGGCGTTACGATCTCCAACAAAAAGGTATCGGCCATTTACGCCATCTCCTCATCGCGTGCTTTTTTGCGTACGTCATCAATATTACCGGCTTGATAGAAGGCTTGCTCGGGCAGATCATCACACTTGCCGTCCACGATCTGAGCAAAGGACTCAATGGTATCGCCGATTGGCACATATTGACCGGGCACGCCGGTGAACACCTCTGCCATAAACATCGGTTGAGATAAAAAACGTTGGATACGACGTGCACGATGAATGGCGATACGATCCTCTTCAGCGAGCTCATCCATACCGAGAATGGCCAAAATATCCTGCAATTCACGATACCGCTGCAATAGCCTTTGCACTTCCCGGGCCACGCGATAGTGCTCCTGGCCGACAATATGAGGATCCAAGATGCGTGAGCTGGATTCCAAGGGATCCACGGAAGGATAAATGCCCATTTCTACAATGCGGCGGGAAAGCACAGTCGTAGCATCCAGATGAGTGAAGGTCGTCGCTGGAGCCGGGTCTGTTAGGTCATCGGCTGGCACATACACAGCCTGCACGGAAGTAATAGAGCCTTGGGTGGTAGAGGTGATGCGCTCTTCCAATTCGCCAAGCTCGGTAGCTAGGGTGGGCTGATAGCCTACCGCAGAGGGAAGGCGGCCCAACAGCGCAGAAACCTCAGAGCCGGCCTGCACATAACGGAAGATGTTATCGATAAACAACAGCATATTTTGGTGCTGCACATCACGGAAATATTCTGCCATGGTAAGCCCAGTCAATGCTACACGCATACGGGCCCCCGGCGGCTCATTCATCTGGCCAAAGGCTAGGGCAGTTTTTTCCAAAACACCGGTGCGCTCCATCTCCTGCATCAGGTCGTTGCCTTCGCGAGAGCGCTCCCCTACGCCGGCAAAGATGGACATACCGCCATGCGAAGAAGCAACATTATGGATCAGTTCCATAATTAGTACGGTCTTTCCAACACCGGCGCCGCCGAACAGGCCGATTTTGCCGCCTCTGGCATAAGGGGCCAGCAAATCGATGACCTTGATCCCAGTTTCAAACATTTGCGTGGACGGCGTCTGGTCTGCCAGCGGTGGCGGGGCCTGATGGATGCTGTGCCGTTCCGCTTGGATGGGCCCTTTGCCGTCAATGGGTTCGCCCAAGGCATTTACGGTACGCCCAAGCACGGCTTCGCCGACCGGAACGCTGATGGGGCCGCCAGTATCTTCTACCGGCTGACCAACGTACATGCCTTCTGTGGCCCCCAATGCGATACACCGTACCCTGCCATCCCCCTGATGGGAGACAACCTCAAGGGGTACGGGTTTGTTTTTATCAGACAGTGCATATAGCAATTGATGCTGCGGAGGCGGCGTTTCAAACCATACGTCCGCAACGGGACCTACCACAGATACCAATTTACCAAATTCATTCATGTTATTCTCCTCCTGCTGCCATGCCGCCCATGATTTCGGTGATTTCTTGTGTAATGGCATCTTGGCGTGCACGGTTATATTGGAGGTTCAGGGTATGCAGCATTTCGTCCGCATTGTTTGTGGCGGCGTCCATGGCCGCCATACGGGCACATTGCTCGCTGGCAAAGGCCTGGATCAATGTTGCATACACTTGGCCTACGATGTATTGAGGCACCAGATTTTCCAAAACGGTTTGTGCGTCCGGCTCAAAGATAAACGAGCCGGGATAGAGTTGCTCCGGCAGCTGTATTTCAGGGAAATCAGACTGGCGGAGGGGAAGCAGACGCACAACGCACGGCTCACAGGTCATGGAATTGATCAGGTGCGTATAAAAGACGAAGATCTGGTCCACCTCTCCGCTTAGAAAGAGCCGAAGCAAGTCGAAAGAAAGCTTACGGGCTTCGTATAGCTCGGGATGATCGATGGCGCGCAGATAATCGACGCTGTGCTCCACATGCTTATGCGAAAAATACTCATGGGCCACGGCGCCGATGGTATACACACGCTCCATTTGGTAGGTGGACATATACTCTTCTGCAAATTTGAGGATATTGTTGTTATAACCGCCAGCTAAACCACGTTCGCTGGTTATCACCACAAACGCGGCACGCCCACTTTTCGCACGGTCTACAAATCGATGCTCCATCGTAGATACCGTCGTCAGCAGGGAGCGGATGGCGGTTCGGACGGATTGGATATAGTAGTCGTTGGCGGTGGCGCGTTTTAGGCCTTGACGCATCTTCGCGCTGGAAATCATGCGCATGGCCTGCGTAATTTGCCGCGTTTGGGAGATGCTGACAATCCTTTGTCTAATCTCCGCTAAGTTCATTGCTCATTCTCCTGTACAACGGCAGCGGCTTTGGCCTTTGCCAATTCCTCTTTTTGTTTTTGCTCTGTTTTTTGGGCGATAAAATCCTTTACCGCATCCGCAATCCACGCTCGCACATCATCATTGAGCGTATGATCCTTACCCAGCTGTGCCAAGATCTGCGGATAGGACTGTTGAATAAAGGCAAGCAGGCCTTCTTGCACCCATTTTGTCTGCTCTAGGGAAGAGACCAGCCCCTTTTGCGTCATAGCATACAGAATGACGGCCTGCTCGTCCTCTGAGATAGGCGTATAGCGATCCTGAATCAAAATCTGCGTTAAGCGTTCGCCATAGGACAGCAGATCTCTGGTAGATTCGTCCAAATCTGAGCCAAACTGGGAAAAAACTTTCATTTCCCGGTACTGGGAAAGATCCAACCGCAGCTGGCCGGCAGATTTCCGGACGGCGGGCGTTTGTGCGGCGCCGCCTACACGAGATACGGAAAGCCCTACGTTCAAAGCTGGACGAATGCCGGAATGGAACAGGCTTTCCTCCAAAAAGATCTGGCCATCGGTTATCGAGATGACATTGGTAGGAATATAGGCGGAGATATCGCCGGCCATCGTTTCCACAATGGGAAGCGCTGTAATGGAACCGCCGCCTTTTTTGGCGGACAGCTGCGCAGCGCGTTCCAACAGACGCGAATGCAGGTAGAAAACATCGCCAGGATACGCCTCACGGCCCGGCGGTCTGCGAAGCAATAGAGACATGCTGCGGTAGGCTACGGCGTGCTTGGAAAGATCATCATATACGATGAGCGCATCGCCGCCCTCTTCCATGACATGCTCTGCCATAGCGCACCCCGCATAGGGCGCAATATACTGCATCGGCGCAGGATCAGAAGCCCCTGCAAAGACCACCGTTGTATAGGAAAGCGCATTGTGATGTGCCAATTCTTCCATAACGTTTTTTACGGTACTGATCTTTTGGCCGATGGCCACATAAAAGCAACGAACATTGCGGCCGCGCTGGTTGATGATGGTATCGACGGCCAGCGCAGTTTTTCCGGTCTGCCGGTCGCCGATGATGAGTTCACGCTGCCCTTTGCCGATGGGAACCATGGCATCGATGGCCAGCCAGCCGGTTTGCAGCGGACGCTCCACGGCGTCACGATCGATGATGGCGGGGGCTTCATGCTCAACGGGCCGGAATTTTAAGCTTTGTATCGGGCCCTGTGCATCAAGCGGCCGGCCGATCGGATCGACAATACGGCCCTCCAGCCCCTGTACGGGCACTTGAACGACATGGCCGGTGCCGCGCACCTCCATGCCTTCGGTTACCTCATATTCACCATTGAGCAGGGCAATGCCGTTGTAGTTTTCCGCCAACGACAGCGCCATGCCGTATATTTCTCCGGGCAGCTCAACCAGCTCGCTGAGCTGCAGCCCTTCCAGCCCATCGGCCCAAAAAATGCCGTCGCCCACCTTGAGAACATGGCCGAAGGAGGAGATTTGAGGCTTATATTCAAATGAATCTACCTTTTCGCGAATTACATCGGTTGATTCATTATTTGCCATAGGATTTCACCATCCTTGTTACGTAGTCATCAACTGCATGGCATCGATGAGCTGATCCTTTACGTTGTATTCGTAAATACGGCCGCCGATGGTGACCTCTAGCCCGCAAAGAAGCTCCGGTGCTTGCTCCACTTGAAAATCAATGGGAGTATGCAGTTTGCTGGAAAACACAGCCGTCAGCCTGGCAAGCTGGCTTTCCGAAAGAGGATAAGCGGTACGGATAAAGCCCTTCATTTCTCCGCTACCTCTTTGATAAAGGCGTCTATCATGCGCTCATGATCCTCTTTTTTGATCTCACGAGAGAGGATACGACCGGCAAGCTCCACGGAAAGAGATCCGATACGCTCTTCGGAATCCTCCATGGCCTTGATACGCAGCTGCTCCGCCTCTTCGGTTGCGCGGCGGCGAATTCGGTCTGCCTCTTTTTCTGCCGTTGCAATCACATCCTTGGCAAGCTCTTCCGCCTGCTTTTGTGAACGGGTCAACGTTTCGGCAGAATGGGCGCGAAGCTCCTCTTTTTGAGCTTTGACTTGATTTTGCTGAATGGTAATCTCTTGCTTGACGACTTCCAGCTGTTGGCGGTCTTCCATCACCTTTTTTGCATTGTTGTCCATAAAAGCGCGCACCGGCTTGAATAAAAAGTGTTTGAACAGCAACGCCAGGAAGAACACCGACAGCATATGCCAGCCGATACTCCACAGATCGATGTTCATAGATAATCCCTTTCCTTTATCAATGGTTCAGAGAGCATAAGGGTTATGCCTTACCGCCTAACACAAACATGATCAACAGCGCAACTACAAAACCGTAGATTGCGGTGGATTCCGCCAAAACCAACCCTAACAAAAGAACGGAGTTGATCTTGCCTTGTGCTTCCGGCTGGCGGCCTACGGCCTCCACTGCCTTGCTGGTGGCAATGCCCATGCCGAGACCAGCACCCAGACCAGCTAAAACAGCAATGCCGGCACCAATTGCGATTAATCCAATTGCACTCATGATAATAATCCTCCTTTTGGGAATGAAATCTTAATCCAACGCTTCGCCTACATAGGAAAGCGATAGGTAAACAAATATATACACCTGAATCGCCGTGTGGAACACGCTGAAATACAGGGAAAGAAGCGGCGGAATTAGGATAGTTGTTACGGAATAGATCAGCTCCATAACGATCATGCCCGCCAGTACATTGCCGTATAAACGACAAGCCAGCGAAACAGGCACTGCCAAGTCTGAAAGCAACTTGACGGGCGCCACGGCCGCCATCGGCTTTAGATAGCTTTGGGCCCGATACTTTAACCCCCTGTGGCGGATGGTGATGTAATTGATCATGATGAACGTACAGATTCCCAGCGCCAAGGTTGTATTAATGTCGGCGGTCATCGCCGTAAGACCGAACAACTCGATACAACAGCCAAGGCCGATGTATACGGTCAAGGCAAATAGGTAAGGGGCAATTTCCCGCCCGATGGTTTCGCCCAGGCGGTTGGTTGCCATTTTGTCATAGGTGGTGACAAACAACTGCAGATAGTTTTGCAGCTTTTTCGGATTTTCCGTCATGCCTCTATAATAAAACAGATTTAGGCATAGCAGAACGACGATACATAGCAAAAGAATGACGCCGCCCACAAAAACAGACCAGCTAACAGCTCCGATACCCGGCAACGTGATGGTGCCGACATCGATGGAAAGCTCCATACTATTGCTTTCCTTGGGGCCGAAAATCAGCATCAATGTGCCATAGATCGCGCATAAGATCAGGTATGGCGCGGCGAGCTTTAAAAAGGCTAGCAGCTTTTGCTTGATGGATTTTTTCTTTTTGACACCCTGCTTCTGGGCAGCTTGAGAGGTTGTGTTTTGCTCCATGACTTAGTTAACTCCTCTTTGCCTTGGTGAATATGACGGCAGCCCCTGCGAACAACAGAAATAGCGCTGCACCCGCACAGCCGGCCAGATGGCCCACGGACCATAGCGCCATCAACAGAAATACCGCCACATAGGCCAGCATTTTGCCGATGAACCAAAGCCAACGATAGGCAGGATTGGAAACCATATGCCACAACGCATACAGCTGAAAACAGCCGAGCGCAATGCCAAACACGATTCCGATGAGAACACCGGATACGGTAATGGACATAGAACTCCTCCTTTTTGCCGGCATAGTTATGGATAACAGAATATAAAAAGGGGCTTACCGGCAACAGACATAACGCCTTGGCAAACACCCTTGTTTTTATCTTGATGTAAAACTACACCCAAAGAAACAGGATGTCAAGACTCTTTTCCGGATAATAGATTAATTTTTCATATTTTTATCTATGTTAGAGAGACTCCCTGAAAATTCTATCTTTGATTTTATCTTGTATAAATATAATAGGAAAGAGAAAAACTGGAAAATTCATCAAAACTTGACAATGCAAAGGGTGTTTGCATACAATGAACGAAGCATTTTAGCTTATAATATATACATTGAGATCCAACAAAAGGGGGCATTTGTCAGTGGAACCCATCAAAGCAGTGGTCTTGGCGGCGGGCGAAGGAAAAAGAATGAAGAGCAGGACGCCCAAGGTGCTACATAAAGTATGTGGAGTAGAAATGGTGCAGAGGGTACTGAATGCTTGCCCGGCGCAGTGCAGCCCTATTGTGGTGGTAGGCCATGGGAAAGAACAGGTGGCTCCGTTTGTGGAAAAGTCCGCGGCAGTGGTAGAGCAAACAGAACAAAAGGGTACAGGGCATGCCGTGCAGATGGCCATGCCTTACCTAAAGGATTACGATGGCAAGACGTTGATTTTGGCAGGCGATATGCCGCTTTTGACACAGCAGACGCTGCAAACGCTGATCGACAAAACCCCCAAGGGTGGGGCAGCGCTTTTGAGCAGCATTGCGGAGAACCCTACTGGCTATGGACGTGTGCTGCGGGATGATCACGGCCGTGTGGTAAGGATCGTAGAACATAAAGACGCAACGGATGAGGAGCGGCAGGTAAAAGAGGTCAACGCCTCGGTATACTGCTTTGATAACCAGGCACTGTTAGAGGGGCTAGCACAGCTGACATGCGACAACGCACAGCAGGAGTATTATCTGACGGACTGTATCGGGTTTTTGGTACAGGCGCATCGTCCTGTTGAAGCTGTGGTGACGAGCCAGGAGGAGTGTATGGGCGTCAACGACAGGATACAGCTGATGCAGGCAGAGCAATATTTGCAAACGCGAATCAAAGAGAATCATATGCGAAATGGCGTAACCATCCTTGATCCGCAGCAGGTATACATTGAAGAGCAGGTGGAGATCGGCCGCGATACCATTTTATATCCGGGCGTGATGCTCAAGGGCCGTACAAAGATCGGAGCGGATTGCGTGCTGATGGGCTCTTCGCGTGTTGAGGACAGCATCCTTGCAGACGGCGTGGAACTGCAAAACAGCGTGGTTGTACAAAGCGAAATCGGCAACGGTACGACGGTGGGGCCATTTGCGTATTTGCGGCCGGGCAGCAAGATTGGCAGCGGATGCAAGGTTGGCGATTTTGTAGAAGTTAAAAATTCCAATGTCGGCGATGGAACCAAACTGCCCCATCTGGCTTATATTGGCGATGCCGACATCGGCAAAGCCTGTAATATTGCCTGTGGCACGATCTTTGTGAACTATGATGGGAAGATAAAACAGCGATCTACGGTAGAGGATCACTGCTTTATCGGCTGTAATGTAAACTTGGTAGCGCCTGTGGCGGTACGGGAAGGCGCGTATGTGGCGGCAGGTACCACGGTTACAGAAGAAGTGGAAGCAGGTTCGATGGCGATCGGTCGCGTTCGTGCTGAGACAAAGCCGGAATGGGCGGACAAACGAAGAAAACAGGGGAAACTCAAATAAGATGAAACTGGTATTTGGCCTGGGAAACCCGGGAGATAAATACGCCAAGACCCGGCATAATGCCGGTTTTTTGGCGTTGGATGAATTGGGGGCGTTGCTCAATGCGGCGCCGGAAAAAAAGCAGCGTGGCGCAGTGGTGCGGCAAGCGCAATGCGGATTGGAAAAGGTGCTATTGATCAAGCCGCAGACCTTTATGAACAACAGCGGCGAATGTGTGATGGATTTTGCTGCGTACTATAAAGTGTCGTTGACAGATATTGTGGTACTATACGACGATATAGACCTGCCAGCCGGCGTAATCCGCGTGCGAGGAAAGGGCGGTGCTGGTACGCACAACGGCATGCGCAGTATTTTATCCCATTTGGGGGAGGGAGGATTCCCGCGTGTGCGCCTGGGGGTGGGCGCCCCACCGGAAAAATGGGAGCTGATTGATTTTGTCTTGGGAGTACCCAAAGGAGAGGACGCGCTTTTGTTTCAGCGCAGTATTGAACATGGCGCCCAAGCGGCAAAGCTTTTGCTCACTGAAGGGGTAGAGGCTGCGCAGAGGGCGTATAACGGCGTATAACGCCGGGGAGGCATCTATGCAACAGCAGCCATGGGCTCAGATTAGCCCTTTGCTGAAGCCGTTGACAGAGGGCGGCGCGTATAAAAGATTGATTGGGAGCATGAAGGGGGAGCAGACGAAACTCTCTCTTTTTGGCATGCCGGAAAATGGAAAGGTTCCGTTGGTCTTATCGCTGTTTTATCAGCAGAAGAAATCCATCATGATCGTGACATCAGGCGATTTTTCTGCACAGAAACTTTATGCAGCGCTGGAGCCTGCGCTGGGGGACGCGTGTCTACTGCTGCCGCAACGAACCGTACAGCTTAGCCGGGCACGGGGTCAAAACAAGCAGACGCAGGGGCTGCGGGCTAAGGCCCTAAGCCGGGCTGTTTCGGGTGCGCCGTTTGTCATTATTGCAGGGGTAGACGCGGCGCGGGCTCGTTTGGCCCCGCCGGAGGATTTCCAAACGCATGTGTTTACCCTGCAAAAAGGACAGCGCATTGAGATCAATAAGGTGATGGAAAAGCTGGCGCTGGCAGGCTACCAGCGCAATGAGACGGTACAGGAAACGGGCGAGTTTGCTGTGCGAG